>Ga0182027_10004959_pt1 | contig 20433 bp, 20 predicted proteins | sample 712E1DmetaG_FD_121300 | JGI IMG/M metagenome (GOLD analysis project Ga0182027, IMG submission 121300) | Permafrost microbial communities from Stordalen Mire, Sweden - 712E1D metaG (Illumina Assembly) | ecosystem: Environmental > Terrestrial > Soil > Wetlands > Permafrost | place: Sweden...
CCGCGCGATTTGACTTCGGCGGCCACACAGTTGGGATGCAGCGCGCCGCAGCCGTCGTTGATATTGCGGCCGTTGGGTGCGATGTTGAGCGGCGTTACCTCGCCGCCCAGGCGGCGGAAAAGCTCCGGCGCGACGGCAGCCGAAGCGCCATTGGCGCAGTCGGCAACGATGCGCAGCCCGGCCAGCGAAAGCCCCGGCACGCAATCAATGAGGAACTGAAGATAGTCTGCCTGAAAAGCCGCGTTGTCTTCGACCGGTGGCAGCTTGGCCGGATCGGGTGCGGTGATCTGCGCGGCGTGATGCAGAATCTCCTCTTCCATGGCCAGCTCGACCGCATCGGGCAGCTTGAAGCCGTCGCCGCCGAAGATCTTGATGCCGTTGTCCTGCCAGGGATTGTGCGAGGCGGAAAGAACCACGCCGGCATGGAAGCCGTGGGTGCGCGCCAGGAAGGCGACGGCCGGGGTGGTGATGACGCCCGCGCTCTCGACCTGCGCTCCAGCTTGACGCAGACCGGCGGCCAGAGTGGCTGCGATCCAGGGGCCGGACTCGCGCGTGTCGCGGCCCAGAATGACGCGCGGCGTCTTTTTACCTTCTTTGCGCAGAGAGTGGCCTAAAGCCAGCCCGCAGGCATAAATGGTGGTTGGGTCGAGAGGGAATTTGCCCGCGACGGCGCGAATGCCGTCGGTGCCGAAGAGTTTACGCTTGTTTTCTTTGCTCATAATCTCGTTTCCTGGGAAACTTCAAGCGGACAACCGCCGCCAGCACGCATTCACTCAGGAGCGAAAACCCCGTTGCTCCTGTTCGTGTTCTGTATGGGCTTAGCTCGCAGCCATGCAGGCTTTCATCCATTCATCGTACCAGCCTTTAAATGTTGCCGAAGAGCCGTCAGCCAATCGCAATGGCTTTAGCCCGCTTTGCTCGCTTCGCCTGTCTTCCCACAGGTATCCAGCCTGATTTCCAGTAATCACAAGCCAGATTCGCAGAGCACATCCTTCATGACATATCGGAATTGCACCGTTCACAAGAGAAGTATTCCAGTACATCCGGTCGAATGCGTCCATTTCTCTGTCGTATTCGGATTTATCCCGGTCAGCTATATCCTCTTTTGGCATGGCTGATAAATCATTCCATCCTTCTTCGAGCGGAAACGGCCTAGAAAGAACTCCGACCGTACCATCGTCTTCTTGCCAATCTCTAATGTCGAAGTTGTCGTCTATCTTGCCAAGGGGAAAGATGCCGTAGAATGGCCCGGCTCCGCCATTTCCAACACAGGTCAGAAACTGTCGATAATCATGCGGAAGAGAGACCTGATATTTTCGCTCAAATATAACAACGTCGGCTTCAGGCAGCGGCGGGTTCAATCGGAAACCATGGGTGTCAGCTCCGAAAACGCCGGGCTGCGCATTTCTCAAACAACCTATCGACTCGATTATGCGAGAAGTGTCAAGTCTTGGCATGAGGAAAGTGTATCGCTTAGACGGCTACGCCTATCGAGAAGCCCCCTTGTCTTTTGTAGTAGCTTCAACGCGGCTGGTGAAGGCGCCGTCGGAGAGGCGCGTTGTGACCTGGTCGCCGGAGGAAATCTGCGTGGTTGAGCGAACCAACCCGCCCGTTGCATCGAGCACCAGCGCGTAGCCGCGATCGAGAACAGCCAGCGGCGAAAGCGATTGCAGGCGCGCGTTGAGGGCTCTGACGTTGGCGGCGGAATTGTGGAGCAGACGTTCCAGAGAGCGGTCGAGGCGGGTGCGGCAGGCGGCAAGCCGCTCGCGGGCCTGTGCAAGCCCCTGCCGCGGATCGTGGCGCAGAACGGCGGCGGCAAGGTCGGCGACGTAGTGTTGATAACCGCGAAGCTGGCCGCTCACGGCACCTTCCTGACGCAAGCTGAGGTCGTCCAGGCGCTGCTCCAGCCGATGCAGCAGCGCCTGGATGCGCCCTTCGGTACGGCTGACGGGCAGGCGGGTGAGCCGCTGGCGGGCTTGCAGCAGTTGGAAGCGCGCGGCGCGTTCCAGTCGATGTTCCTGCTCGGCCAGGTGCTCGGCAATTCTGTGCTGCGCCTCGGTAATCAGTTCGGCGGCGGCAGAGGGTGTGGGCGCGCGCAGGTCGGCAACGAAATCGGCGATGGTGAAGTCGGTCTCATGGCCTACAGCGGAAACAACAGGCAGGCCGCTCGACGCAATCGCGCGGGCCACGCGCTCGCTGTTGAAGGCTGCCAGATCTTCCAGCGAGCCTCCGCCGCGGGCGATGACGATCACGTCCACCATGCACGAGGCGTTCAGTTCTGTCAGCGCCGCTTCAATCTCTTCCGGCGCGGAATCGCCCTGCACGCTGACCGGATAGATGAGGATGTTGAGGCCGGAATCGCGGCGGCCAACGATGTTCAGAAAGTCGCGGATCACCGCGCCTGTGGGCGAAGTGACAATGCCCACCGTTCGCGGAAAGGCGGGCAGCGGCCGCTTGCGCTCCGCGTCGAAGAGGCCTTCAGCCTTGAGGCGCGCCTTGAGTTGCTCAAAGGCCAGTTGCAGCGAACCCGCGCCGACCGGCTCCATGGTTTCGGCCACTAACTGCATCTGGCCGCGCTGCTCGTAGACGCTGACCCGGCCGCGCACCAGCACGTGCAGGCCGTCCTCGGGGCGGAAGCGCAGCAGCATCGCCTGGCGGCGGAAGAGCACCACTGGCAGTTGCGCGTCGGCGTCCTTCAGCGTGAAGTAGACGTGGCCGGAGGGCGCGGGGCGGAAGTTGGAGATTTCGCCTTCGACCCAGACGTCGCCCCACTCCTGCTCGACCAGCTCGCGAACCTGGCCGACCAGCTCGCGCACCGGCCAGATGCGCCGGGCGTGGCGCGGCTCTTCAAAGCTGAGGTCGAGCTGCGGCGCGAATCTGTCTTCCCTGGTCACTTGTAAAAGTGTAATTGCGCGGGCCGGTGCGGGGACGCGCTGAAAGGAACGGGGCGCCCCGTTCGATGGGGTGCCCCTGCCTTTTGGCTTGTTCGCTAGTTATGGAGGTCGGTATTGCCCAGCATATCGAGAAACTGGCGCTGGGTGCACTGGTCGATGCTTTCACCCACCAGTTTGCCCTCGCGATTGAAGACAAAGGACCTGGGAATGCCGTCGACGTGGAACTGCTTGGCGACCTTGCCGCCGGCGTCGATCAGGACCGGGGGATTGTAGCCAGCTCTGACGACGAAGGGACCAACAGTGAAGACGTCTTCGCTGGTGATCGACAGGATAACCAGCCCCTGGGATTTGTAGTGGTCATAAATCCAACTTAGGTCGGGCATTTCCATGCGGCAGGGCGGGCACCAGGTAGCCCAGAAGTTGACCAGCACAATCTTTCCGCGCAGCTCCGAGAGCGTGACCTTCTTGTTGTGCAGATCCTTGAGCGTGAAGTCGGCCTTTTCGACATCAGCGTCGTTGGCGATCAGAACCTGACCGGCTTTGACAAAGAGAGGATTTTTCAGCGTCGTCGTCACGTTCTTGTAGCGAACCAGGCTGGCCAGTTCAAGGTAGGGAGCCGGCGGCTGATCGCCTTTGGCAGGAACAGGCGACTGCTCCAGCGCTTGCGAAAGCGTATCGGCGACAGCCTGTAGCGCCACGGCGCCTTGATCGCCCTCGGTGACCAGGTTGGCAAGCCTGTAAGCGAAGTCCACCTTTTTTGTGCCGGCGGGCAGGGTGCGAATGTCTGCGGCGGTCTTGGTGGTGGCTGCGAGACGCTGTTCAGTGGAAAGGGAGCGAAGTTTTTCGAGCTGCTTGTTGATGGCAGACTCGGAAACCTGGGCGTTTAGAAGAGGCGCAGTGAGAAGAACTGTGGCAGCGACAATAAGGATGTGACGGATCGAGTTCATTGGATCTCGCTGAAGTGAAAAATTGAGCACATAGGGCTTCAGCAAAATTATATTCTTCGTCCCAAGATCAAAGAGCCGTTATGCCTTCGCTCCAACGGCTAGCCGCTCGGCGACGGCTTCGATGATTTGTTCGTGTACCTCATCGATGCTCAGGTCGCCTTCGATCAGGACCACGCGGTCCTGTTCGCGGGCGGCGATTTCGCGGTATTTCTGCCAGACGCGTTCATAAAAAGCGTCCTGCTCCTGCTCGAAACGGCCTTCGTCTTTGCCATGCTCTGCGACTGCGCGCTCATTGCGGCGGCGGGCGCGGGCCAGCGAGGCCTCTAGCCCGGGCAGCAGCAGCAGCGTGAGATCGGGCTGGAGACCCGAGCAGAGCAGGCGATAAAGTTCGAGGACAACAGCGGAGCCCAGCTCACGGCCGCCGCCCTGGTAGGCCTCGGTGGAGTCTGTAAAACGGTCGCAGAGAACGATCTTGCCCGCAGCCAGCGCGGGCGACAGAACCTCGGCAATGGTCTGGGCGCGGCTGGCAAACATGAGGGCCATTTCGGCCATCGGCGCAAGGCCCGTGGAGCGCGAATCAAGCACCAGCGCGCGAATGCGTTCGCCGGTCTCGGTGCCGCCCGGCTCGCGGGTGACGAGGACGCTGTGGCCGCGCTTCTTGAGCCATGCGGCCAGGCGGTTGATTTGCGTGGTTTTGCCCGAACCGTCCAAACCTTCGAGAGTGATAAAAAGACCGCGCGGCATGGGCTGAGTTTACCACCCAAACAGAGTTGAAGACGAGGCTGCTTTACTTGTGTTACAAGGGGATTAACCCTAAACGCTATGAAGGGGCAAGGCCTGCCCCATCACCGGAGTTGAAAAAGAATTGAATCCACGCACATTCCACAAGCTTTTTGTTTGCGGCTGCCTCGCGGTCGCCATGCTCACCACCCGGCAGCTCAACGCCCAACACCTGACGCTGGAGGGACAAACCGGCGGCTTTCTGACGCCTACTGCCTATGTCGTCTATTCGGACAAGGGCAAGACTTTTTCCCATCCGGCCGTCGGCTATCACTTCATCGACGCTTCGAAGGTCATCGGCGATATCCAGACCTTCAGCATCGAGGAGGGGTATGCTAACCGGGCCGAAGCCGGCTACACGCGCAGCGTGCACAGCTTCGGCAACAGCGGCTCGTCCACTCCCCTGAATCTAAGCAGCCTTTGGAACAGCAACGGGATGAACATCTTCAACGGCAAGGTGGTGGCGATCAAGGACGGGCAGTTCGGCCCGTGGACGCCGGGCCTGGCGGCGGGCTTTGTGGTGCGCACGGGCGACAAATTCGTTTCCAGCGCGGTCAGCCAGGAGATCGGCGGAAGCGGCAGCGCATACACCAATGAGGACTTGTTCGTGGCCGTCACCAAGACCTGGCTGCATCCGCCTGTGCCCTTCCTGGTGAACCTGGGCTGGAAGGCTACCAACGCCTCGATCTTCGGCATCGGCGGCCAGAGCACGCGCTTTGGCGGAAGGTTCTTCGGCGGATTGGGGATTCCGTTGCCCGGCCCGTTCAAAACGGCCATCGTGCCGTCGGTGGGATTCACGCAGGAGCCGCACACGGCGAAGAATCTGAACTTCATTCTTCCGGGCGGAGCGCACCTGCCGACGACGCTGGATTACGCAGTGCGCGTGACGCAGAAAGAAGCTCCGCACTTCAGCTTCGATATTGGAGTTGGACAAGTGGCGGGAAACATCGGCACGACTGCTCCGCAGATGGGCGGTTTTCCGGTGAATCTGGAGGCGCGCCACGTTCTGGGCATGGGGTTGAGTTACCGCTACTGAGGGCGTTCTTTCGAGAAAACTGAAGCGGAGAAACCTACCTGTGCAATTTTGACCAGAAAGGGGAGGGGGCTCGGGTTACTCTTGCGGCAAAGTGCTCAAGCCCTTGCGCCGTTCCGGGTAAATTGACCCCCTCAGCGGAGCAGGCGCCAAGGAACCTGGAGGTTCTTTCCATGCGAATGTTCCGCACCGCGCGCTGGCTCTTGCTGGCGCTACTATTCTCGCTGATTCCCGCCGCTTCGCACGCTCAAATCGTCATCAGTGTCGGGTTCGCTCCGCCGGAGATGCCGGTCTATGAGCAGCCCCCCTGCCCCGAGCCTAACCTGATGTGGACGCCCGGTTACTGGGCCTATTCAAACGACGATGGAGACTACTTCTGGGTGCCCGGCGCCTGGGTTGCGGCTCCCTATGAGGGCGCGTTGTGGACCCCCAACTACTGGGGCTGGTCCGGCGGCCACTACAGGTTTCATCACGGTTATTGGGGCCGCCACGTCGGCTACTACGGCGGCGTGGACTACGGCGGCGGCTACGGAGGCGTCGGCTTTGCCGGCGGCGAGTGGCGCGGCAACTCCTTTGCCTATAACACCGCAGTCATGCACGTGAATCAAACCATCGTCCACACGACCTACGTTGACCGGACTGTTGTGGAGAGGGGCATCGTTGCCAACCCCAATCATGTGGCCTACAACGGCGGGCCGGGTGGCATTCAACACGCCGCCGCTCCCCAGGAGCAGGCAGCCGCGCGCGAGCAACATACGGCTCCGACCAGCTTCCAGACACAACACATTGCTGCGGCCAAGGTCGACAAGACCTCCTACGCCAAGGCCAATGGCGGCCACCCGAAGACCTTGGCCGTAGAAAAGCCTATGGTCGCGGCAAAGTCCGCAGCGGCTCCGGGGGGGAAGACTGAAGCCAAGATCCCGGCAAAGGCCGCGCCAACGGCTGCTCCCAAGGCTGGATCCAAGCCAGAGTCGCATCCTGCGCTCGCAGCGCATCCTGCTGCTACTCCGGCCGCACATCCCACTCCTGCTCCTGCGGCTCACCCTGCTCCGGCTTCGGCTGCGCATCCTACTCCTGCGGCACACCCGGCTCCTGCTCCTGCGGCACGCCCCGCTCCGGTAGCGCGCCCCGCTCCGGCTCCTGCGGCTCACCCTGCTGCTGCTCCGGCCGCACATCCCACTCCTGCTCCGGCCGCGCATCCTGCTCCGGCTCCGGTAGCGCATCCTGCTCCGGTAATGCATCCCGCCCCGGCAGCGCGTCCTGCTCCTGCACCTGCCGCACGTCCCGCTCCTGCCCCGGCCGCGCGTCCTGCTCCGGAAGCGCGTCCTGCTCCGGTAATGCGTCCCGCCCCTGCAGCGCGTCCGGCTCCTGCCCCGGCAGCGCGTCCCGCTCCTGCCCCGGCCGCGCGCCCGGCCGCCGCACCCAAGTCAGAGCCAAAGCCCGAAAACAAGCCAAAATAATAACGCTAACGCAAAGTCCGGCTTCCCCCCACAAAGACCCACAGTTCGCTGTGGGCCTTTGTGCGTTCAGCGGCTGCAAACGCGGTCCAACTGCATCGTCCAGGCTGGACTGGCTCAAGGGAGAGCAGGCACAGCCATCCGCCCGGTTGGGTTCTGGCCCAGCGGCGAAGTCAAATTTTATCCACGGGGCTGCAACTTCCTGTGGCGGAAGGGGTTTGAATTGAAGTAGTCTGTCAGGGTTCGTGGTTTGGGGCCGTAAACCTGGATTACCTGGACATTGCCGGGATCTGTGGCTGACTTCTCCATGAAGTTTCATCGCAGTTGGAAAAAAGGACACTTGGCTCTGAGCGGATTCCGGATAAAGCGGACCCGGACATCAAGCAACCTCAACAGACTCTAACCCTGCACGGAGGGAAATCCGTTTCCGCGAGCCGGGCAGGCACGAAAAATCAGGAGGGTTTTCGAATGGCACTTTTGCGCTCTGTGCGCTGGCTTTTGCTGGCGCTGGTTGTCACACTCATTCCCGTGTCTTCGCAAGCAGGCGTCTTTATCAGCGTAGGGGTTGCGCCGCCGATGCTGCCGGTCTATGAGCAGCCCCCCTGTCCCGAACCCGGCCTGATGTGGACGCCCGGTTACTGGGCCTATGGTCAAGACGGCTACTACTGGGTTCCCGGCACATGGGTTCCGGCTCCCTATGAAGGCGCGCTGTGGACGCCCGGCTACTGGGGCTGGTCCAACGGCATGTATGTCTTCCACGATGGCTATTGGGGCCGGCACATCGGCTACTACGGCGGCGTGAACTACGGCTTCGGCTACTTCGGCATCGGCTTTGCCGGCGGAGAGTGGCGTGGCCACGACTTCCACTACAACACCGCGGTGATGCATGTGGACCGCAGGTTTGTCCGCAACACCTTTGAAGACCGCGGGCGCATGGATAGAGGCTTCGTTGACAGAAATAGCCACGTGGCCTTCAGCGGCGGTCCTGGTGGCATCCGCCATGACCCGCGCCCCGACGAGCGGTTTGCAGAGCACGAGCAGCACATGGACAGAAGCCCGTTCCAGCAGCAGCACGAGTCCATGGCCAGAACTGACCGCAACTCCTATGTCAAGAATAACGGCGGACGCCCGCAGAACCTGGCTGTGGACAGGCCTCTCGGCGGGGAGCGCGTGCAGCCTGGAAACAACTTCGTGAGGGGCGGCGCTCAGAATCATGCCAACCCGCAACCGAATATCCAACGCAATGCGCCGCCTCAGCAGTTCCAGCAGCCACAGCAGCGCAATGCACAGCCACAGCAGCAGCAGCCGCAACAGCGCAACGCGTCGCCCCAGCAGTTTCAGCAGCCCCAGCAGCGCAATGCGCCGCCTCAGCAGTCCCAGCAGCCACAGCAGCGCCCTGCGGCTCCGCCTCAGGCGCATCAGCCGGCTGCCTCCCATACCGCGCCTAAACCGCAAGCCGCGCCCAAGGACGAGCACAAACGCTGATCGATCCGAAACTCAACGCCAACCAGACAGGCCCACGGCTAGCCGTGGGCCTGTTTGCGTCCGGGATGCTGGAGAAAGCCTGCGACAAGAAAATGCGGGCGTTGCAGACCGGCTAAAGACGGAAAGAGCCGCCCGGCAACAGGGCGGCTCTTTCCTCAGGGAGAATAGTTCCAACGGAGGCAAAACCATCAGAGCTTTCTGGCAGCATAGTAGGGGCATGGGATGGGAGTGTCAAGAAGAAATCTGGGCAGAAATAAACTATTTTAATTCAATGACTTGAAAGATGCCTGTTGAGAAAAAGCCGTACGGTGTCTTCGATGTTTATTCTCCTTTTTCACCCCGCAATATGCCGCCTTTTCAGGGTGTTTTCCTGGGTATTTTCCGGTTTTCCACCGGTTTTGTTCCCCCATTAACTCTTCGGATGCGGCCACGCGATTCCAGAAGGAATTCTTCCCCCTTCAGTCTCGCCGGTTGAGATTGAGGCTGATGAACTCCTCATCGTAGACCGAGGAAACCGGCTTGCCGCGCGCAAGGCGGTAGAGCGCCCTGAAGCCGCCCACAAAAAAGCCCAGAAAAATCGCCAACCCTGCGCCAACGACGATCAGCAGAGAGATTCCCACCAGGAACTTCCCGGTTTTCACTGCGTTGGAATCCGTCTGTTGCGGCATTGACGTCAGCTCCGAGTCGTAGTGCACGGTGGCCAGCAGCCTGTGGCTTTCCTCGGGAATGGCGTCGCCGCTCACCAGCACCACCAGCGGCCCGGTTCGCCGCACCTCCAGCGAGGCCAGATCGGAGTCCTGAAGCGGCTTGGGCCAGGGCGGCTGGGCCTTGCTGCCCGCCCTGACGTAATCTCGAATCCTGGCCTCCTGCGCCATGGCCATTTGCGGCGTGGGATATTCGATGATGGTCAGCGTGGCCGGGTTGGAGAGCAGCGAGTAATTGGCGGTGACGGCCTCCGCGCCGCGCTCGAAGCCCACCACCTCCGGCGGCAGCACGCCGCCCGAGCCGGCATAGCCTGCCGGTCCCAGCGCATAGTGCGTGCTCTGCTTGTCCAGCGAGCCCTTCGGCAGGTCGGACAGAATGGGAGGCGCCAGAGCCTTGCCGCCTTCCGGCTGGGGCAACTGGCTGGCCAGTTCGCGCAGCTCCGCGGCCGACATGGGGCCAATGCGCGAGAAAGTCGCATCCACCAGGGTCGTGCCCACCCAGAAGAGCACGCGGTTGCGGTCCGATGTAGCGCCTGTGCCGATCTCTTCTTTGGGCCAGCCATTCTGGCGGTAAAACGAATACGCGCCATAGGCGCCTGTGGCGTCGTGGAAGCTGAGCGCGCGCAGGCTCAGCGTCTCGCCCTCCCGCTTGTAGTTGGCCGCCATGCCGGTCGCATAGCCATACTCGTTCAGTGCCGCCGCGTTGGCCGGGTCAGCCTGGGCCGCATCCGGCAATGCTTTCGGCTTTTCCGTGGCCACCCATCCGGCCAGCGCATCCGGCAGCAGCGCCTTGGGCACGGGAGGAAGCGTCAGGTGCGTAACGCCCTGCGGGGCCGCGGCCTTCGCGGGTTTGGCAGCGGTGGATTGCGCCTGTGCGGCGCCAGCGCCGCTCACGAGCGCCGCCGAACAAATCAGAATGGAAATCCAACGCATCAAAACACTCCCATATTCAGGGTACACGTTAACGAGCCCGCGCGTCGCTGGGCGAAGCCCCTGTTTACTTGGACACTGGCGGGGGTGGAAAGGTTCCTGAAGTGATATCTCGCACGTTTTCGGTTTAGATTGTTGTGATACTAAGTGCTACACTTTATCTGGTGGACAAGACCAGCCATGACCGGATGCGCATCTTCAAGAACAAGCCATTCGCCCGCTTTGCGCGAAAGAACGGCATTTCGGATTCAGATCTTTGCAAAGCGGTCCAGGATGCGGACCATGGACTGATTGGCGCCGATCTCGGTGGAGGCATCATCAAGCAGCGTTTGGCTCGAAAGGGCTCGGGCAAGTCGGGCGGTTTTCGCACGCTGATCTTTTTCAAAGTCAGGGAACGGGCCATCTTCGTCCACGGCTTTGCAAAAAACGAAGTGGAGAACATCCGTTCGGATGAGCTGGTCGCACTGAAGAAACTGTCCGCTGTGATGCTGGCTTATCGAAGAGAAGAGATTGAAATGGCAGTTGCGTCGGGAACGTTTCTGGAGGTGAAATGCGATGGGAAAAGCGAAGCAGTATCGTAGCGGCCTGATGGCGTCGATTCACGAGACGGCCGAGGGACTGCACTCTGCCGGAGTGATGAACAAGCGGACGATGCGCGAGTTCGACGAGCTTTGCCTGACGCCAATCGAGCCGCTCGCTCCCGAGGAGATTCGCGCGCTGCGCCTGCGCGAAGGAGCCAGCCAAGCGGTTTTTGCACGTTATCTGAACGTGACGACAGGCATCGTGAGCCAATGGGAGCGCGGAGAGAAACGCCCGCGTGGAGCCTCGCTCAAACTGCTCTCGCTGGTCTCGCAAAAAGGGCTGGCGATGGTTGCCTAAGGTCTCTTTATGCCCCGGCGGAAATGGCCGGAGGCGGCGGATTGAGCAAATCTCCCAGCTCCGTGTAGCGGCCGCCGTAAAAGACCAGCGCATACTCCCGCACTCCCGTGCTCACGGGCCCTCCCAGGCAGATGCTGGCCAACAGCAGGAAGCCGAATGCAATGACCCCGAAGAAAACCTGGAGAAGAATGCCGACCAGCGCCGATGCGCCTGTCGAATCCACAAAGGCCGAGTGAATGCCGTATTCCATCGCCCCCACCGTGCCAGCCAGCATGAGCCCCGGAATCAACAGCACGATGAACAGGGCAATCGACGCAATCAACGGCAGAACCAGTCGCAGCAACAGGTAAACAAGAAACTCCCGCGGCTCCGCCGTGATGCGCTCCCACACCTCTGCCCACGCTTCTCCGGCCGATGCATCCTCCAGCGCGAAGTGCGGCAGCATCCAGTCGCGCAGGATCACGTCGATCAGAAAAGCAGCTAGCACCAGCAGAAGGATGACGGGAATCATGGGCAATACCAGAGCCAGCACCGGCCCGAGACCGGGCTGGCCGCCGGGCGGGATCTCATGAAACAGCCGCCAAAACCCGGCTACGAACGGAATCGAGACCAGCGCCAACAACAGCAGATAGCAGAATCCCACGCCAAGATTCAGCCAGAAAAAGCGCATCGCCTGCTCGCCATAGAGCCGCCATCCCGGCCGGATCTCGCTGGTGTTGTGCGTCAGGCAATGAAAGAAGGCGAACCGCAGCCGCGTGACCAGATAGAACAGGACAATGGACAAAACAATCACAATCAGCACGGCCGCCACAATCGCCGCGATCCATTGCGGGGCGAGGTTGAACGGCGAGCTAATCACTGGTCCATGGCCTGACGTTTGACCGCCGTGCGCAGGGTGTCCGGAATTGCCCCCGATCCCTTCGGTGATGATGGCAACCAGGCCGAGCTTCAGATAGGTTCCCCATCTGAAAGGCCTGAAGAGGAACTCTTTGGTGCGTTGAAAGGCAAGCGAAACGGAATCCACGGCAGAGATGGCGCGCATATGAGACCTTTCCGGGAAGACCCAGCGTAGCAGAGACTACGCAAGACCCCGTTGCAAAGTTCCCGAGGCCGGGATCTGCGCCGCCCACCACGCATCAAAAGCCGCCAGGGAGCGCTCGCACTGGAGGCGATGGCGCTCCTTCTTGTCGCGAATCTTCTTGCGCAGTTCTTCTTCCAGCGGTTCGATCAGGTCGAAGGTCATGTTGGCCGGTTGGAAGTGCTTGGGATCGGCGTGGGTAATGTAGTAAACCAGCGAGCCCAGAGCCGAGGCGCGCGGGGCTGGCGTCGGTTCTTCGCCGCGCGCTAACCTGGCCGCATAAATGCCCGCAAGCAGCCCTGTGGCGATGGATTCGGTGTAACCCTCCACGCCCGAAAGCTGCCCGGCGAAGAGAAGCCGAGGCTCTTTCTTCAGGCGCAGAGTTTCATCGAGCAGAAGCGGCGCCTGAATATAGGTATTGCGATGAATCTGGCCATAGCGCAGGAAGCGCGCGTTCTCCAGGCCCGGAATCAGGCGCAGCACGCGGGCCTGTTCGCCAAACTTCAGATGGTTCTGAAAGCCGACGAGGTTGTAACTATCGGCGCGCAGATTTTCCTTGCGCAACTGCACCACGGCCCAGGGCCTCTGGCCAGTGCGCGGGTCGCGCAGGCCGACGGGCTTCATGGGGCCGAATCTCAGCGTGTCGCGGCCTCGGCTGGCCAGCACCTCGATGGGCAGGCAGCCCTCGAAATACTCCGCCTTTTCCCACTCCCTGGCCTCGGCCGGCTCGGCGGCCAGCAGAGAGTCAAGAAAGCGTTCGTACTCGGCGCGGTCCATGGGGCAGTTGAGGTAATCGGGCGTGCCCTTGTCCCAGCGCGCGGCAAAGTAGACCCGCTCCATGTCGATGGAGTCGGCCTCGACGATGGGCGAGATGGAATCGTAAAAGGCGAGATGGCCGGAGCCGGTGATGCGCTCAATCTCCGCGCTCAAGGCCTCGGAAGTGAGCGGGCCGGTGGCCAGAATGGTGTGCTTCGCGCCGTCCTCGTCCTGATTGAGAAAAGCGTCCAGGCTGGTGACTTCCTCGCGGAAGACGCGAATCCGTGGCTCGGCCGCGATGGCCTCGGAGATTCGCCGCGAAAACTCGACGCGATCCACGGCCAGCGCCTGACCGGCGGGAACGGCGGTTTCGTCGGCCAGACGCATCAGCGCCGAGCCGGCGCGCCGCATCTCCTGCTTCAGCAGCCAGGGCGCGGTGTTGGACGACTCGCTCTTGAGCGAGTTGGAGCAGACCAGTTCGCCGAAGTCCGTGGTCTGGTGGGCCGGCGTCAGCCGCGGCTTGCCGTCCACCACCGCGCGCATCTCGTAAAGGTCTACCTGGCAGCCCAGCCGTGCCGCGGTCAGTGCCGCTTCAGGTCCGGCTAGTCCGCCGCCGATCACGCGGACCCTCACTGCGCGGCCTCCGAAGATTCAGGCGACGATTGAGCTTTCTGGTCTCCCACCCTTTCGCCAGAAGACGAGACGCAGGTCCTTCGACTCCGCTGCGCTTCGCTCAGGATGACAGGGGCACCCAACAAATCTTTATCCGGCCGGCTGTTCCCGGCCAGCCGCTTCAGCGCCTCGCCGCTCACGCGCACATTCCGCCACTCGTCCAGAAAATCGCCTCCCATCGCGCGGTAGAAGTCGATGGAGGGCGTATTCCAGTCCAGAACGGACCATTGCAGGCGCTGACAGCCGTTCTCCACCGCGACGGCAGCCACGCGCTGCAACAGGGCCTTGCCGATTCCCAGGCCGCGCAACTCCGGCTCAACAAACAGATCCTCAAGGTAGATTCCAGGCCGTCCCACCCAGGTCGAGTAGTTGAAAAAATAAAGGGCAAAACCCGCTGGCTGGCCGTCGTGCTCGGCCATCAGGCAGGAATAAAAAGGGGTGGGGCCAAATCCGTCCCGTTCCAGGTCGGCTTGGGTCGCTATGGCGGCCTCGGGCGCGCGCTCGTAGGCGGCCAGGGCGCGAATGAAGGCCAGAATCTGCGGGCAATCGGCGCGGGTTGCGGGGCGAATCGTGGTTGTCATAACTTTATTTTAGTGTGTGATACAGGCCACACACAGCTCCTCGACAGGCGGGCTACCATGGAAAATTGAATACCATGCCCTGAGCCAGCATCGGAGATGCGGTTTCGCGCAGCGTATATTCCGGCATTCCGCTCTTGTGCTTGGCAGGCGATTGGATTTAACTTTGTTTCTGCGAAGAGAGGCAGTTGGCGCGCCGATTTCCGCGCCACTGCTGTCCGGTTTTCATATGCAGCCATTTGCTGCTGTTTTAGATGGTTTTGAATGTTCCTGGATGATCCCAGGCATTCGCCGGTATGTAAACCGGCAAAATATGATTTTTTGAGCCCGCGGGCTGCCTTGTTCGCGCCGCTCCCAAGGAGACGAAAATGAAACGCAATCTTTCACTTTGGCTGGGCCTGCTGGCTTTTGCCCTCTTGCCCGTGTTTGCGCAAACGCCCGCGCCCAAGGGGAACACGGGCAAGATTCATGGCACCGTCACCGGACCTGAAGGAGCCTTGAGAACCTCGGGGACCGTGAGCCTCTCGACAGATGGTGGCAAGACCGCAAAGTTCAGCTTCCCGCTCTCTGCCACGGGCACTTTTTCCGGCGAGGCGGTGCCGGGCAACTACACGCTGGTCTTCCGTGCGCCCGAAACACCCGCCGACAAGATGGTGGACTCGATTCCTGGCATCAAGCTCATGGCCGGAGATGATCTGACCCAGGATATCGACATGACCCGCAAGGCATATATGGACAAGTTGGCCCCGGCCGAGCGGAAGCAGGCTGAGGACTTCAGAAAGCAGAACTCCGAAGTGAGGGTCCTCTCCAACGATCTGAAGACCGCTGCCCAGGACATCAAGGACGCTGAAACTGCGCGCCAGGCGGCGAAGCTGGCTCTGGGCGCCACGGCCTCCAAGGATGATGTTGATGCCAAGGAGATCGAGATCAAGGTCGCGAAATATTCCGAAGTCGAGGCCCTGATGCTCAAGGACACTGTGGCCAAGGCCGACGTTTCCGCCCTCTGGGACGAGTTGGGGCAGGCGCAGTTGGGCCTGGCAAAGACAAAGGGCGATGCGCAGAAGTATGACGATGCCGAAGCCTCCTACAAGAAGGCTGTCGAGGTCGAGACTGCGTCGAAGAAGCCCAGCGCTTTGAATCAGGGCGCTGCCTACAGCGGCCTCGGTGAGATTTATGCGCGCACAGGCAAGGTTCCGGAAGCCAATGCGGCTTATGACTCAGCGGTCAAGGCCAATCCCGCTGGGGCGGCAAGCTACCTGACAAACGAAGCGGCGATCTTTGTGAATGCAGCCAATGGCGATGCCGCTGCCGCTGCCGCCGACGAGGCCATCAAGGCCGACCCCAAGCTGCCGCTTCCTTATTACCTCAAGGGGCAGGGGCTCATTCAGAAGGCCACCATCGACCCCGCCGGGAGGATGATTCTGCCCGCAGGCTGCGCCGAGGCGTATCAGCAATACCTCGCGCTGGCCCCAACCGGCCTGTATGCCAATGACGTGAAGGGCATTCTGACAGAGTCTTCGCAGGTGCACAGCTCTGCCTTCGGAACTGACAGCACTAGCAAAAAGAAGAAAGGGAAGTAGGCCAATTCCTGCTTCGTTTCTTGAAAGGCGCTCCCGGTTACCGGGAGCGCCTTTCGCTTTCTGCGCCTCTCTGACCATTGGGTCTGCCTGAAACCCTCTACAATCCATTTCGCCGCGCGCCTGTTGCCTCGCTCACGGTTTGTGTCTCCCATCATGCGGTTTCCTCGCTCCAGAGACGCAAGCGTTCCCCGCGAGGGCAAAGCGCAGAGGCCAGTCCGCGGCCTCGTGGATGCCGATGCGTGGCGTGACCAGCACCTCACCGGCTGTGTAGCCGTCGTCCCGCACCTGAAGTGGCGAGGCAGGGTCGAGCAGATCGAGGCCGTTGTGGGTCTGCCGCGTGAGGCCGAGCGCCTGGCAAAGGCGGCTGGGTCCGGAGCTGAGCTGCCGGGCCGCTGCGCCCGGCATGAGGCCGCGATTCAAGGCCATTTGCCCGCTTCCTGTCAGCGGCTCCAGCGCGCGCAGCAGCACGCAACCGGCCCTTCCCTCTGCCTCGCAACTGATGTTCATGCAGAAGTAGCGGCCGTAGATCGAGTAGACATAAGCGTGGCCGGCAGGGCCAAAGAGAACCCGGTTGCGGGGCGTGGGACCATGATGTGCGTGCGCGGCCGGGTCGGGCGGATCGTTGTGCGGGCCAAGGTAGGCCTCGGCCTCAACGATTCTGCCGGCAAGAATTCCAAGAGATGAAAAGTGCGCGAGCACCTTGCCCAGCAGGCGCGGCGCAACCTGCTCCGGAGCCGCCTCGAAAAAGGCGCGCTGAAGCAGGCGCCCGGGCACGAGATCCGGGCGCCGCGGGTCTCGAATCTGAGACCTGGGATTCACGCTATTTGTGCGCTTTCTTCCATTCCTTCAGCAGCGCAAGCACCTCTTCGGCGTGGCCCGCGGGCGTAACCTTGGGGAAGATGTGCAGCAGGGTCTGGTCCGGGGCGATGATAAACGTGGTGCGCTCGATGCCCCACACCTTCTTCCCGTACATATTCTTTTCCTTCAGCACGCCAAACTGATTGCACACTTTCTCGTCTACATCCGCAAGAAGCGTGTAAGGCAGGCCGTATTTGGCGCGGAATCTGGCCTGGGCTTTGGGCGTGTCTCGGCTGATGCCCAGAACCACCGCTCCGTCCGCCTGCAGTTTCTTGAAGACATCGCGAAAGCCGCAGGCTTCAATGGTGCAGCCGGGAGTGTCCGCCTTGGGAAAGAAAAAGAGAATCACCGGCTGGCCGGCATACTCTGAAAGGCTTGTTGCTTTTTCCTCGTCGGTTTGCAGGGTGAAATCGGCGACTTTCTGGTTGAGTTCCATGGGACAAATCCTCGTATTGTGAATAGAGCGCCCAAAGTGGCTTTCAGATTCGATTATTTCCGAGGTGAGCGGCAGGTGCCATCGCGCAGGCCCGGTTTTGCGCCGTCCGCGCGGCCTCCGTAGTCTAAAATACAGTCTGCATGACGAATAGCGCACAAGTCGAGCTTTGGCACGCGGAGAAGGTGGCCACGCAGGTAACCGTGGCTCAGGCCCTCAACGGAATTCACTGGGCGGCGTGGGGCGAAACGCGCGTTTCCGAGGCGGACCTGGAGCACCTGGTGACTGCCGTGCCGGCCACGCTTTCGGCCGCGCTCGAACACCGCGCCTATTACTTTGTTCCCCTGGCCATCGCCGACACCGACGACACCATGATTGCGCCCAGTTACACGGTGGAGCTGGGCGACCGCGCCATCTGCCATCGCAACGCCGTCTTCGGCTCGACCGAGGCGGTCTTTATTTCGACGCGCCTGGTAGAGGACCGCTTCGGCCTCGCCTTCGAGCTCTTCATCAACGTGGCCCACAATTTCGTCGATGCTACGGGAGTTCCAGAGAGCTTCTCGTCGCTGGTATGGTCGCAGGCCGAGGCGCAAACGCGCGGCGAAACCAGCCAGGACGCATGGGAGGCTCGCCGCCGCGCCCAGGACAGCCGCGGCAACCAGAGAAGCCTTGACGAGCGCGAGCGCGGCCTCTACTTCGAGTTGGCCTTCTCCGACGCGCTGGCGATTTATATGCTTTCCCTGGCCGTGGACTTCGACTATCACGATCTGCGCGAGCGCGACTACCCGCTGCTGGCCGCTCCGGCCCTCGCCGAGCGCCTGCGCCATGTCGCCAGCCTCTTCCCCGCCAACCCCGGCTATGAGTTCCAGGTCCTTTACCGCCGCAAGGGATAACGTGCGCGGATCACTTCTGACAAGGGCGTTTACGAGTACTGATCCAGTCAGGAGTCTTCAACTGGGGCTAAATGTGCTCTTGCGTCTGTTCTCGTCAACTGAAACTCAACTTCTGGATAGCCAGCCAGTGAAATCATTTGCACCTTTGCAAAGCGGAATGCTATTGATACAGTTGTTGCATGAAAATGTCATTTGTTGGAGTGATTGTCCTCGCATTTACATGCTCAGTTTCATCGGGGCAGCAGCCGCCAGAAAAAACGCTTGGTCCAACAATAACTGACGCATTTGTTCACGATACCGTCACGTCTCTCCAGTCATTGATCCAGAAGAAGTATTTCGATACAAGCGTCATTCCTCGTATTGAAGAGGCGCTCGTTGCGGCTGAGCAACAGGGAGCCTATGCAAACACCAAGGATATTGGCGATCTGGCAGAAAAGTTGAACGATACTCTTGATCAGGCAAGCCACGACAAGCATCTGTACGTAGGCATATCAGAATTGCCCGGGGCTACTCCCATTCAGCCAATGTTGTCGCGTGCAGAACGTGCACGAATGGAGAATTTTGGAATAAAACGGGCAGAGGTACTGGACGGGAATGTCGGCTATTTGCAGATCACTGCTTTCTATCGTGCAAATGAGGGGTCAGAGGTACTGGAGACAGCCATGAACTTCGTTTCGCATACAGACGCCTTGATCTTGGATTTCCGAAACAATGGGGGTGGGTCGTCTGACACCGCAGTACAACTCCTAAGTTATTTTTTCGAACAACCCAAATTTCCTCTACTCTCTATTGTTCCCCGGTCTGGAGAACCTACTATCTTCAGTACTCAAGCAACAGGCGTCGCGTATCGGGATGAGAGTCGGCCTCTGTATGTCCTGGTGTCAGGCTCAACATGGTCAGCTGGAGAGGCTGTTCCATTCATTCTGCAGGAACACCATCGCGCAACGATTGTCGGCGAGAAGACCGTTGGAGCAGGCAATCCCGCAAGCCCCTGGCCGATCAATAGCTTTTTGTCCATCACGATTCCGTCTGGGCATATTGAAAGTGCCGTGAGCAGAACGAATTGGGAGAAAAAAGGCGTGATACCCGATACCATAGTGTCCCCCAACAAGGCGCTCGACACAGCGTATATGGATGCTCTCAGGAGATTGATGGAATCGACCACGGACGTCGCGAAGAAAGCGGTACTCAATCGCGCTCTTGGCGCGGCGAAAATCCTTTAATGCTAGCCCTGTTTGGAAAACAAGATGAGGCAAGCAGGCATCGAACCGAGCCGCTACGTTGGTAGAGCATCAGCATCGTGTAGCTTGCGATTTTTTGCCAAGGGCGCATTTGGTCAGTTCAATGACTACCAGTTTATTCGCTCAGTTGATGCAAAATTACCGAATCACTCTTGACAGCGGATCGGTACCCTGAAGTCGCCATTGCGACTGGAATCAGGTGACCTATCGTTGATAACGATCGCCGTTGCCTGCGGCGCTTTTGGGGACTCATGCGGGCACGACTGAGATGTGTCATCCAGGGCTTTCCAGGAGACGAGCTAAACGATCAGTTCTGCATCACCGCTGCATGATGTACGACTATGGCATTACATTAGCTTCTGGTATCGGATGACGCGCCTCGCGCATAACCATATCAGCCAACCTGCGGCAGCGTAGAAAACCTACTGCAGATGCGCATCCACGCCAGTCCGCCGATCAGCTGTTTCCCAGAAACAGCGTGAATGCCGTAACCCGTCGCCCCGCCAACTGGCGGGCTCAGAACATGCAGCGCGCTCCATCCGGTTTGTCGCGAAAAGAGCGCGATCAGGACGAAAAAGACCGCTTCAACGCTCGGCTGATTCAGATTCCCTGGGCCTGTGCCAGCGCCTCCGCAAGTGATTTCCCGGCATAGTCCTGTGCACCGAAGAAGCGGCCACTGATCCCGTCGTCGAGAAGAGCGGGCACCAGTGCGCCGGGAATTACGCTGGAGGGATCATTCGGCGCATTCGGGCCGCCCAGGTCAGTGCGCAGCCAACCAGGGTCCAGCAGATTCATCATCACGCCCGTGCCGGCCAGGCTGGGGGCAAAGTCGCGCACGTATTTGTCCACGGCGGCCTTGGAGATGGCATAGGCAATCAGTTCCGGCTGGTTGGCGATGCCTGAGCTTACGTTCATCACGCGGCCCCACTTCTGCTCGAGCATTCGCGGAACCAGGCGATTGCATATGCGGGCCAGGCTGATCACGTTGACCTCAAAGCTGCGTCGGAAATCGTCGGCGGTGGTCTGCCAGGGATCTTGGCGGAAAGGGGTCATGATGCCGGCGTTGTTATAGAGAATGTCGATCCGAGGAACGTTGGCCAGAACCTCATCCAGCATTGCGTCCACCTGCTGCTGATCGTCGAGTTCGGCAGCGACGACGAACGTGGATATACCCTGTGCCTTGAGTTTGGCCTCCTGTGCAGCCAGGTGATCCTTACTCCGGCTGTGCAACACGA
>Ga0182027_10004960_pt1 | contig 20433 bp, 18 predicted proteins | sample 712E1DmetaG_FD_121300 | JGI IMG/M metagenome (GOLD analysis project Ga0182027, IMG submission 121300) | Permafrost microbial communities from Stordalen Mire, Sweden - 712E1D metaG (Illumina Assembly) | ecosystem: Environmental > Terrestrial > Soil > Wetlands > Permafrost | place: Sweden...
GCTTTGACGGCGCCATGATGGATAAATTGACCTATGCCGCGCTCAAAGGTTTGGGAGCCGATTTATCCAAGGTTACCGTTATCTAAGGATTAACGATGATGCAAAACTTATCAATTCAAAGTAAAGGACTGCAAAAGTCCTATAAACATCTTCATGTCCTGAAGGGCGTAGATTTCGAGGTGGAAAAGGACAGTATTTTCGCCCTGCTCGGCTCCAACGGCGCGGGCAAGACAACGATTATCAAAATCCTCGCCACGCTGCTGAAACCGGATGGCGGGACCGCCTTCGTAAACGGATTCGAGGTTGTGTCAAAGGACGACGATGTGCGGCAGTCGATCAGCCTGACCGGGCAATTCGCCGCCGTGGATGAGATTTTGACCGGTCGGGAAAATCTTATTATGATTGCCAGGTTACGGCACCTCCATGATCCGCGTCAGGTTGCCGACGATCTGCTGGAACGCTTCGGCTTGACCGATGCCGCCGACCGCAGGGTATCTACTTATTCGGGAGGTATGCGCCGCAGGCTCGACATCGCCATGAGCCTCATAGGAAAACCGCAGGTCATTTTCCTCGACGAACCAACCAACGGGCTTGACCCCGAGGCGCGCATCGAGGTTTGGAAGATTGTCAAGGAGCTTGCTGACGGCGGCGCGACGGTATTCCTGACCACGCAGTATTTGGAGGAGGCCGAGCAGCTTGCCGATCGAATTGCCATTCTGCATGAGGGTAGGATTATTGCCAACGGCACGCTCGCAGACCTGAAAAAGCTGTTCCCGCCCGCAAAGGTGGAATATATAGAAAAACAGCCGAGCTTGGAGGAAATATTCCTCGCAATCATTGGCAAGAAAGAGGAAAAATAAATGGAAACGGTAAAGAAACACTTTTTCAGCGACATGGGCGTTATGCTTGGACGTTCCATGCGCCATATTTTCCGCAGCATGGACACCATCATCACGGTCGCAATAACTCCGATCGCGATGATGCTGCTGTTCGTCTATGTGTTAGGCGGCGCAATCCAAACCGGCACGGATAACTATGTGAACTACCTGCTGCCCGGCATCCTGCTGATAGCAATTTCAAGCGGCATCGCCTATACAGCTTACCGTCTGTTTATGGATATGCAAAGCGGCATCTTCGAACGGTTCCACTCCATGCCGATTGCGCGTTCCACCGTGCTGTGGGGGCACGTGCTGACCTCGCTGGTATCCAACGCTATTTCGGTTGTCGTCATCATTCTCGTTGCGCTCGTTATGGGCTTCCGCTCGTCGGCGGGGGTACTGTCATGGCTTGCCGTGGCCGGTATACTCGCGCTGTTTACGCTGGCCTTGACATGGATCGCGGCGATTGCCGGACTGTCCGCAAAATCGGTGGACGGTGCAGGCGCCTTTTCCTACCCGCTTATCTTCCTTCCATTTATCAGTTCGGCGTTTGTGCCCACCAAATCGATGCCGTCAGTCGTCCGTGCTTTTGCCGAAAACCAGCCGGTGACCTCAATAGTGGACGCCATCCGTGCGTTGCTGTCAGATCAACCGGTGGGCAATGATATTTGGATTGCGCTCGTGTGGTGCGTTGGGATTATGCTCGTGGCTTATGTCTTTGCGGTGCGGGCGTATAAAAAGCGGGTGTGAAAAACAATACTTCGCCAAAAATAGCTTGAGAAAATAGGGTTTTTTGTAGTAGAGTAGAATTCCGCCAGGACCAAAACTCATCACAAAAAGCCCATGATCAGCGACCCTTACTCGCTTGTAGTTACCTTGCCGACGTGACGGAACTGTCCGGCCTGTATGCCTTTGCGTTCCGCCATGACCAGGCTCAATAGCTGCATGGGCAGGATTTCAACCAATGGACGCGAGTTCTCGCTGGTAATGGGTAGCAGCACGGTTTGAAGCTGGGGTTCTGGTTTGGAATCCAGCCACAGAACACGCCCCCCAAGCGAAACGATCTCCAATCCCAGTCTTCGATTCAACTCAAGTGTTTCTGCTGAGCCTGCAAAGATCATGGCGATAAACCCGTTTGAGACAAGTTCAAGCGGGCCGTGACGGAAGTCTGCCGAATGCAATCCTTCGAAAGCACATTTGGCCGCCTCCTTGTTGATCAGGGAGCCGTTCCACACTGCGCTCATCGAAGCGCCGCGGCCAAGCAGGAAGAGCTTATCAAAGTTGCCCAAAAGCGAATCAAGCTCCTGCATGTGCGCCTGCCAGCCTGAGAGATAAACATCCATGGCCTCTGAAGCAGCCGATAAATCCTGGATTGCAAGTTCAGTGTTTCCGCCGCTTAGTTGAATGGCGGCCAGCAGATTGACAGCCAGCATGTTCACGTATGTTTTGGTGCTTACAGTTGCCTCAGCCCCGGCATGGATGGGGAGGCTGAGGTTGGCGCCCAAGGCCAATGGACTGGCAGGGTCGTTGACGAAAGCCAGAACGCAAGCCGGAGGTTTGTCTTGGATGGCTTCCAGCAGATGGATCAGTTCGGCGCTCCGTCCGGATTGGGAATTGAGCCAAAGCAGTGTGCGCGGCCCGATCAGCCCATTCAGGGAGTGGAGCAGTTCCGCAGAGTTGACGAGTTGGATGGGAAGTGCCTGCTTCGCAAGCTGCAGGAAGGCGGGATAAGCGGCATTGTAAGAGGAACCCATTCCGCTGATAATAATGCGATCAAAATCACCTCTTTTCAGACGATTGGCAATATCTTCCAAGTCTGAGGTTGAATAGGCCTGCAGCGCATCACGCAAAGCCGAGGGCTGGGACAGGATATCGGAAATATATGGATTCATAAGGACTCCGAAGCCCAGGAGGCTACTCCAATGACACCGGCATTGTCGCCCAATTTTGCCTGTACCACCTCCACTTGCTCAACCGGCATGATGTGAACATTCGCTCGCAATGACCGGCGTATCGGTTCGAGCAGCAGCTCGCCGGCTTGTGAGACGCCGCCTGCGATGATGATCCTGCGCGGACCGATCGAAGTGCAGATATTCGCCGCGGCAATGCCTATATAAAAGCCCGCCTTTTCGTAAATGTCTTTTGCGACTTCGTCGCCGGCTTTTGCCGCGTTTGCGATCAGTTCCGGCGTGATCCGGTTCAAGTCACACTCACACATGTCGGCAATGCAGGTGGTCAGACCCTGTATCACGGCCCTCAACCCCATGGCGGTAATGGCCGGCCCGGATGCATACGCTTCCACACAGCCGCGCGTCCCGCATCCGCAAACGGGACCATTGAAGTCAATGACCGTATGACCGAGTTCCCCGCCTGTGCCGCCAATGCCGAGATGGAGTTTATTGTTGATCACCAATCCGCCGCCGATGCCCGTGCCAATCGCAAAGACGGCAACCGTGTCGAAACCGCGGCCCGCGCCGAAGCGCCATTCGCCGTTGGTGATCGAACGCACATCGTTCAAGAGAAAGGTTCTCAGGCCGGTGGATTTTGCAATCGTATCGCGCAATGGGATATGCGGCCATGTGCCGGGCAGGTTCGGAAGGAATAAGGTTTCGCCTTGTTCCAAATCCATTACGCCCGGGACGCCGATGCCGATACCGCCGATCTCAGCCTTGTTCATTTTGGCGGAATCAATCAATTCCAAAAATAATTCTGCCATCCGCTGCATCACGGCCTCGCATCCTTCGCGTGCCAGCGTCGGGATCTTCATCTGATGAAGTACGGTGCCGTTTTCGACGTCCACAATGGCCGCTCGCAGGTTGGTGCCGCCCAAATCACATCCGATATATGCCTTCATAGGATCACTCCCATTCTGAAATTCGCCTTATGCCGGATATCTCCGGGATTCTCGCAGGCGGTGTGCCTTTTCTCCAGGAACCGAGACATAACGCCCATAATTAAATTTCACCCCTTCCCAAGGGAGAGGGGTGAAAGACAAAAGGTTTGCCGCCTGGGGTTAGTGAATATACGGTTTAAGTATATCCCGCGAAAGGTAGAAGCCGCGCTTGACGAGTTCTTCATCGCCCTCGTAAACACGGTCTTCATGTTCGATGCTGACGACATAGTCATAGCGGGCGGCTGTCAATGCCGCGAAGAATTTGGCCCAATCCATGTCGCCCAAGCCGGGCAGGCGCGGGACTTGCCAGCCCATGCCTTGTGAAAGCACACCGTTGTGATACAGGCCTTCGTGATCGATGTGCAGGTCTTTCGCATGGACATGGAAGATCCTGGCGGCGAATTCCCGTATCACGCGTTCGTAATCGATCATTTGAAGGATCAAATGCGACGGGTCGAGGTTCAAGCCAAAGTTATCATCGGGGATGATCTCCCACATCTTGCGCCAGATGGCGGGCGTGCTGGCAAGGTTGTTGCCGCCGGGCCATTCGTCATAGGAGAAGATCATCGGACAGTTTTCGATCCCAATTTTAACGCCGCGTTCCCGGGCAAACTTGACGATCGGAGGCCACACTTTCGCATACTGCTCGAAATTCGCAGGCACGGTCTTATCCTTGTCCTTGCCGATAAAAGTCCCCACCACGGGAACTTCCAGGAGCGCCGCCCCTTCGATCACCTTCTTCAGGTGGCCGATCACTGTTTCGCGGTGCTCTGCATCGGGGTGGAGTGGATTCGGATAATAACCCAGAGCAGAAATCGTCAGCCCGTAACCATCCAGCATTTTGAGAATCTCTTTTGCCTTGGGTTTGTCCAAAGCGTCTACATCAACATGGGTCACGCCCGCGTAACGGCGCGTCGCTTTTTCAAGCGGCCAACATGCGATCTCGATGGCCTGAAAACCGCTCTGCGCGCCCCATTGGGCGGCTTGTTCGAGTGTGTTGCCGGGTAATGCCGCGGTGAAGAAACCGAGTTTCATTTCTGTCTCCTTTATTTGACTTTGATCCAGACCTTCTCGCGTGCGCTTCGCTCGATGGCTTCGCACAATTGCATTTCATAATGACCATCGGCAAAGGTGGGAAAGTCGGGTGTCTTCGTGTAATCACCGGCCAAAATATAACTATAGATTTTGGCATAGAGCTGTTTGAATGTATCCGGAAAGCCCTCGTTATGCCCGCCAGGGTAGGAAGCCACCGCGCGTGCCTCGGCGGACAGCAGCGCTGGATCTTTCATTAGAACTTGATTGGGTTCCGCACGCTGACCGATCCACAACTCATTTGACTTTTCTGAATCCCAAGCCAGGGATGACTTGGAACCGTTGATTTCGTAAAAGAGGCGGTTCTTCCTCCCCGATGAAACCTGTGAGACGGTTAACACGCCACGCACACCATTTTCATAATGCAGGATGATTGTGGCGTAATCTTCGGTGTGAATGGGTTGGTCAATGGTATCTTCAGGCGTCAGCATTTTCCCGGTAAAAGTTTCCAATGGCTTGGCGGGTTTCTTGCGGATCGGGTGAACTGTTTTGAAGTCTGCAAAGACCTCGTCGATGTGCAGGCCGGTAATGAAAGTAAGCAGGTCGAGCCAATGAGAGCCGATATCGCCCACCGCACGCAGAGTTCCGCCCAGATCCGGTTCCAGGCGCCAGTTCCAGTCAGTGGGGAGCAGCAGCCAATCCTGCAAATAAGAACCTTGCAGGATGAAGATGTCCCCCAGTTGTCCGCTTTGTACCATGCTGCGTGCCTGCTGCGACATGGGATACATGCGGATGTTGAAGTTGACCGCATTGACGAGTTTCTTGTCCGCCGCGAGTTTGACAAGTTCCCCGGATTCTTTCGTGTTCATCGCCAGCGGCTTTTCGCAGATGACGTGCTTGCCTGCCAGCAGGGCGGCTTTGGCGTGAGGATAATGAAGATAATTCGGGGTGGCCAGGTGCACCACATCGATATTCGGGTCGGCCAGCATGGCATCCAGCGAACCATAAGATTGCGGGATGCCCAACTCTGCGGCTTTTTGTTCAGCCTTTTCCTTGGTCTCCTCAGCCAGACCCATGACCGTGATCCCGTTACGGCGCAAGCCTTCGACGTGTGCCGGGCCGATAAAGCCCGTGCCTGCCACGCCCACGCCGATGTTCTGCTTGCTGAGTTTCTTTTCCATGATGATGTCTCCGATGCCTAATGGGATTCTAAGTCGGGTGCTTTATGCGCGGCCTCTTCCTTCATCCGCTTGAAGTCATCGAGAATGAGGGCGGTCGCCGTCGCCCCGCAGCGAGTTGCACCGGTATCGATCACATCCAGAAGCGCGGGCAATGTGCGCACCCCGCCCGCGGCCTTTACCTGCACCTTTTCGCTGACGTTCTTTCGCATCAAGCGCAGATCGTCGAGGGTCGCGCCGCTGGGTGCGAAGCCGGTGGATGTTTTTACCCAGTCCGCTCCCGCCTCTTCCGATAGTTTGCATGCCAATACTTTTTGTTCGTCCGTCAGATATGCATTTTCAAAGATCACTTTTACTTTTACGCCGCGCGCATGAGCTGCGTCGCAGACGGCTTTGATGTCAGCGCGGACGCTATCGTTTTTGCCGGAGCGCAATTGACCGATGTTCAGCACCATATCCAGTTCCACGGCGCCGTCATCCATGGCTTGCTGCGCCTCGGCCACTTTGGTGGAAGTCAGGTGGGCGCCGTGAGGGAACCCGATGGTGGTGCTGACCTTGACATCCGAATCCTTCAGCAGTTTCTTCGCTAATTTAACGTCACACGGTTTAACACACACGGTCGCGGTATGGTAACGGGCGGCCAGTTCACAACCGGCAATCACATCCGCCTCGGTAAGTTCAGGCCGCAAAAGCGAGTGATCGATCACTTTCGCAAGTTGTTCGTAGGTGATGGTTTTGCTGTTCAAAGCAGTCATGGAATCTCCGGGGGTATATTTCTTAAGGACTTTACGGTTTACGCCACAAGTCAATCGGTTTCTTAACCTTGGGAGGCTGATAAGGAAAATCAATGCGGCGGCCTTCACCGGCGGATTGGTATGCGGCGTACATGATCTTCAAAACTTCACGGCCGTCTTCGCCGGTTTCCATCGGCGCTTCCTTGCCGAGCACATTGTTGACAAAGTGCTGCATTTCCTGCGGGAAACCGTAGTTCCAGGTTTCCTCGAACATCGTGAAAGTATACCCTTTGGTCGTGCCGGCCTTCTCGACCGCGTACCCGTAACCTTCCTCGGAATAAGTCAGGAGCGAACTGCCGCGCAGCAGGTCGGCGCGGGTGTGCCCCTTATTGCCGTAGATTTCACAGCGATCATCCACGCCGCCGCCCTTGGCCCAGCTGTTCTCGATCATGGCGATCTTATTGCCCTCGTACTCGATGACGGCATAGGAATGATCTTCGCCTTTTGTCCGGCCCTGGTGGACGAAAGTGTTCATATACGCGGTTACACTCTTGACCTTCGGTTTGCCCAGCACCCAGCGGGTATATTCAATCGAATGACAGCCCATGTCCATCATCACGCCGCCGCCGGAAAGATTCACATCCCAGAACCAGGGCATGTGTGGGCCGGGATGCTCCTCCGATTGTTTGGCCAGGAACGGCTCGCCGACCGCGCCTTCTTCGATCAACATTTTTGCGCGCACGTATTTCGGCGCAAACAATAATTCCTCCGCATACATCAGGAGCACACCCTGCTTTTTGCAGGTGTTGATCATCTCATCCGCTTCTTCCAGCGTGACGCACAGCGGCTTCTCGCAAATGACATGTTTCCCGGCTTTCGCCGCATCCACGGTCGCCTGGCGATGCACATAATTTGGAATGGCGACCGTGACCACGTCAATATCTTTCATCTTCAACATTTCGTGATAGTCGTCGAAGGCCTTTGGGATGCCGCGCTCTTTTGCAAATTCCGTGGCGCCTTCCAAAGCCGCGACGGCAACCACCTCGGCATCTTTAACGAAGTTCTTGAAGGCGTAGACATGCAGGTCGCTGACAAACCCGGCGCCGATCAACCCGACTTTTACTGTTTTACTCATGGCATTCTCCTTTCAAGAATTGAGGACAGGCAATGGCCTGGAAGTGTGGTGAAAATAAGCGGGGCGCATCGGGGTTGTTGGGTCTGTGATGCGGCGGCGATGAAGCTGCGATGGTGCTGTAACGAGGCTGCGGTATTGACGCGCCCCACCTATTTCTGAATTATTGCCGCAAAGCCTGCTGGCGGCCATAGATGGATATCAGGATCAATAGCGTTGCGCCCAACACCATGCTTCGGACGGAGTCGGGCATCTGCATTGTGGTGAGTAAGCTGGTAAGGAGTGTCAGCACGATCGCTCCGGCCATCGTGCCCCAATAACTGCCCTTGCCTCCGGAAAGCAGCGTTCCACCCACGGCCACTGCGGCGATGGAGGGAAACAAGAACGGATTGCCAATGTTGATGAAAACCACGCCGGTGTTGCCGACGGCCAGGAAACCACCCAGTCCCGAAAGCGCCCCCGCCAACGCGTACGTGGCCAGCACCATGGCGGTAACATTGACGCCGGAGAGGCGGGCGGTCACGCGGTTGGTACCGATGGCAAACAAGTTTTTGCCGAAGGCCGTGCGTTCCATCAGCAGCCACATCAACCCGGCGAAGAAAACCCATATGATGATCGCGCCGGGGATTCCAAAAATCAGTGGACGGGCGATCACTTTGGTCATGATCGGGGAAACTGCGCCGCTGACGTTGCCATGCTGGACAATAAGGATCATGCCCGTCACTACGCCGGACATGCCGAGCGTCATCACGAGCGGGGAAATTTTCAGGAAGGAAATACCGGTGCCGTTGACCAGCCCGATCGCGGCGCCGACCAGAATTGCGGCAAACAATGCCGGCAGCACCCGCCCGTCATTTCCGTTGACCAATACATAAGTGACGATGGCTGTCAGTGTCACCACTGCGCCTGCCGAAAGGTCGATCCCTTCACTGCCGCTGATGATGACCAGCGTTTGCCCGGCCGCGATCACGCCGAGAAACACGGAAAGTCGAAGGATGTTGACAGCCTGCGCTCTTGCAACCAACATGTTACTGCCGAAGCCGTTCGGGAGCAGTCCGCTCAATGCGAACAGGATGATTGCCAGCAGGACAGCCGCAACAGGCGGCGAGATCGTGATGCGTTTCATCGCTTCCTCCGGAACAGGTTGATCACGCCCGGTGCAGCCAGCGCCACGACGATGATCGCCGCATTGACAAAAGTCTGCCACCACGTATCGATGTTGGCAAAAGAAATGATATTTTTGATAAGACCGAGGATTACCGCGCCGATCATGGCGCCGGCCACGCCGCCCACGCCGCCGCTCAGGGTGGTTCCCCCGATCACGACCGCCGTAATGGATGAAAGGGTCAGTTGATCGCCGGTGGTGGAATTCCCTGAACTGACCAGCATGGTGACGGCGATCCCGCTCAAAGCCGCCATTAATCCCGCGGCAACATACGTGCTGAACTGGATGGCGCTGACGGGTACGGCGGTTTCATAGGCCGCATCGGCCTTGCCGCCCACCGCGGACAGGTATCGGCCATAACGGGTCTGCTGGACGAATCCCCAGGCGAGAAGAATGAGCGCAATGATGAAAAAAGCAAGGGGCAGGCCCAAGGGGGTTGTGTCCCGATAAAAAGAGGAGAATGATTGCGGAATCCCGCCGCCGGGGTTGGGCAGGATGAATAACGCCAAGCCCGCATACAGGAAACTCGTGGCATACGTGGTGATGATGGGCTGAAGCCGCATATAGGCGACAAAGAAACCGTTGATTGCGCCGGCCGCCATACCGACCAGCAAAACGAAACCCATCATTAAATACATCTTTTGCGGATTGCCCTGCAAGCCCACTTGTGTGGCGAGGATGACATTGACAATGGACACAATCGAGCCTACGGAGATGTCGATGCCGCCGCCCAGGATAACGACAGCCTCTCCGGCCGCTAAAAGGATGAGCGGCAGGAAAACGCGCATATTGTTGTTGATGGTATCGCGATGGAACATATCGGGCTGGACGAACAGGTTGACCAGCGTGATGATCACCAAAAGGAGCAGGGAAAATAGATATGGATTGTGAAGCGTGAAGGTTTGCCACTGGTGTTTGTTCATTGCATACTCTCACGCGATGCGCCCAGACTGGCCGCAACGAGGTTGGATTTGGTTAATGTTTCACCGAATAATTCCTGGCGTATGTTTCCATCGTGCATTACCAGCACACGGTCGCACAGCCCCAGTAGTTCTTCATCGTCACTGCTGTAGAAGAGCACGGAAAGCCCGTCGGCGCATAACCTGGCAAGCAGGCGATAAAATTCCGCTTTCGTGCCAACATCCACGCCTTTGGTCGGGTCGTCGAGCAAGAGCAGGCGCGGATTCCGCAGCAGCCATTTGCCGATCACAACTTTCTGGGCATTGCCGCCCGAAAGCCCGGTGACCGGTTCGTCAAGGCCGGCCATTTTTAAATTCAGAGTGGAGCCGATTCTGTTGGCGGATTCTCTTGCCTTACGCATGCGTGTTGGGAAGCCATATTCGCCCCAGGAGGGCAGAAGCAGGTTTTCGAGGATGGAGCGGATGAACAACAGCCCCTCTTTTGCGCGTTCGCCCGGCACAAGCGCCACTCCCTTGTTCATCGCTTGGCGCGTATTCTTGAAGTGTACCAATTCCCCTGAGAAATTGATGCTGCCTGTGTATTTCAGATCCCCGAACAGGGCAAGCAGCAGGTCACGCTGGCCCTGGCCTTTTAATCCGCCGATGCCGAGCAGTTCACCTTTGTGAAGTTGAAAGGTTAGGCCCTTGAGAAAATCGGTTCGCAGTTCATTCACATCGAGTTCGACACTGCTGCCGGAGAGGTTCTGGGCCACTGCTTTCTTGCGCTCCACGGCATTCTCAGCTGATTCTTCGCCGACCATCAGGGAAACAATATCCTTGGTGTTGACATCTTTCATGGCCCCTGTACCGACGGTCACGCCGTTCTTGAGAACCGAATAGCGATCGGCGATGCGGAAGATTTCCTCCATGCGGTGCGAAACAAAGACGATGGCCTTGCCTTCCTGCTTCCAGCGTTTGACCAGCTCAAAGAGCCTTTCGACCTGGCGGCTGTCGAGGCTGGCAGTGGCTTCATCGAGGATGAGCAGGCGCGGGTCGAAACTGACCGCTTTCAGGATTTCAACGATTTGCTTTTCATCGGGGGGCAATGAGGTCACGGTCACATCTGGATGCAGGCTGGATTTATAAGTGCCTGCAAATAGATTGAGCAGCGCATCCGATTTCTCACGGATCATTTTGCGATCTATGACACCGCCCCTCTTCAAAGGCTCGCGCGCCAGCCAGATGTTTTCTGCCACGGTCATCTGCGGGATCAGGCTGAGTTCCTGAAAGACCGTGGAGATGCCCAGATTCTTTGCAGCTTGCGGCGAGGAAAATTCCATGAACTGCCCGTCAAGGAGTAGTTGCCCTCCATCGAGGACAACTACTCCGTTGATGATCTTGCTTAATGTGCTCTTGCCGCTTCCATTGGCTCCGATCAGTGCCACCACTTCACCTGCGTTTACATCCAGGTTCGCATTCGAAAGGGCGGTGACACCGCCGTATCGTTTTACGACGTTGCGGGCGGAAAGCGACAGAGCCATGATTTTCTTACTTTACAAAGAACTGTTGAACTTCGTCGTCGGTCATGATGCCGTCGAGCAGGTAGCTGGCGGGCTTGCCCGCGCACTGCGTACTGAAGACCTGCTGGAAGTTATCCTTGGTAACGATGACGGGGATCGGGATAACGAACTGCATGTTGGAAGGGCCGCCGAGTTTGGTGGTATCAACCTTCTTGCCCATGAGCATATTGACGGCGATGCGCAAGCCGGTGGGGGAAACACCCGGAGGATTCGCAACGGCGATGGTATCGAAGGTCGGGTCAGTCTTCAGACGATCAGACCATAGTTGCAGGAATTGGCAGCGGCCTTCGCCTACAACGGTCGGGAACTTGGCGGGATTGGCGGCTAATACAGCTTGGAACGCGCCGATGGCCATTCCATCCTGGGTCCAGTAGGCATCGAGGGTCGGATAAGCAGACAGGAAATTCGACATAACCTGCTGGCCGGTGGCCTCATCCCATTTGCCCGTGTCCTTCGCCAGGAGTTTGATATTCGGATACTTAGCCATGACTGCATCAACGGCACTCATGCGGGCTACGTTGGCGGGATGGCCGGGAACACCTTCGATTTCCACGATGTTGCCCTTGCCGCCGAGCTTGGTAGCCAGCCACTGAGCCGATGTTGAAGCCCATAGGCCTTGGTCAATACCGACATCGTAAACGCCCTTGGCATCCAGCGCCTGATCAACGGAGATCACAATGATGCCTTTGCTGACGGCCTGTTCGAGGGTTGCATTCAGACCATTGACATCACCGGGGTTGACGAGGATGGCATCCACGTTCTTGGCCATCAGGTTTTGAAGTTGTTGGATCTGGCCGGGAACATCGGTATCCGCGCTTTCGATCACCAGGTCGTTCGTGATGCCTTTTGCCATATATTCAGCATTGACATCCTTGAGTTCCTGGATCATCTGCGTGCGATATTCGCTGCTGATGAAGGAGTTGGAAATACCGATTGTGAATTTCTTGTCCGGAGCCGTGGCGGGGGCTGGAGCTTGGGTCGCAGGAGCCTGGGTAACGGCTGGGGCTTGGGTGACGGCGGGTGCCGGGGCTTGAGTGGCGGGTGTGCCGCACGCGGCAAGCATGGAAGCAATGGCAACCAAAACGGTCGCCAAAATTACGAGTTTCTTAGTAGACATTTTCATCTTCTCCTTGAGAATTATGTTTGGACGGGATACGAATACGTGCAGGATGTTTTATGTGTACGAGCAGCCTCCTTGTTATGAATGTTTATTGTTGTTAAACGATCAGGTGTGGATCGTCTTCAACCATGAATAGATATTCCAGCGCCAGTGCCAGGGCGCCGATGATCCCTGCGTCGGAACCTGCGCGCGAGAAGTTGATCGAGAGATGAGTGGTTGCCAAAGGCAGGGATCTTCGCAAAACCGCGCGGCGGATGGAGACCAGCAGGTGATTCCCAAAATTGGCGATGCCTCCGCCGATGAAAATGTGGCTCGGATTGAAAAAGTTAACCAGGCTTGCCAGCACTTCGCCCACCATTTGCCCGCTGGAACGAATGATTTCCAGTGCGGCTTCATCGCCCTCGCGGCAGGCGGCATTGACATCTTCCGGACGCAAAACTCCGTTATTGGCTTCCATGATCTGGCGCATGAATGGACTGGCCCCGTTTCGGACGGCTTGCATGGCCTTTTCAGCAATGGCGGGACCGGCTGCCATGGCTTCCAAACAACCTTGATTCCCGCAGCGGCAGATCGGTCCTTGTTTATCCACGCAGATGTGGCCGATATCCCCCGCACATCCATCGCTGCCGCGATGGATCCTCCCATTTGAGATGATCCCGGAGCCAATTCCAGTGCCGATTTTTACATAAATAAAGTGATCGATATTCGCCCCATCTCCGGCGCGTTGTTCGCCCAGAGCCATGATATTCACGTCGTTGTCCACCACTACAAACGCGGATGGAAAAGATTCTTTAATAAAATTCCGGATGGGGAAATTTTCCCAGTCGGGCATCAGGGGCGGGGCGACCAATACGGCGCGTGCAAAATCAACGGGTCCCGGCACGCCCACGCCGATGCCTAGGATTTGGTCGCTTTGAATTCCGTGAGCCTTGATCAATTCGTGGATGAGTTCAACGCACCGCCCAAAGAATAGTTCGGGACGGTTACGCACATCCGCGGCTTCGGAACATCTTTGCAGGATTTGCCCGGTTACATCCGCCAAAGCCAATTCCACGCTGGTAGCCCCGATATCGATCCCGATAATAAACCCCAATTGGCTGTTGATCCGCAAGAGCTTCGGCCTGCGTCCGCCCTGGGATGCGCCTTCACCCACCTCCAGCAAAAGCCCCTTGCTGATCAGGCTGCGTATTTCCTGGGAGGCCTTTGCCTTCGACCAGCCGGTGATACTGGATACCTCGGTGCGTGAAATTCTTCCCTGCTTGCGCAACGCCCGCATGATCTCCGCTTCTGCGGAGTCGACTAGGATAGGCGCTGCGTTTCGAGGAGCTTTCTTCGCGCTGGGGGAGTGGGTGGTGGGCATAAGGTAGGGTGGTTGGTTTGTGCGAAAAAGTACAAACTTGATGCTTGCATTATAGTTGTTCGTCTTTGTAGATACAATAGCTAAACTTCATATTAAACTAAGAACTTCGTCCATAATCAAGACGAAGTTCTTAGTTCCTGTTAAACTTTGGGCTTTATTTGATAAGTTGACTGATCTTTCCGGTTTTCTTATCCTTTAAAATAGCCTTTAATTTGCCATCCGGCATTTTCTCTTCCTTGATCAGGTAATGCCCGGCATCGTAATCTTTTAATCCGGTCTCCTCGGCATTGACCTTGCCCCCGCGCCATTCCTTGATTTGCACAGGCTCCCACTTCTTGGTTTCTACGGCTTTGTAGCACGCATCTATAATGGCGTTAACGATATAGCCATCGTAGAAAGTTTCCATTGGCGCGGCGCCTTTGTCCATCGAATTGAACATATCCAGGAACATCTCCACATAGCCGAGCGAGCCGATCTCATCGCCGACCGGGAATAGCCAGCCCGTATCCCCCTCGGCTTTCTCCGCCACATACCCGCCCTGTCCGATGCTGGTAAACATTTCAAAGCCGGTGCGCATCCAATGGTTCAGCCAGATCGTTCCATCCGTGCCGGAAATTTCATCGCGCAGATCCATCCCGCCGCGGAAGGTCCAACTGGTCTCGAATTGTCCAATGGCGCCGTTTTCATAACGCACCAATCCAACCGCATGATCTTCCGCTTCGATGGGATGGACTTGCGTATCGGCCCAGCAGGTCACTTCGGCGGGGCGGATGCCTTTGCCGATGAAATTCCGCGCGATTTCGATGCAGTGACAACCCATATCCACGATGGCGCCGCCGCCGGAAAGTTCCTTTGTCCAGAACCAGGCGCTGTGCGGTCCGCTATGGGTCTCGCGCGAGCGCGCCCACAATACCTTGCCCAACGCGCCCTTCTGAGTTGCCGCCAGGGCTTTCAAGGTCTTGGGCGTGTAGGCCAAATCTTCGAGATAGCCATGGAAGACGCCCGCCTTCTCCACGGCTTCGAGCATTTCCAGCGCTTCCGCGCCGTTCAATGCCAGAGGTTTGGTACATAAAACCGCCTTTCCGGCCTGCGCGGCGAGTAAGGCGGCTTTCTTGTGCAAATAATTGGGAATGCCGATGATCACGGTATCTACTTCAGGGTCGTTGATCGCTTTGGCAATATCGTCCGTCCAGCGCGGGATGCCGAATTCCTCCGCGAACTTTTTGGCTTCTTCAGCGGTGACCGCGCAGACGATTTTGATTTCATCCTTCCCGCGGAAATTCAAAAGGCTCATTGTGTAAAAGCGGCCGATCAAACCTGCCCCCAGCAAAGCTATTTTGTGCATATACATCTCCTTAAAGCAGCATATTGAATATCATTATATTGTAGCGTTTATCACGAGTCAATTCTTGCAGGCGGTGGGACAACCAGTTAGAATATTCACCAAATGAATAATTCAATCGAAAGAAGCAAGAAATGACTTTATCAGCCCTTACCTCGCGCGCACGCGTGGAAACAGCCCTCTCCCATGAGGAGCCGGATGCCGTTCCCCTAGCTTTGGGAGGCGGCCCGTACGGCCTGGTGGATGATCTCTATCTGCGCCTCGTGAAGTTTTTTAATTTGGGTGAACCGGTTCAGCCTTTTCGCACAGGTCATAGCATCTCGTACATGGATGACCGCCTGCTTGAACGTCTTGGCACGGATACGCGTTATTGCTGGCCGGGATTATTGCCCAACAGCCCGGTTATTCCCGGCAAAGACCAGGACACGTTCTATGATTCTTATGGACAGGTCTGGAAGCGCGCTTTTCCATATTACAGCGCCGGCGAAGGCCTCCTCAAAGACGCTGCCGGCCTGGATGATATCGAACGCCGCGTCCACTGGCCGGATTTGACCGATCCGCGCTGGAACTGGGGCGTCGCCGAACGCGCCCGGATGCTCCGCGAGGAGACGGATTATTTTGTGGTCATGCGCATGGTCGCATCGCATGGCCCGTTTCAGACCGCCTGCGATTTACGCGGCACCCAAGCCTTCCTGATGGATATGGCGCTACAACCCGAATTTGCGCTTGCCCTGCTTGATAAGGTCACGACTGCCATCGAAGGTTTGATGCGGCTTGCAATGCAGGCCGGCGGTAGGTGGTTCGACATGATTGAACTTCCCGGCGACGACTATGCTGGCAACCTCAATCCCATCATGTCGCCTGCCATGTTCCGCAAATTCATTAAGCCGTGTCTGGAACGGTTGGTCAAGGTGGTAAAAGAAGCCAATCCCGCCACCCGGATCATGCTTCACAGCGACGGCGCGCTTGGCAAACTTTTGCCGGACATCATTGCCTTGGGCATTGATGTGATTCACCCGCTTGAGCCGCTGCCTGCGACCGACCTGGCCGCGGTGAAGGAACAGTTTGGCAGGCAAGTCTCGTTCCTCGGCGGCATTGATATCTCTCATGCCATGCCCGGTACGCGCCAGGATGTCATTGCCGAAACGAAACTTCGTATTTCCCAGCTTGCGCGCGGCGGCGGATATATTCTCGCACCCTCCAATCATTTGCAGGCCGATATCCCTGCTGAAAATGTGGGGACGCTGTTTGAAACCGCACGTGAATTTGGAAGATATCCCATACAGGATAGGTAGATAAACCATGTTGAATGCATCCCTGGATTATTTAATTCAAGCCCAGGCCATTCTGGATCGGATCCGCGCAACCCAAATGGATGCCATCGAGCGTGCGGCCGATCTTTGCACGCAGGCCATTGCAGGGGATGGACTTGTTCATCTTTTTGGCACGGGCCACTCGCGCATCTTCGTCGAGGAGATGTTCCCGCGTCACGGCAGTTTCCCCGGTTTTCACCCCATTGTGGAACTCTCGCTCACATATCACAATCTGGTCGTTGGCTCGAACGGCCAGCGTCAGGCCATGTTTCTTGAGCATGTCGAAGGCTTCGGCTAGGTCATCATGCGTAATTTTGTTTTTGCCAGGCCGGATTGTTTCATCATCTTTTCAAACAGCGGCATCAATGAGGTGGTTGTGGATGTGGCTCTTGAAGCCAAACGCCAAAACCTGCCGGTCATCGCGGTGGTCTCGCTGGGACATTGCAGAGCCACTCCTGCCGCACATAGTTCCGGTAAAAAACTTCCCGATCTGGCGGATGTGGTGATTGATAACTGCACGCCCGGCGGCGACGCGCTGGTCAAAATCCCCGGATTGAACGATCCGGTTGGCCCCGGTTCCACCATCGGCGCGGCGGCCGTCACGAATGCGCTCAAATGCCGCATTGCCGAAAAACTCACTGCGCTTGGCAAGCCCCCTATTGTGCTCACCAGCAGCTATTTCATTGGCAGCGAGGCCTCGAAAAAACGTTTCGATGATTGTTATGATGATTACCGCGACCGCGTGCAAAAAGTGTATGGCGGATGCAGGTGATGAATTTCATGCTCGATTTCAGAGTTCCGTTTGACAATAATCAGTCCGAACGAGATTTGCGGATGATGAAAGTCAAGCAAAAAATCTCTGGTTGTTTTCGATCTGAAGAAGGTGCTGCTATCTTTTGCCACATTCGCAGTTACCTTGCCACGGCTCGCAAGAACGGCCAGATGGCTTTGGCTGCTTTACGCCTTGCCTTCATGGGCACTCCCTACTTGCCCAGTTTCGTCGCACCTTTGGCTGTGTAGTTACTATTTTTTTGGATATCTTTCTATGGGACAGCGACCATGGTATCAATACTCTATAAGATGCACAATAGGACATGGGTCTCAATTGGAGTAAATCAGGCCGATTATCAATGCTTCAGAAAGCAATGAATTCTTAAATGGTTTCTGATTGTTTCATTAGTAGTGAGTAACGAAACCGGATGCAATGACGAAAGTCACTTTATTGGTTCAAAGTTGATTAACAAAAGTATGCCCTTCTCTCTTTTCGGAGGAGGGCATACCAACCCTTTTGGGTGAGGGTGCATAAACTCAGGCTCTGTTACTGTTTAGAATCTCAAGGCATTTACACCGCGTCCCGAAGGTGGGAAGTGAATTCATCCTCACCTGCCATCACCTTCGGGACATTTTGTATTTGCTCTATCCGCGCGCATCCTCCAAATCCGTGTCATCCGTGTTCTATTGCTGACCGCTGACCGCTATGGTACCGTTGTAAAGTGGAATACGCTCGACCAGGGGCTTGAGCCAACCGCGCCCGTTGCCATCACGCGCCAATACAGCACTTTATTGCCAGGCAGGGTGACGGTTGAAATATAAGTGGTCGAACCGATCTTGACATTGATCAGAAAGGTGCCGAAGGTTGAAGAGGTGGACACCTGGATGGTATAGCTGGTTGCACCGCTGACCGCCTGCCATTTGAAGGTTGGCTTATGCGCTACTCCGGTTACGAGGTTGGCTGGTGTGGTCAGTGTGGGAGCTTTCAGGCCGATGGTGAAATAGTAAGGTGTGGTCAACGCGCCGAATGTGCCGTTCGGTCGGACGATCCGTACGCTCCAGTACAGTTTGGTGTTGGCAGGCAGGTTCACGGTTGGAGTATAGGATAGTGCCGTAACCGTGGCATTGACGAGTGGGCTGGCGAAGTTTGAATATTTCGAAACCTCGATCCGGTATTTGGTATAGCCTGTGACGGCCAGCCACTTGAATGCCGGGCGGAAGGTGGAGACCTTTGAACCGCTGGCAGGACTTACCAGGACGGGTGTGGTGGTATTGACGATCACCACAGCGGGCGAACCGTAGACTGCGGAGACATTACCAGCCGCATCCTTGGCCCATGGATACAAAGTATACGTACCGTCCCCCGCAACAGGATATGTAGCGGGGGCGCTTGCCAGCCAGTTCGGATCGGTGGATAAAGGTGCAGCGGAGGAAGCGGTGATCATGTATCCGGTCACACCCCCATCATCGCTGGCCGTGAAACTGGTGATGGGGATATTGGGATTGTTTGTGGGTGAAGTGGCGGCGAAGGCAGTCACGATGGGCGGTGACTGCGTGCCCGGCGTGCCGTGATAGATCAGAGGCAACTCATGGCCTGTGCTATTATAGCCGCTCCCGATCGCGTAAACGTCGCTGGCACTGGAACCCCATACGCCGCCCCAATCGCTGGAAGTCCACCCGCTGGGCAGGCTTGGGCTGGATTTGGACGATGTCCAACTGTTCCCGTCATAGTGATAATAGGCCAAGTCGCGATCGCCATTCCCGAATGCGTAAATATCACTGCCACTGGAACCCCACACGCCCCACAAAAAGCTGTTACTCCATCCGCTGGGCAGGCTTGGGCTGTCATTCGTCCATCCGCTCCCGTCATAGTGATAGATTAGAGGCACATCATCGCCATACCCGACCGCGTAAATATCGCTGGCACTGGAACCCCACACACTGAACAACTGGCCTAAAGTCCTTCCGCTACCCATGCTTGGGCTGGAGCCTGTCCAACCGCTTCCGTCATAGTGATAAAGTAAAGGCAAAGTTGTTGTGCCATTGTTGCCAAACCCAACGGCGTAAACATCGCTGGTAGTACTGGAGGCCCACACGCCTTCCAACTGGCCAGAAGTCCATCCGCTGGGCAGGCTTGGGGTGATATTCGACCATCCGCTCCCGCCATAATAATAGATCAGGGGCAGAGGCCCTGTGGGGCCGGGGTTAAAGCTAAAGCCGCAGCCAACCGCGTAAATGTTGCTCGCGCTGGAACCCCACACGCCCATCAAATCGCCGATATCCCATCCGCTGGGCAGGCTTGGGCTGGAGGCTGTCCATCCGCTCCCACCATTGTGATAGATCAAAGGCGAACCTGCATTTCCGGGATGACTGCCATCTCCGACCGCGTAAACATCGCTGGCACTGGAACCCCATACGCCGGACAAAGAGCCAGCAGTCCATCCGCTGGGCAGGCTTAGGCTGGCATTCGTCCATCCGCTTTTGTCATAGTGATAGAGCAGGGGCATATACTTATAATTCCCGTCTTCGCCATACCCGACCGCGTAAACATCGTTGGCACTGGAACCCCACACGCCTGATAGCCGGCCGAATTCAGCCCATCCGCTGGGCAGGGAGGGAGAGAACGCCGTGAAGGTCAGACCCGATGATGTTGCATGCACGGGTGTGGAGGAGAATCCCATTTGGGTGACCAGTAAGGCAAACATTATGGTCAGGGAAAAGAACTTGAAGAGGCGTTTCATATTTCATTCTCCTTTTTGAATTTTCAAGAGAGATCATAAGCGCATCTACCTATAAAGTTGGAAGAACTGAATCGCTAAAATCTTAAAGTCTACGATCTCCCCACGGGTACGATAAAAACATTCTATCATCTAATGGCGCGCAAGTAAACTCACTATTATTCATGGCGCATGATTTTCTCAAGAACCAATTTTCATGCCAAGAATCTGGCGGAGGCCATGAAACTCCCGGATTTCCTTCATGATTTGCGCCAGCGCATCACGAAATTTGAGATGCGTCAAGCTTTCTTGAGAAAAC
>Ga0182027_10004961_pt1 | contig 20431 bp, 16 predicted proteins | sample 712E1DmetaG_FD_121300 | JGI IMG/M metagenome (GOLD analysis project Ga0182027, IMG submission 121300) | Permafrost microbial communities from Stordalen Mire, Sweden - 712E1D metaG (Illumina Assembly) | ecosystem: Environmental > Terrestrial > Soil > Wetlands > Permafrost | place: Sweden...
ACAGTTCCTTTTATTGTAAAAGGAATCTTTGAAAGAATTTTAATCCTTTGCTTAAATGTAGCATTGTCAGCAAAGAACTTAACCGTTGCTTCAAGATCTTTTTCGTATTGTTCTGTAGACTTTGATTCAATGACGTTTCCGATGGTCTGAAATGCAATTGATTTATCAAATTTAAAATCTGTTGGCAGTGTGCCCTTGGTATAATGCGAATACAAATGCCAGTCTTTTTCAATAGTAGCTTTCCAGATCAGGTCAGCTTCCTTGTCATTTAATCTATTTACTGAAAAGGACCATTGTACAGGATTGAGGATTTGCGCAAAACTCTTATTTCCGCTAAGAAAAAGAAATCCTATACACAGTGAAAGAAATAAAAAAATTCTCAACTTCATAATTACCATTATTTTAAATCAAACATCTTCTGGAAAATCTAATACAAATATAGATATTTAATTACAACCATCTGCTTAAAGCACCGTGGTAATAAATATTTTTTTTGTTCCATCTGTAATGCGATATCTATTATCAAGTCGTTGGCCGATAACCCATATTATTTTATCCTCAGAACATAGCACTAATATCTTTTCCTTTGCGCTTCTTGGTATTTTTTTATCGATCAGAAAATCGCTGAGTTTTTTCTTTTGTTTCATGCCCAAAGGGTAGAAATAGTCACCGTTTTCCCACTTTCTGATCAGCAGAGGAAATTTCAATTTATCATAATCAATACAGGCAATGTCAGCCTTCTGAAACTTTTTCAGATCGATATTGCGATACGCTTTTTTGAAACTCATACTTACCGGCTTCCTTATGGCTTGCACTTTTTCAGATATTAAAACAGGAGCAATTGTTTTTTCAATTTCTGCAAGGTCCTCAATGATCAGGTGATTCCTGTCTTTCGTGATACGATGTGTTTCCGAATAAAATTGTTTTCCGGAAATGCCATTTAATCCACGGATAATTTGTTCCACGATATCACCTGAAAAACCAAATGGTTTCAGCAGTTCAAACAAAACGGCATTAACAAGATTCAGCTTTTTTATTTCATTGATTGAAATAAATATCTGATTGTTTTTTGTTTTGAATAAAATTTTGGTAAGCCCGTCAATATAGGTTTTGACAATTTGTTCTGTCTCTTTTATTCGCTGGATATCTTCGCCTATTGTTTGCTCTGCCTGTGGATTGATCTCTTTCAGCAAAGGAATAATTTGATGTCGGATTTTATTTCGAAGATATTTATCAGAACTGTTTGAACTGTCTTCACGATATTTGATGTGATGAGCCTTAACATATTTTTCAATCTCAGTTCTGGTGGTAAAAAGCAAAGGACGGATAATATGATTTGTTTTCGGAGCGATGCCGTGAAGCCCTGCAATACCGGTACCACGCAGGAGATTAATGAAAAATGTTTCCACTTCATCATCCTTGTGATGGGCTACTGCAATAAAATTATAATGATGAGTTTTTTTTATTTCTTCAAACCAATTGTAACGCAAATCTCTTGCAGCCATCTGAATGGAAATGCCTTTCCCCTTTGCATAATTAGAAGTGTCAAATGTCTTGTGATAAAAAGGCACACCAATGCTTTGAGCCAGTTGCTTTACAAACTTTTCATCATCATCCGATTCTTTTCCCCTGAGTTTGAAATTGCAATGAGCAATACCAAATGAAAATTTCGACTGCCGAAAAAGATGACACATCATCACAGAATCCATTCCTCCGCTTACAGCCAACAGTATTGACTGTTTCGGATTAAACAGTTTATTTTCCCGTATAAAATTTTTTAATAAATTCAGCATAATTATTTTGCAAAGCTATAAAATGAATTATGCAATTATTGCTTAATAAACTTTTTCACAGCAATACCTTTGTCCGTTTTTGCTCTAATAAAATACATCCCACTCTGCAATCCTGAAATGTCAATGGTTGTATTGTTATCGTTTGTTGCAATATTTTTTATCACTTGTCCTTGTATGTTTAAAATTTCTATCGTGGCTTTTTGTGATAGTTCAATAGTGATTTTATCATTGGCAGGATTAGGATATATTAAGAATGATTTATTGATTGTACTCTCGTTAATTCCTGTTGGTTGAATAACATCAACATAGATCATAGCATCGGAATTTTTTGATAAATATGATGAATCACAATAGGTGCTGGTGCATCCGGTGGAATCTGTAATGGTAAGACAAATATTATAATATCCGGCAGTGCTGTATGTGTGGCTCGGATATGCAATATAATCATGAGTCCCGTCGCCCCAACTCCAATCATATGATAAAGGTGGAACACCTGATGCATTATTTATTATATAATAATGATGAGGAATTGTATCAGGAACTAAAGTAAATTGGGCTGAACAATTCATTCCTGTAATATCTGATATAGCACGTTTCCAAACCCCAGTATAAGTCCCTGCATAAATGTTGCTATCACTAATTGCTAATGACAGGACAGATGTACTTGCGGGAAATCCGTCATTCACATCAGTCCAAAACCCACCATTGTTTGAAGTCACAAACGCTCCATTGGTTAAAGATCCCGTAATTATGCTGCTGCCACTTATGGCTAATGACCAGAAATCAGTACCCGTTAAACCTGTATGTATTGCAGACCATGTGTTTCCATTGTTTGTAGATAGAAAAACGCCAGCTTCAGTCCCTGCAAAAATATTGCTTCCGCTTATGGCTAATGTATTTACATAATGACTAGTCAACCCCCTAGCAGTCCAATGGTTTCCATTGTCTGTAGAAAAATACACGCCGCCGCCACCGATCCCGGCAAAAATATTGCTCCCGCTGACAGCTAATGAATAGATAGTAGAATTTGGCAAACCGGTATCCGGCGCCATAACCCAATTGCTTCCAGAGTCTGAAGATAAAAATACACCTCCACTGGTTCCAGCAAAAATATTGCTCCCACTGATGGCTAATGAAGAAATTCCATAAGCCCATAAACCATTGTTCACAGCGGTCCAATTACCTCCATTGTTTGTTGACAAAAACACGCCATTACAATCGATCCCCATAAAAATATTACTTCCGCTTACAGCAAATGCATTAATACTATTAAGATTTACCGGCAACCCGATATTCGCACCAGACCAACTGTTTCCATTGTTTGAAGATAAAAACGCTCCACAAGAAGTAGATCCTGCTAAGATGTTGTTTCCGTTTATGGCTAAAGCAGTGATGCCGTAATTTGATGGAAGTCCATTATTCACAGCAGTCCATAGACTTCCATTGTTTGTTGATAAAAATACACCATTACCACAGGTCCCAGCAAAAATATTACTACCATTTATGGTTATAGTACTGACGAAATTAACAATTCCCGACAATCCATTATTTGCTGCAGACCAATTCCCTCCATTGTCAATTGATAAAAATACTCCGCTATGCATAGTCGATGTAAAAAGGGTATCTCCGCTTACTGCTAAAGCAACAATCATTGTATCTAACAAACCGGAATTTGCTTGGGACCAGCTATTCCCATTGTCCGTGGAAAGAAAAACACCACCATTAGTCCCTGCAAAAATATTGCTCCCGCTCATAGCTAATTTTGTAATATAAGTATTTGTTAAACCCGCATTCACCGTAGACCAAAGTCCTCCATTGTTTGAAGACAAAAACACGCCGTCACCATAAGTTCCTGCAAAAATGTTGCTTCCGCTTACAACTAATGATGCAATTTGTGTATTTGTTAATCCATTGTTCATGGCAACCCAGCTGTTTCCATTATCTGAAGATAAATATACTCCCCACATAGTTCCGGCAAAAATATTATTCCCAACAAAAACTATAGAATAAACTACGGTAGATGGAAATCCTGAAATCACATTCCATGATCCTCCATCGTTTATTGATAAAAACATGCCACCATCAGTTCCTGCAAAAATGCTGTCACCTTTTAATGCTAAGATCGAAACTCTTGGATTTGTTAAGCCTGTATTCAAGGCAGACCATGTACTTCCATTATTTGTTGATAAAAACACTCCATCATATGTTCCTATAAAAATGCTGTCACCTTTTATAGCAAAACAATCTACCATATCACCATAAGGTCCGGTCTGCTGCCATTGTGCGCTACCGCTTAAAGGTAAAAGTTGAAAAGTCAAAATTGCTGTGAAGAGTAAAATTGTTTTTTTCATAATGTTTGGTTTTATCGCTAGTGAAATCAAAAGTAAATGTACAAAATAATCCAATGCAAATCTGGCTCGGATTTTTATTCTGAATCTGTCGGTACTGTCCTCTTTACAATTCTATTTTTTGCTCAACCATTTCTTTTATTGCGATTGCCAGTGCAATATATTCTTTGGTTTCGTCTTCGGAGGGAAGATAAAAATCATCCGGATAACGGACTGCTACTCCGAAATCGCTTAAATTTTTTGGATCAAAGGTTTCAAAATCCTTATCAATCTTTGCGCACTCATGCTGAAGGAATTCTATTTCATGTGTTCTGGTGATTTCAACTCCATGATACAAGAGAAAAAGTTTCAGATATTTTTCGACCAACTGCTGGCAATGAAAACAAATGGATGATGTGGCAATCATTTCTCCTTCTGATAAACGCTGAATGGTCAGTAAATCCTGATTTGCTTTCTGCTTCCACTGCAGCAGATATTGTCTGATTTGTTCATTCATAAATTTATTCCTTCTGCCATAGCTGTTTTTATGATATGACCCGGCAACTGACTTTTAATTTTTACTTCTTCTTCACTTTCAATAAATATATCAGTTCTGATTCCTGATTTTACCAATAACTTACGTAACATGGCTTTATAGCGAAATTTCGCAAGGGGTTCCAGGGTTTTTTTTACCACTATAAGAATGTCATAATCGCTGTCCTGTAAAGCTGCCTTTTTAGCCCGCGACCCGAACAAAATAACGCTGCCATCAGGCAACACCTGTATAGCCGATCGCTTGATTATTTTTAATGATTCTGTTGTATCTGTCATTGTATTGTTTGAAATTTTATATCTGTCTTTTAGAGTACGAATTTCCATTCCAAAACTACACATTTTATCAAAGCCAAATTCATTTAATGTCATTTTATTTAAAAATATTTTCCAATGAATAAAACCTAATTTTCGCAAAGCAGAAAATAAAATAAATGTTTTTCCGTTTGCGGCATCTTAAGAATAAGAGCGCATGATCCGTTTTGCTTTCATTACTATATAATTTTGTGTATGTTTGCAAAATAGAGCTGCATTAAACCACAGCAATCAATTAATTATTTTTTATGGAAAATGTCAGAATTTTATGGGTGGATGATGAGATAGAATTTTTAAAACCGCATATTTTATTTCTCGAACAAAAAAACTTTCATGTAACTACCGTTAACAATGGCACAGATGCGCTCGACCTGATCAGTAAACAACAGTTTGATATTATTTTCCTGGATGAGAATATGCCGGGATTATCAGGATTGGAAACGCTGAGCAAGATCAAGACTACGCATCCGAATATTCCCATTGTGATGATTACCAAGAGTGAAGAAGAAACCATCATGGAAGATGCCATAGGTTCTAATATTTCGGATTATCTGATCAAACCGGTAAACCCAAATCAGATCCTGCTTTGTGTGAAGAAAAATCTTGAAAACAAACGCCTTATCAGCGAAAAAACAACATCTGTTTATCAGCAGGAATTCAGAGAAATCAGCATGCAATTACAAGGCAGATTAAACTGCAATGAATGGATAGCCCTTTATAAACGCCTTGTTTACTGGGAACTCGAACTTGAGAAATCGAAAGATGAAGCCATGTCCGAAGTGCTGGTGATGCAAAAAGCGGAAGCCAATAATGTGTTCGCGAAATTTGTGGAGCATAATTATCTGAAGTGGCTGAATGGCGTGTCAGAAGACAATCCCATCATGTCGCATAATTTACTTCATGAAAAAGTGTTGCCTCTTTTTGAAGAAGAAGAATCTGTTTTTTTTATTTTGATTGATAATCTCAGGTATGATCAATGGAAGACGATTCAGCCTATCTTTGAAGAATATTATCACATCGACAGCGATGATATTTATTACAGCATTTTACCTACTGCCACGCATTACGCACGAAACGCCATCTTTGCAGGATTGATGCCGGTTCAGATTGAAAAAAAATATCCTGAGCTATGGCTGAATGAAGAGGATGACGGAAATAAAAATGTGCACGAAAGTGAATTGGTTGGCGAGCTGCTTAAAAGAAACGGCAAGACTTTCAAGCATTCTTATTCAAAAGTGCTGAACATGAATTTTGGAAAAAAAGTAGCTGATAATATTTCCAATTTGTTGACTACAAAATTTAATGTAATCATTTATAATTTCGTGGATATGCTTTCGCATGCGAGAACGGATGACGAACTGATCCGTGAACTTGCCGACAATGAACCGGCTTATCGTTCGCTTACGCTTTCATGGTTTGAACATTCAAGTCTGCTTGACATCATTAAAGCATTAGCTGAAAAGAAAGTGAAAATTGTACTCACCACTGATCACGGGTCAATCCAGGTGAGCAATCCTGTTAAAATGACTGGTGATAAAAATACTAACACCAATTTGAGATACAAGGTTGGGAAAACATTGAACTATGAAAAGAAGGATGTGTTCGAAGTGAAGAACCCTGCGGAAGCATTTCTACCAAAGGCAAATGTTACTTCCTCTTACATTTTCTGCAAGGAAAATAAATTCTTTGTGTACACGAATAATGACTATGCGCACTATTCCAATTTTTATAAAAACACTTTTCAACATGGCGGAGTTTCCATGGAAGAAATGCTGATTCCCGTCATCACCATGACTCCGAAATAGTATGCCGACTAGTATAATTTGTAACTCAGTAAATGAACTGGACCTGGCAGCAGAAAAATTGCTGCAAACACATGCTGACGCAAGAGTTTTTGCCTTTTACGGAGGAATGGGTGTTGGTAAAACCACATTCATAAAAGCAATCTGTCACAAGTTGAAAGTGCTGGATCAGGCTAATAGTCCTACATTTCAGCTTATCAATGAATACAGAATATCACAGGAAGAATCCGTTTATCATTTCGATTTTTACAGAATCAAAGATATTAAAGAAGCTCGTGACATTGGTTGTGAGGAATATTTCTATTCAGACAGGTATTGCTTTATCGAATGGCCGGAAATCGTAGAGTCTATATTACCCGATTCGTTTGTCAGAATTTCAATGATTGAAAATAATCAGGAAAGAACAATTTCATTCTGAATTTTTTTGTATCTTTGAAAAACAAAAAAATTTCAAATGGCAAACGATAAGCAAAATTTTGTTTCCTTCAGCCAGTCGGGTTCGCTGCAGCCACAGGAAGAAATGCTTGAAGTTAAAAAATCACGCAGCAATCTCACGATAGGAGTTCCCCGAGAAATATCATTTCAGGAAAATCGAGTTGGCCTTGTGCCGGAAGCTGTAAATCTTTTAGTTCAAAACGGGCACAGAGTAATTATTGAGTCAGATGCCGGAAAAGCAGCTCATTTCTTTAATAATGAATATGCAGAAGCCGGTGCTGAGATTATTTCCAGCACAGAAGAAGTTTTTAAATCGGATATTATTCTGAAGATAGGACCGCTGACCCTCGCTGAAATAGAAATGCTTAAATCCAAGCAAACACTAATCTCCGCGCTACATCTGACCATTCAGAATGAAGCTTATTTCAGAAAGCTGATGGCAAAAAAAATGACCATGCTGGCTTTTGAATATATAAAAGATAAAACAAAAATATTTCCTGTAGTCCGCGCCATGAGCGAAATTGCAGGAAACACCTCGGTGTTGATTGCTGCTGAATATCTAAGTAATTCTGCTTATGGTAAAGGAAATATGCTTGGTGGCTTTTCAGGTATTACTCCCACTGAAGTGGTAATTCTCGGTGCGGGAACCGTAGGTGAATATGCAGCACGCGCAGCTATAGGCTTAGGCGCCATGGTAAAGATTTTTGATAATTCTATTTATAAACTACGGCGACTACAGAATAATTTAAACACCCGCATCTTTACTTCTATCATTCAACCAAAGGTGATGCTTAAGTCTCTCAAAACTGCAGACGTTGTAATTGGTGCGCTTCATACTCCTGAAGGACGAACTCCCTGCGTGATCACAGAAGATATGATAAAGGAAATGAAACCGGGATCCGTAATGATAGATGTGAGCATTGATCAGGGCGGGTGTTTCGAAACATCGCATCCTACAAACCATACAGAACCTGTTTTTATAAAGCATGATGTGACACATTATTGCGTGCCTAATATTCCTTCAAAAGTTCCTCATACTGCTTCATATGCTCTAAGTAATTTTTTCACGCCGATTATTTTGCATATTGGTGATGAAGGCGGAGTGGAAACAGTACTTCGAAATGATATCGGTCTTCGCCATGGTGCCTATATGTTTAACGGAATCCTGACAAATAAATTTATCGGTGAGTATTTTAAAATGCCATCTCAGGATATTGATCTTCTCATGGCTGCATTTCACTAGCAAACAATAATGCATTTATTTCTTCTTCAGAAAAGAATTTTATTTTTTTACATTTTATGAAAAATCAAACATCAACTCTTGTCTCGCAGACGCCTGTGTTTATTGGTGATACAGTGCTTGCTACTTTAAAACAATTTCTTGAAAAGGGTAAATGGCCCACAGATAAAATATTTATTCTGTTGGATGAAAACACCGGCCAGTATTGTCTTCCTAAACTATTAAAATCTGTTCCTTATCTGAAGAAGGCGGCCATGGTTCAGCTGGCAAGCGGAGAGCAAAATAAAAATATTGACGTATGTCAGCAGGTTTGGGAGGGATTGATTCAGATGAAGATCGAAAGGGAATCGCTGATCATCAATCTTGGCGGCGGTGTGATTTGTGATATGGGCGGATTCATTGCTTCTACCATTAAAAGAGGCGTTGCTTTTATAAATATCCCAACTTCACTGATGGCTATGGTTGATGCCGGAATTGGAGGAAAAGTTGCTGTGGATGTAAACGATATTAAGAATCAGGTGGGTTTGTTTTCAAAGCCATTGGCGATATTTATTTTTCCTGACTTCATTGAAACACTTGATAATAGAAAGATTATAAGCGGCTATGCTGAAATGCTGAAGCATGGATTAATTGCGGATGCAGCTTACTGGAAGAAATTGAAGTATGCTGATTTTGCGGACAAAAAGATGACAAATTCCCTAATTCAGCGCTCGGCGGAAATTAAGAGCAATATTGTGACAAAAGATTTTAAAGAAAATAATATTCGCAAAGCGTTGAATTTCGGTCATACTATAGGTCATGCAGTGGAGACATTATCATTGCGAAATGATAAAAATCCAAAACTTCATGGTGAAGCACTGGCGGTAGGAATGATATGCGAAACATGGCTCTCGCAGCGTTTATGCAAACTTGCCAAGAAAGAATTTGAAGAAATAGTTTCATTTATTTTGGCATTGTATAAACCCCATTCCTTCAGTAAAAAAAATATCTCTGACTTGATTGAGATTATTAAACATGATAAGAAAAATGTGAATAATAAAGTCAATCTTAGCCTGATTTCAAAGATAGGCAAAGCTGAAATTAATGTTCCATGTTCAAAAGAATTACTGATTGATTCACTCGCTTTTTACAATAATCTTATCATCTGGAACAAGTGAGCAACACAATCCAAATAGGAATTCAAAGTAAAAAAATCAAGGGTGAAATAATTTTGCCCACATCAAAAAGTATCAGTAACCGCTTGTTGATCATGCAGGCTTTATCTGAAGAGAAGATTGATATTGCAGCTCTTTCAGAAGCAGATGATACTCAGCTTTTATTAAAATTACTTTCTATAATTAAAACTAAAAATGGTTCCGAGGAAACAGTTAGCATTGATTGCCATTCAGCCGGAACTACTTTTCGATTTCTGACAGCTTTTCTTTCAACACAAAAAGGCAGTTGGCTGCTCACCGGTGATGATCGCATGAAGCAAAGGCCAATCGGAGAATTGGTGAATGCTCTTTCAAAAGCAGATGCAGATATAAAATATTTTGAAATTGAAAATTTTCCACCACTCCTGATTAATGGAAAGTCACTTCATGGTGGTGTTTTAGAGATTCAATCGGATATCAGCAGTCAATTCATTTCAGCATTACTGTTGATTGCACCATATATGACTGATGGTCTGAATTTAACTTTACAAGGAACAATTGTTTCAGAACCATATATTCGCATGACTCTGGAACTGATGAAACAGTGCGAGATTCAATATGTTTATAAAAATAGTAATATTCAAATCAGTCCTCAAAAATATCGTGCAGCAAAATTTAAGGTAGAACCTGATTGGTCTGCGGCTTCTTATTGGTATGAGATCGCTGCTCTTTCGGAAGATGCTGAAATTATTTTACCAAAATTAAATCATTCGGTTTTACAAGGTGATGCTATTGTTTCAAGTCTGTTTGCAGAACTGGGTGTTGACACAATCTTTCAGGATAATGCTGTTATATTAAAAAAGAATTCATACGTGACCGACTTGTTTGAATTTGATTTCAGCGATTGTCCTGATCTGGCTCAAACCGTCGCTGTGACATGCGCTGCACTGAAAATAAAAGCCCATCTTAAAGGATTACAAAATTTAGATATAAAGGAAACAGAGCGTTTGAAAATGCTTGCCCTTGAATTAAATAAAATCGGTGTAAATGCAGAAATATTAAATGATTCGGAACTCATAATTTATCCTTCTGAAATTAATATTCCTGATAATCATATTATTCAGACATACTCTGATCACCGCATGGCTATGGCTTTTGCACCATTGGCCATCTTATGTAAAAAAATAAATATCGCTGAACCTGAAGTAGTGAAAAAATCTTATCCAACTTTTTGGAAGGATTTACAAAGTGCCGGATTTACTATTTCTTTTTAATGAAAAGTCTTCCTTGCCACGTATTCCTCTCTTCCATTCTTTTTTCAATACGATGAATGATCTGATCATTGCGTAATAATTCCCAATTCTGAACTGCTAAAAAACGCGGAGGAACTTCTCCCGTGAATCGCTCAATAATTATTTCCGGATTGAGTCGCTCTGCGAAATCAATAATAAATTCAATATAATCAGGCAATGTAAATAATGAAAATTTCTCAGGATGCTTTTCATATTGATTTGCAATTTCTGTATCTTTAATAATTTGCAACTGATGAAATTTTACGGATTGAATCGGTAACTGAGAAATAATCTCCGCTTCATTTAATTGTTCTTCTCTGCTTTCTCCGGGCAATCCAAACACCAGATGAATACCTGTCTGTATGCCACGGACTGCAGTCATTTCAATAGCTTCTATACTTTGTTCGAAAGTATGACCTCGATTTATTTTCTTTAATGTTTTATTGTAACAAGATTCTACACCGAACTCAATCACAATGTGAAAATCTTTTGCTAATGTGGCCAGATAATCCAACTTTTTTTCATCAACGCAATCGGGGCGCGTACCAATGACCAGCCCGACCACTCCCGGGTATTGAAGTGCTTCTTCGTACTTTGATTTTAATTTTTTAAGTGGCAGATAGGTATTTGAAAATGCCTGAAAATATGCAAGGAATTTTCCAGCATGACGATAGCGTTTTGCATGAAATTCAATTCCTTCCTCGATTTGAGTGGTGATGCTTTTTTCAGGTGTACAATAAGAAGGATTAAAAGCATTATTATCACAGAAAATACAACCGTTTATTCCGACGGTGCCATCTCGGTTAGGACAAGTGAAGCCTGCATCAATGGAAAGCTTTTGTAATCGTTCCCCGAACATTTTAATGTAATGATCGGAATACGCATGATATCGCCTTGTATTTCCCCAGTGGAATTGCTGTGTCACCGATGGATTTATTGTTTCACAATTTTTCCGAAAAACTTCTGATGGCCTTCTTCGATTATCATAAGATAAAATCCCTTTGGAAGGTTTTCGGTGGAGATTTCCTTTCTGAAAATACTGTTATTGCTTTGTTCCCTGCACGAAAAAATATTTTCTCCCAGCATATTCATCAATGAAATATTTATTGGAACATCTTTTACTAAAGGCAGTTCAATCATGAAATAATCTTCAGCAGGATTTGGAAAAACATGGATCAGATTATCAAAACTGATATTATCAGTTCCTACAGATGGGCAGGATTTTAGAAATGTGATACGCGAGGAAGTAGTAAGTGAATCATTAAAAACAGTCCATGCACTTGCATTTCCGTTGAGATAGTAATCCAGATATAATTTTAAAAAATCCAGTGTTACATCTTCCTGAGAAGCTCTGTCTAATGGAGGAACAGGCAGGCATGTTGATTCTCCAAGAGTACAGTAGAAATTGTAATCTCCAAAATAACAATGGCAGCCTTGGTTGATACTCAGAAAAACTTTGCAGATGCTGGCCAGTGAATCGTACATCGGTGTTTGATTTGTGGTTGCAGGAGCCACGCAGTCAACGCTACCGGAAATTACTAATGCAGGTATCGTCACATTGTAAGCAGCAGTGATTGATGACGGCGTTGTGTTGGCTGCAGCAAATGTGATCATGCAAGTGGGAACGGTATTATTTTCACAGGCAAGAAATGATGCACCACCCCCCATGGAATGGCCCATCACTGCTGATGTGGCGGAGACATGATTATAAAAAGGAGATGCCGAATTGCCTCCTTCGGTTTTTAATTTATTAATGATGAAGGCAAGATCAGCGCCGAAATCTGCATGAACAGGGGATGTTCCGCCTTCAGTGGTCGGAAATGCAACAATGTATCCCAATGGAACCAGTGCATCTTTAAGATATGCATAGGCATCATAGCCCATCATAAAACCATGTCCGAAAACAATAATTGGAAATTGACCTGTAGCCACATTCGTATTATTACCGGCACTTACAGCAGGATAATAAATCTCATTGGCTATATCCCTGGAGCGGGCCGGATCATTATACGTAAGCGATTGGTGACCGATTGGAAACTGTGCAAATGACATATAAACTGTTGATAATAAAATCAACAATGAAAATATTTTTTTCATTCTAATAGATTTAAGAGTTAAAAATCTTTACGCAAATATAGGTAAAAAAATCACCAGCAGGAAAGACCTTCTTCATCGAGCTCATAAAGTTTATTCTGCTCGATCAGGGTGATAAGAGAATATGCATAGCGTGGATCTGAAGCATAACCGGCTTTTTTCAGTCCAAAAGCCCAGCCTTTGTAATCAGTTTGTTTAAGATTGAAAAGATCGGCATACCATTTTCTTGATTTGATATGCACTGAATGATCATGCCATGAATCATAATCAGAAGGATATTTTTTATAACAATCACCACAAACGGTAATAGTTTCTCCGGTCCATTCGGGTTTGCATTTCATGCCGAAGTGATTGTGTCCGTTAATTGCCAGATTACTGTTTCCGTATGCTGATTCCAGAATACCCTGAGCCATGGTAACACTGGCAGGTATACCAGAGAATACCATTTCTTCAATAGCCAGATCGCGGTAGGTTTCAATGTATTCTTTTAAGGTAAGTTTTTTTTCCTTAACAGCAGGGCTTGCCGAATGACCACCACCAATTGTAGTAGCCATCATAATCATAAACTTTATTCCGAAGAGATGCATAAACTTCTGTTAAAAATTATTTTGAATGCAGTTATACTATTATTTATGAAAAATGTTTCCAAAATAAACCGAAATTAATTGCATTCATTGTACTATGAAAGTCATTGATAATTTTATAGTCATATTTTAATCTTCGGAACAATATTTGTACTGTGACGTTCACTCTTATTATCCATTATGCACCAAGCAATGAAATATTTACAAATAACTATCAAATCAATTTTTTTCTTTTCCCTAATCCCCAATCCTTACTCCACAATCCCTAATCTTTTTTTTATTAATTTTGAAAACTTCTAAACACATTTAACAATGAAAAAAATCATTTTAGTATTTGCAATATTGTTTCTGTTCAAAGTGGGAGTGTATTCTCAGACAGCCGAAGAACAGTATAATAAAGGAGTTGATAAATATAATGCCAACGATTTTAAAGGAGCCATCGAATGTTATGATAAATGTATAGCCCTTGATGCAAAGTTTACAAAAGCTTATTATAACCGCGGAACTATTTATTATAAGCAAAAGGAATATGATAAGGCGTTATCAGATTACAACAAAGCCATAGAATGTAAACCCGATTATGATATTGCTTATAACAATCGTGGGCTCACTAAAAGCAAACTCAATGATCATAAAGGTGCCGTGGAAGATTTTAAAAAAGCGCTGGAGATCAATCCCAAATATGCTATGTCATATATTAATCTGGGTCTCGAGGATGAGCATGATAAAAACTATACCAGTGCCATCGGAAATTATTCAAAAGCTATTGAACTTGATGCCACATCCAGAACTGCTTGGTACGACAGAGCTTATTGCAAGAATCTTAATCTTGATTATAGCGGCTCTGTGGCTGATTATACCAAAACTATTACTCTGGATCCAAAATATATTGAGGCTTATTTTAACCGCGGTATGGCATACAGAAAACTGAAGAATTTCAGCAGCGGATTAAATGATTTTAAAAAGGTGGTTGAACTGGATGACAACGATTATGAGGCATGGAATAATAAAGGCCTTTGCGAATATGATATGGCGAGCTATTCAGAAGCACTGGCGAGCTATAATAAATCAATACAGATCAAGGCTAACTATGTCACGGCTCTTTATAACCGTGCCTTGTGCAAAGACAAACTTTCCGATTTGACTGGTGCTATTGCTGATTATTCAAAGATAATTGAATTAAATCCTAAAGAAACGGATGCTTATTATAACCGTGGTTGCGACAAAAACGATCAGAAGGATTATGCAGGTGCCATCCTGGATTACAATAAAACAATAGAATTGAATCCCGATGATGCTGACGCATATTACAACCGCGCACTGGCAAAAACCAATCTGCCTGATTTAACAGGTGCGATCGCTGATTATACAAAAGCCATTGAACTGAGTCCTTCTGACGCTGACGCATACTATAACAGGGGTTGCGTGAAAAGAACCTTAAAGAAATTTGCAGAATCAATTACAGACTTCGATAAAGCAATTGAACTAAAACCAAAATATGCAAAAGCATATAACAACCGCGGACTTTCAAAGCATGATTCTGGAGATAAAGCAGGTGCCTGCGCTGATTTCAAAAAGGCCGATGAATACGGTTCGGATAAGGCAAAAACTAATCTGGAATCGTTTTGTAAATAAAGAATTTCTTTTGCTTACGGATTTGTAGCCTAAAATTTATCATCATGTCTTCCAGAATTTATATTGTTTTTTTTCTTGTTTTCATTGGAGCAAATGCCTTTTCACAGAAGACTGCTGATGATTATTATAAATCCGGAATATTAAAATACGATAAAAAAGATTTTAACGGAGCAGAACTGGATTTCACCAAAGCCATACAATTAAAGGCTGATTACACACAGGCATATTTTTTCAGGGCCAACACCAGAAAAGAATTATTATCATATTACACCGCACTTGATGATTACAAAAGCGCCATTCTTTTAAAACCATCCTATGAAGAAGCCTACCTGAATCGCAGTCAGGTTAAGCATTTGATTAAGGATGATGAAGGAGCCATAGCCGATTTGAAAAAAGCCATGGAACTTAAGCCAGATGATCCCATGCCTTATTATTACAGGGGAATGATCTGTGGTGCTCAGAAAAAAAATCAGGATGCATTAAAGGATTACGATCAGTTTCTTTCCATGAAAGGGGATAGCTGCCTTGTGATGGAAAATTGCGGAAGGATCAAATATCAACTCAACGATTATAAAGGCGCCATTGATGATTTTACGAAAGCCATTAATAAAACACCGGATAAATCGGAGCTATATCTGATCCGCGGCATGGTATACGAAAAAATGCAAACAACAGAAATGGCACTGAAGGATTATGAAAAAGCTATTACATTGAATCCGAAATCAGTTGAGGCATACTACCACAGAGGAATGGTTTATGATAATGGTAAGGATTATGAAAAAGCATTGGCTGATTACACAAAAACGATACAGTATAAAATATCTTATACCGATGCCTATTACAAACGGGGCATCATTAGAGAAGCAAAACTTGATTATATAAATGCAATAGCAGATTTTAATAAAACCATTCAGTTACGCCCCGAAGATGAAGATGCATTTTATCATCGGGGGATCACTCGTTTCAATCTGAAATTATATAAAGATGCTCTTGCTGATTTCGATCAGGCTGTGAAACTGAAACCAGGCTTTATCGAAGCGGTTAATTATCGCGGCATGACAAGAATTGAACTTCTGCAATATGCTGATGCAATCAACGATTTCACATATGCCATCGAAGTGAAGCCGAATTATCCAGATGCCTTCTTCAATCGCGGAAGGGTTAAATTATTGCAGAAGATATATGGCGGTGCCATTGATGATTTTTCCGTGGCAATTAAACTCCGCCCTGTTTTTGCAGAAGCATATTATTATCGTGCTCAGGCACATTTCGGCGGAGGCGATAAATCGGAGGCCTGCGATGACTGGGAAAAAGCAGATAAACTGGGTTATCAGGCTGCACAGGAGTTCATTCAGAAGAACTGCAAATAATTTCACTATATTCGCGTTATATAATTGAGAAAACTTTGTCTTAAATGAAAAAAATATTTTTACTACTGATCTCTGTATACTGCTCGATATTCACTGCTAAAGCGCAGGGCGATGACCTGATTAAAGCCAATCTCAAAGAGTATAATATAAAAGGGAAAGTTCTCTCATATAAAGATATTGAATATAAGGCAAAAGACAGTTCGGGTGTAATTAAAATGGGAGAAAAGCAATATATTATTGTTTCTCTATTTAATAAAATGGGATATATGATTGAAATGAACCAATATTTCCCAGATGGTAGTTTGAATGGCAAAAATAGTTTCCAATACGATGCTTTAGGCAATTATGAGGAAAGCCTTTACAATGAAAAAGACAAGCTTCTTTCTAAATCTAAAGTGACATATAAATATGACTCCAAAGGGAATATAATTGAGTATTTATATCAAGCTAGTGACAGTTTTTATAATAGTAAATATACTTATAAGGATGATGACAAAGGAAAAAAGATTGAGGGGAACCAATATAATGCAAAAGATAGTCTGGTATCAAAAGATATTTATAAATATGATATTAATGAAATTATGATTGAAAGGGACTTCTGCAATCCCAAAGGCGGTTTGATTTATAAAAATATTTATAAGTATGACGCTAATGGAAATATGATTGAGTGGAACTTATATAAGTCTGACGGCAGTTTGAAAACAAAAAGAATTTATCAATATGATTATGATGCAACCGGTAACTGGATAAAGAAAACGGAAACTAAAAATGATGTTGCACAAAAAATTACAGAACGTAAAATAAAATACTACTAAATACATTTCGATTCTTTCAAATATTAATTCCATCTTGTCTATGGACTTATGTTCTCGAGCCCATGGCGAGTTTGCAATTTTTCGCAATTAAAATTCAATAGCCACGACCTTTAGGCCGTGGTAAAAGGTTATATTACAGAAATGGCTTAAGCCCAAATAAAACATCGGGGATTATTCGCTTTTGCTGAGCAAAGGCTCCTGGACCTTGGTGAGGTGCTTTACTAAGAAAAGCCTCAATCCTTCGGATGGTTTATTTTTTTCTTCGCATTTATCATGTAAACATGAAAATTCTTAAATAAAAAAACCGACTATCGCCGGTTTTTCTTAGTAGCGGGGAAGGCTATATTATCAAACCACTGGCGGAAAAACAAATTTATTCTCTCTTCGTTTTATTCTTTTCCGAATAACTTCAGAGATAGTTTTTCCCCATCCCACAGAGCATAGGAATCGCTCTTCACCCATTCGCCTAGGTTGATGTACTGAGTTTTATCAATGGCTATATCAAGTGGAAGGTGGCGATGACCAAAAATATAATAATCGAAATGCGTGCTTTTTTCTTTTTCCTTTATGTATTGAATGAGTCTTTCTTTTTTTTCACCCAGAAAAACTTCATCAGTGTTTCCATTAGCAATACGGCTTTTGCGTGATAAATATCTCCCTAGCCACATGGCAAAATTCGGATGCAGTCGCGCAAACAACCATTGGCACAAACGTGAGGCAAAAATACTTTTAATGAATTTATATCCATAATCCTTCGGTCCCAACCCGTCGCCATGGCCAATGAAGAAGCTTTGTCCTGCCATGTTCAGTGTGATGGGTTTATGATGTATGATAAAATTCATTTCATCAGCAAAATAATGAAACACCCACATATCGTGGTTTCCCGTGAAGTAATGAATAATAATTCCACGATCGCTGAGTTCGGCAAGCTTGCCCAATAAACGCACATAGCCTTTAGGAACTACCTGTTTGTATTCAAACCAGAAATCAAAAATATCGCCCAGCAGATAAAGTTCTTTTGCATCAACGCTGATTTTATCCAGCCATGCAATAAAACGCTTTTCGCGTTCGCGGCTGCTTTGTTCATCGGGTACACCCAAATGACAATCGGAAGCAAAATAAATATTGGTTTTTATATTTTCAGTTTTACGATCTTCCACGAATCAGAATTTTATATTTTTCACCGCATCAAACGGATTAAGTTTATTTATATTGAATACGAAGCGAATTTTTTCCGCATAATGATCATAGTTATCACCACTCCATTTTTTCAAATCACTTGACATTGTCAGCGGGAAGTATACTTCAAAAATATCTTTTATTATGCATAGTTCAACACCGGCATCAAAAATTATTTTTTGCGAACCAGGAAATAAAGTCCCTGCACCTTCATAAGAGGCAATGTCTGCAAAGATTTTAACAGGCAGCTTTCCGGGGATGGAAGTTTTAAGATTTAATGCAGCCAGCCAGTCCCAAGTATCGCCGATGGGAGTATTAATTTTAAAACCACCATCGTTTTCAATAAATTGTTGCGTCCAGGTTCCTGCGTATTGTTCCCTGTCAGAGAAAGTATTATCATACACGTAATCATTTTTTCCGTCTGTACCGCTCATGCGATAACGGAAATCAAAATACGATGGTAGGTCTTTCCATAAAAATCCCCCGGCAAAAAAACGAATATCAAAACCTCGTTTTTTATTATTATAGGTAATGCGATAACGCGCTTCCAGGGAAGCTTTCATGAAATTATGGGATTGCTGCACATCCACCGAAAAATTATAAGGATTAATAACACGTGAATTAATCAAAGAATAAGTAATATCATTCACATAATAAGTCGTATCAGCCCTTAACATTTGCCATGTAGAATCAACGGAAAGAGTGCGCTTCAGCATATCATGAAACACATTGATATTTCTTATTTTAAGCGATCGTGAAATACTGCTACGAGCTGTCTTTGGTCTGAAATCAATGTTTAAAGCCGGAACAATACGACCGTAATTAAAATTAGAATAGAAATCAGATGACGCAAAACTCTTTGCGGATGCGCTTAATCGGATATGATGAATGAATCCTTCGTTAAAATAAAAATTATATCCTGCATCAGCAAGGCCGCACAGGTCTTTCGTTCCGGTGGAATACATGGGAACCAGCACATAATCCAGTTTTTTCTGAAACACAGGATTATTATACAAAGCCAGTCCATACATCATCTTATTGGCATGATTATAACCAAGAACAGGAAACCAATACAATTGCATTTTGTCAGGATTGTCAATACTCCACAGCAATGGCAGCTTCAGGGGTTGTGCCTTGCGAAAAATTCCTTTAACGCGGATGGCATTATTCTTTTTATTGATTTCAGGGATATCCATGTTTGCATCAATCTTTACTGCATGCGGATCAATATAAAAAACATCAAATGTCTTTTTCCCTTTGAAGCCTTCAAACCATTGCGTGGAGGCCGGCTTGCCATCCCACATTCCCGAAAGAGAAAACGGAGAAGCAATATCTCCTTTGTTTTTAACCTTCACTTTATAGCATTGTCCCGACCATGAAGATTCGCATTTTGATTTCTTACAGGAGAGGATTTTATAATCAATCAGTTTTGTAGTATTGATCAGATCATTAAAAAACCATGAAAGATCTTTCCCTGTGCTTGCTTCAATCACCTTTCTTATATCTTCCGGTTGCGGATGTTTATATTTCCATTCATCGAAATAGGCCTGCATGGCTTTATCGAAGGCTTCATCACCCAGATATGCCTTTAAGTAATTAAATGCTGCTGCTGATTTATAATATACAATAGAGCCATAGTTCATCGTATTATAATCAACCGCAGGTAATCCCATAGGCTGATCTTCATAGCGGAGGGCTGTGTAGAGATACGCCAGATAATACATTGATTTCTGCTTGAAACAATTCAGATCAAATATTTTTGTTTTAGCAGCCTGCGGAGCATAACTATTGACCAGCGTGGCATCCGGGTATTTTGTCTGAATATATCTGCTTTCGTAAAATGAATTGATCCCTTCATCCATCCA
>Ga0182027_10004965_pt1 | contig 20418 bp, 18 predicted proteins | sample 712E1DmetaG_FD_121300 | JGI IMG/M metagenome (GOLD analysis project Ga0182027, IMG submission 121300) | Permafrost microbial communities from Stordalen Mire, Sweden - 712E1D metaG (Illumina Assembly) | ecosystem: Environmental > Terrestrial > Soil > Wetlands > Permafrost | place: Sweden...
GCTTCCCGTCCCGCGCATGTAAATATTTCTGAAATGACACTCCTCGCCGCACGGCAAGCCAGTGCGACAATTGTATATAGAGAATAATTATAAACTTGCTGCACCAAAGATAATATGGTAAAAATATTTTCCATTTTTTTTTTATGGGAGCTCCACCCGAGGTGGCAATGTTGTCAACTTAAGTGGTAAAAAAAGGCAATTTTATTGATGCAATAATTCAGTGACATTGTCATAACTATTATGAATTGAATGTAAGGAATGATCACAGACCACTCCCTACAGACTATATTTAATAATTCAGTAACTTTTCTTATCGTTGACAGGTGAGATATTAAAAGATGTAACCTATTAAAACAAAAGTAATTTTATCTTATAGACCATAATATAATTATTGGCCCCTAAGATAAATAAGGAAAGCTTCTTAGTTCTTAGTAAGAGTAAGTATTAAATATTCATTGACATAATCAGCATAATCTTCTTTTGAATTTAGTCTAAGTAATTGCCCATCAATTCTTTCAGTATTTCTTAATAATCCAATCGCGCCTTCAAGTTCAATTCTGAGTGGCTTATCAATTTCAAGTTCAATTTTCTTGGCATAAGTCCATTGACCATTCCAAAGTCCTCGACAAATAATAACATTAAAAGAATATGAGTTCCCCTTTTTATTTAATGGAATTGCAGTTATCGAATAATCTAACTTAGAATCATTATATAGTTTTGATTTAGAAAAAAGTTGTTCCTTTGATTTATTGAGCATTATAAATGGAACTGTAACTTCCATTTTATAAAGATTTAGGAAAAAATCAAGAAAAGAAAAATCCCCTGTGTGAACTCTATTTATTTCCTCAAAAGATCTAAAATTATTCTTTAATAATAAATTATTTCCATTTTTATCGCTTCTTATATACTCTGCGTTAATTTTAATGTTAGAATTTTCTTTAGCTGTTTTTCTAACGGATTTGTCTATTTCATTCAAACCTAGTTTATAATCAGAAAGATTAATAGTCGGCTGTTTCGGCGAATTCATTTTTTCATCTAAATAGAATATTGCTTTATTTGTTTCTTCTTCAGGGAATATATCTTTTAAGAAATCAAATTCTATTTCCTTATTTATTGGAACTGTGAAAAATCTTTCATTAAATGAAATATCATAATTATTTTTATTTGTTTTTACTTTACTTTTTTTCTCATATAAAACGTACTTTAAATAAATCCTTAAACTGTCTGATAATTTTGCTTTTTGAGGATAAAAACCATATTGCAGTATTTTAACTGCATCTGTATAAAATAAATTATCATTGTTATAACTATCCGAAGGGTAAAATTTATCATACAACTCATCTGTTACATTTGCTTTGGAATTTTCTTCCTTAAACCAAAAGATTTTTGACATATCATCAAAAAATCCAAAATCAACTTTATTCCAGGAACCAATAAGTTTTAAGGAAGGGTTGCTATATAATACACCGGTTATAAAACCTTTATCATTCTGTTCGCCCCAAGTTTCTGTAATATTATTTGCTTCACTAATTTTCAATTTCAAGTTAACTTTTAGTTCATTTTCACTCATTCCAAATAATATTCCATTTAGTAAGACTATTAATGCTATTATTTTCATTGATAACTCCCTATATTTTTTTGAATTAAATCCGCATTTGTAATTTTTTCAGCTGGTAAACTCATTACATAACGCAGATATTCTTTTTGTGATGATTCTTCCGGCATTCTTCTCTTCCCGGGAGTTATAAAGTATGCCGGTGTTATTTTGTTTTGTGCTATTAGTATTTCTTTTTTTACGAAGATAGTATCGAACCTAACTTCATTCTTTGTTACAAAGGTTTCTTTTGGTTTTGAAGTCGCAAACAAAAACAATAATACTATTGCAGCTGCAGCAGATGTATAAAAACCAATTTTATAAAAAAGATTATTTTTCTTTGGTGAATTCTTAATCTCATTTATATTTTTTGTTATATGTATTCTGGATTTCTCTTTAAGCAGCAGCATATCCGAAAGTATATTTCTGCACTCTTCACATTCAGAAAGATGAATGAACATTTTATTTTTATCTGCTCCGCCAAGTTCCCCATCAACAAATAAATTTATTTCATAATCAAAGTGTTTCATAGTAAACCTCATTTCAAATATTTTCTTAATTGTTCCCTAACGCGGAACAGTTTAACTTTTACATTATCAACAGTAATTCCCAGTATCTCAGCCATTTCCATATATGAATGGCAAGCATATTCACGCAGATAGATCAATTCATATTCTTCCCGGTTTAATTTTTTTATTGCATCATCTATAGTAATTTTTTCATCAAGCTTTGGTTCGTAGGTTTCTAATAAATTGTCATCAATCGGAATAGGCCGGTTGGCTTTTCCATTTAGTTTGTTGAAGCAGTAGTTTCTTGTGATAATTAATAACCAGGTTTTGTAACTGCATTTACCTTTGAAAGTACGTTGAGTGTTGATAAACTTTACAAACACTTCCTGCACAGCATCCTTAGCATCATCCGGATCTTTTAGTAAACTCATTGAATAATGGAAAATATCATTCGCATACTGTTCAAACAATTCTTTTACATTATTCTTTTCAGCAATCATCCCATTCCTAAAAAATTGACTATACTAAATAGATCCAAAATCCGGTAAAATGTTACAAATAAATAATATATTTTTTACCTGTACTTGCCTTAAAATCACCTAAAACATCATCAACAAATCGTGCCATGATGACATCTCCTTTTAAAATTTTGAATTATGAGTTAATAGAAAAATTCGATTGCAATTATATGTTATTAAGTAAGTGAAATCAGCGCCATTTTTTTTTGCACGTTAACAAAGGAAAGAATCAAAGCCGGGATATTTGCCTTTGTTAACGTGCAAAAAATAAGGTGCTGACATTTCAAGTTTTGTGCATTAAGTTTCGACATGTAAAATAGTGACGAGTGACGCGTAACGAGTAACGAGAAAAATCAATTGGTTTATTAAAGGTAGTATGACAAAAGTATCGATAAAAATGATATGAGGTCTTGTATTTATTACGAAATAAACGAAAATATAAAACGCTTAAAATGGATTAAAATCGAAGAAAATTGTGAATTCAATTTATGCAGGGAATGTGCAGGGTATATGCAGGGTATGTGCAGGGAATACCTAGTGACGAGTAACGCGTGACAAGTGACGAAAAAAAAGACTATTTGTCAAGAATTAAATACAATACTTTTGTCAGACTTTAAAAGATATATATCCGGCTATAAAAACTTGGATGATGAACGGTATCTCTTCCGACTTCCTAACTCCTTTCTTAATACTTCCTGAGTCCTTTTATTGAAGTCTTTAAAAATTTGTCTTTTGGGCAATTCATTTTCGAATTTGGCAGGTGTGTTCATATCTTTTATAATGGAATAACTAATTTGATAAAGGCAATGTTTTCTAAAAGAATTGACGTAACAAGTAACGAGTAACAAGAAAGAACTCGTCACTCGTTACACGTCACGTAATATTTATTGTTTTCTAAAAATTCTGCTTACGAAACACAAGAGTGAATAAATCTAATATTTAATCTTACCCCGCAAAAGAATAAAACATGCTTACATCTCCGGCACCTTCACGTAAAACTTCAGCTTCATCTTTACTCAAATCAATTATACTTGACGGTTTACCGCTTAAAGGTCCGCATGAAAGCATCAAATCAACCTGTGAATTAAATATCGCCTGAATCTCTTCCGGATTGTATAAAATTTCACCTTTACGATTTGTTACGCTTGTACTGATAATCGGATTACCAAGTTCTTTTGCAAGCGTTAATGCTATGTGATGATCCGGAACACGAATGCCTACGGTATCTCTCTTAGTCCAAAGTTTTTTTGGAACTTCTCTTGCCGCCGGCAAAACAAATGTATATGGTCCCGGTAATAATTTCTTCATCGACTTATACGCGAAATCCGAAACCCTTGCGTATTTTGAAATATTTTTTAAGTCCGGACAGATAAAACTGAATAACTTTGTCCCGGAATCATGTTTTATATTGTAAACCCGGTCAAGGGCTTCTTTGTTGAAAATATCACAACCAATTCCGTAAACCGTATCGGTCGGGTAAATTATTACTCCGCCGCTTTTTAATATTTCTACCGCTTTATTAATAAACCGTAACTGCGGTGTAACAGGATGAAGTTCGTAAAATTCCATAAACGGCTCCTTATTAATATTTGTTTAGTATGATAATATGTATACCTTGAAGTTCAATACGAAGTTCCGCATGAGGAATGCCAATTATAATTCGATTTAAAGAAAGCAAGTTATCTGATAATAGTCAACAGGTATTTTTTGTAATTACCGCATTTTTTCACCAAATTCGCATAATGATAAAATTAAAAAATATACCGCGTGCTGTTATTGTGCTTGGACTGGTAAGTTTCTTTACCGATTTTGCCAGCGAAATGCTCTATCCTATAACTCCGATTTTTCTTACTGCGGTTCTCGGAGCTTCAATGTCTCTGGTCGGATTAATTGAAGGAATCGCCGAAGTAACTGCAGGATTCCTTAAAGGGTATTTCGGAGCTCTTTCGGATAAAATCGGAAAGCGTTCAATTTTTATTGTTGCCGGTTATGGACTTTCAGGATTGGTTAAATCACTCCCGGGTTTTATTGCCGCAATTCCTGTAGTAATTTTTTCACGGATTACAGACAGGATCGGAAAAGGAATCCGTACAGCCCCCCGTGATGCATTGCTCGCCGGTTATGCTAATGGAAACAGCGGCGCAGTATTCGGATTTCATAGAGGGATGGATACTCTTGGAGCGGTAGCCGGACCGTTAGCAGCAATTCTACTTTTACATTTTTTCCCGGGCAAATATTCATGGATTTATCTACTCGCGATTATTCCTTCTTTGTTCGCAATCGCGTTTACTCTTACAGTCAAAGATGTAAAAGGAAAATCAAAACAACAAGAGAAGAAAAACTACATGCAGTTTTTCAAATCCGCTCCGCGTGAATACAAAATCCTTCTGGTTATTATAACTATCTTTTCATTAGTCAACAGCAGTGATGTATTCCTTATCCTTAAAGCTAAACAGGTAGCTCATTCTGATCTTATTGCTCTGCTAGGATATGTATTTTATAATTTTGTTTATGCGGTGTCTTCCTATCCAATCGGAATTGTTTCCGATAAACTTGGTAAAAGAAATGTTTTTATTATAGGATTGCTTCTGTTTTCAGTTGTTTATTTTGGTTTCGCACTGAACAACAATTATATATTTATCTGGATTCTATTTGCCGTTTATGGAATTTATGCATCATCAACCGAAGGAGTTTCAAAAGCCTGGGTTTCAGATCTGATACCAGATGAACATCGCGGTTCGGCAATTGGTCTGTTAACCGCATTCTCCAGTTTTGCAATAATGGCCGGCTCTTTTCTAACAGGAATATTGTGGGACCATTTCGGTTCCCAAGTACCCTTCCTGATTTCATCGATCATTAGTTTTGGTGTAGCAATTCTGCTTTTTGTTTTTAGAAAATAATCTCAACATGACAAGTAACTAGTGACGAGTGACGCGTAACTAGTGACAAGTAACTGCTTCTGATTATTTTTTGCTCGGTTGAGATCTCTACTTAAACAATTCAACAGTTCAACAATTCAACAATCTCGTCACGAGTCATGGCTTTTCCATTTCGCTCACTATTTTAGTATTTTTCAACCTTACTTAAGTAAGATTAGTAATGACAAAGGATAAATTAGCCGTAGTTGCGGTTAGCGGGGGAATGGATAGTTGTGTTACAACAGCATTAGCAAATAAAACTCACCGGCTCGCTTTAATTCATTTCAATTACGGTCAACGGACTGAAAACAGGGAATTAAAAGCTTTTAATGATATTGCCGATTTCTATAAAGCGGAAAAAAGACTTGTAATTGATTTTGTTCACTTTCATAAAATAGGCGGATCATCTCTAACTGATAAATTAATTGAAGTTACAAAAGCCGATTTATCAAACACGGAAATTCCAAGTTCATATGTACCCTTCCGCAACGCGAATATTTTAAGCGCCTGCGTAAGCTGGGCTGAAGTAATAGGCGCAGATTCTATATTTGTGGGTGCTGTATATGAAGACGCGAGCGGATATCCCGACTGCCGTCCTGAATTCTTTGAAGCATTCGAAAAAATGGCTGACCTCGGAACCAAACCTGAAACACAAATTAAAATTGTTACTCCGATTATTCATTACTCCAAAGCTGAAATTGTTAAGAAAGGAACAGAATTAAAATCACCGCTTAATCTTACATGGTCCTGTTACCAGAATGAGGATGAAGCATGTGGTGTTTGTGATAGCTGCGCATTCCGACTTCGCGGTTTCCAACAAGCAAAAATTAATGACCCGATTCCATATAAAATCAAACCGAAGTATATATAGGAGGGAATTTGAAAAAGTATTTAGTATCACTTCACAGAGATTATGTAGTTGCTATTTCAGCCAAATGTGAAAACGAAGCAAAAGAACTTGCTGAGTTTTACATTGGTGGTGAAAAAGATTTATCTGATGAAAAAGAGAGAAGAGAACATACATTCCAAATAGATGAAATAGAAATTAAAACGAATGATGCGATTGACATAAAAGAAAATGAAGACTAAGATTATTTTATTTATTTAAATTACCATAAGAAGAAATATTATGCAGGATAAAACTAAACTTCTTGAAACATTCCCGAATCCGAATCCGGAAAGAAATTATACTATTATTCATACTGCGCCGGAATTTACTTCAGTATGCCCGAAAACAGGCCAGCCGGACTACGCTACAATTATTCTTGAATATATTCCGGATAAGATTTGTGTGGAACTAAAAAGCTATAAGTTCTACTTGCAGTCATACAGAAACGACGGTATTTATTTTGAAGCGGTAACAAATAAAATTGCTAACGATCTTATTAAAGTTATGAAACCGCGAATATTGAACATCACAGCAAAGTTCAATACTCGCGGCGGTATATCTTCCGATATTATTGTTAAATATAAAAAGAGATAGCTGATGCCAAAAGCAATCGGTTATAAGGATTCAGAGATCACAAATCCCTAATCCCAAATCCCTAACCCCTAAAACGGAGTGATGATGGCAAAGAAAATAATTAAACGAAGCTGGGCTGAACCTTTCAAAATAAAAATGGTTGAACCTATCTCAATGACCAGCAGGGAAGAGCGCGAAAAAGCTGCACTCGAAGCAGGTTATAATACTTTTCTCCTGAAATCAAAAGATGTATATATAGATCTGTTAACAGATAGCGGTACAAATGCAATGAGCGATTATCAATGGGCAGGTATGATGCTTGGAGATGAAGCTTACGCGGGCAGCAGAAATTTTTATAATCTATGGGATAATGTTAAAAAATATTACGGTATGCCGTTCTTTGTCCCGACTCACCAGGGCCGCGCGGCGGAACATCTGATCTCTAAAATAATGATTAAACCCGGCGACTATGTTCCCGGCAATATGTACTTTACTACAACACGCCTTCATCAGGAACTTGCAGGCGCGACTTTCATTGATGTAATTATCGACGAAGCACACGAAGCTCAGAATACTAACCAATTTAAAGGAAATATCGACTTAAATAAACTCGAAGCACTTATTAAAAAAGTCGGCGCGAAGAAAATCCCTTATGTCAGTATGGCAGGTCCCGTTAATATGGCAGGCGGTCAACCATTTTCAATGCAAAATTTGAAAGAAGTCTACGCTCTTACAAAAAAATATGGTGTTAAACTTTGGTTTGATGCTACAAGAGCAACTGAAAATGCTTACTTTATTAAACTTCGCGAAAGCGGGTACGCATCAAAAACTATAGCTGCTATATTAAAAGAAATGTGTTCTTATTTTGACGGTTTATGGGTCAGCGCTAAAAAGGATTTAATGGTTAACATCGGCGGATTCCTCGCTACCCGTAACAAAAAGGTTTATGAAGAAGCGCGTAATATGGTTGTGGTTTATGAAGGTCTTCATACTTACGGCGGACTCGCGGGACGGGATATGGAAGCTATGGCACGCGGTCTTGAAGAAATGGTTTTATTTGACAATGTTAAAGCGCGAATCGGACAGGTTGAATACTGCGGCCAACAACTTGAAAAATATAATGTGCCTTTAGTTTATCCTTTCGGAGGTCATGCAATCTTTCTTGACGCAAAAAGATTTTTACCTCATCTGAAACAGGATTTGTTCCCTGCACAATCTCTTGCATCTGAAATTTATGTCGATAGCGGTGTACGCGGAATGGAACGCGGAATAGTTTCTTCAGGACGGGATCCGCAAACAGGAAAGAACCATTACCCGAAACTTGAACTCGTTCGTTTGACTTTCCCGCGCCGGGTTTATACTCAGGCGCATATTGACGTAACCGTTGAATCGGTAGCACAGGTATTTGAAGATAGAAAAAAGATCAAAGGATTAAAAATGGTTTATGAACCGAAATATCTGAGATTCTTTCAGGCAAAATTTAAAAAGATATAACCGTTTTAATATTTATCTTAATCTTAATCGTAATCTTGTTCTTACTCGTGTTTTTAATCTTACTTTGTTGTCTCTATTATTCTTTTCAAGACAGCATTTAGCTTGACCTGATAAAAGCAGAAAGATTATTTATATTTATTATTAGTCATTATTATGGCAGGATTTATTCCAACTATATTTATAAACTAAAAGAGTATTATGGAACCCCTAAAATTAAAAGAACTATTTCATAAGGACCGCGATAGAATATTCAACGATGAAGAACTGTTAAAAGATCCCTTCAAGTTTTGTGTTACATGGAGCGTTCTTGTTGAAGAATATATTCTGAAAGTTCTTAAGGAAATGAAACTCGAATGCGCTATTGCTTCTGTTGGAAGTTTCAGCAGGAGGGAATTATCACCTTATTCTGATATTGACGTTATGTTTATATTTGATCAGGTACTAGGTAATGAACAAACAATTAAAGATTCCGTTACTATGCTCTGGGATGCTGGTATTGAAGTGTCTCATACGGTACGCGAATTTTCCGATATTGAAAAATTCCTTAATGAAGATCTGCATGCTTTCACTCAATTCTTTGAAACAAGATTTATTATTGGCAACGAAAAACTTTATTGGCGCTGGTCTAAAAAAGTATTTGAACATCTTAATGATGCTTCTAAATCCAAATTGATTTATGATTTTTTTGAGGATACAAGGCTTCGTTATCTGAAATACGGAGAATCGGCAAAAGTCCTTGAACCGAATATTAAATATACTGCCGGCGGTCTTCGCGATTTACAAATAGTAGAATGGATTTATTCTCAAAAAAATAATCTGATGCTTACATCACAGGAAGAAATTACACAGACACAGCATTTTCTTTCAATTATCAGGAAAGAACATATTCTAGTCCCCCGTGCAGCAGCAAGACTTCAGGAATCTTATCGGCACCTTTTGCATGCCCGCAATCACCTTCATTTGCTTAGTAAACATAAAAACGACAGACTGGAATTTTCATATCAGGAAAAGATTGGCAATGTACTAGGCTACAAAGGCGAGGGCTGGCATACTTATATGAGAAAATATTTTGATGCCGCCAATACCATTAAAAGATTTTCGCGTACTATGATGAAGCGCTTTGAAGAAGAAATAACTCCTGCAATAAGCGATTATCTTTCAATTCAGCTTGATGACGATTATTCGATGAAAGGAAACGAGATTTCTCTTTCCAGGGATGTGCGTTTGACTATTCCCGCGATAATGCGAGCGTTTTATTACCGCTGCCTTTATGACGGCCGGTTTGATGAAAATCTGCGCTCACAAATTATTGAAGCAGTAATAGATAACGAAGAAACACAAAGCAACGAGCAGCAGTCATCAGTATTCTTCCGTGAAATATTGAAAATGCCTAAGAATGTCGGCAAAACATTGACGAATATGAATGAATTAGGAGTGCTCGGAGCTTTCTTGCCTGAATTCAAGGATATGGTAGGATATTTCCAGCCGGGCGTTTATCATTGTTATACTGCCGATGAACATACTCTTATTGCTCTTAATAATTTAGAAAAATTATATGAAGATACTTCAATACTTGGAAAACTTATTCGAAGTGTAATTGAGAAAGACGTTCTATATCTTTCTATTATTTTCCATGATATAGCAAAACCAATCAGTGTTTCAGGTCATGAAATTATCGGAGGTGAAATTGCTAATTCCGTTATGGAACGTCTCGGTTATGGCGCAAATGAAATCGCGATTGTCCGTTTTCTAGTGCGGCATCACCTTACAATGGAACAGGTAGCTTTCCGGCGCAACATAAATGATCCTGCTACACTTGATAATTTCGCAGTAATATTTCCTAATTCTGAATGGCTTGATCTGCTTTATCTACTTACTTATGCCGATCTCTCCGCCGTTTCACAAGTTGTATGGACTCAATGGAAAAGCGCGCTTCTTGATGAATTATATAGAAAGACTAAAACAATTCTGGATGAAAGAATATCCGCGAGGGAATTACTGCAGTATAGTATGAAAGAAATGATCCTTAGATCGGAAGCTAATAATGACGATACTTTGAAAGATCATATTGAATCAATAGACGATCTTGGATATATGCAGCATTTTACAATGGATGAAATCAGTCGTCATATAAATGAAATTGAAAAAGGTGTTCCGGTTTCGGTAATATTTAAACAGGGAGAAGTATTTACATCTGTTACAATTATTACAAGAGACTCAGAAGCGCTTCTTTCAAGATTATGCGGCGCTCTTGCTATAAACGATTTGAATATTCATGACGCAAAGATATTTACCAGAAAAGACGGAATTGTAATCGACAGTTTTAATGTGTCGGATTTCAGAACGGGCGGAATTGTTGATGACTCACGTTATCCTAAAATTATAAGTGATCTTAATCTGACTATTGAGAATCAGCTCCAAATCACTAAAGAATTCAGCCAGATTAAATCGAAATGGTGGAGAATAGAGAATAAACTTTTCAAGAGAAAAGGAAAAATTAAAATCGAATTCGAGAAACATGATAATTATACTATTATAGATGTTTATTCACCGGATCGTCTCGGACTTCTTTACCAGATTACGAAAAAAATCAACGAACTCGGTCTGTCAATTTACGTCGCTAAAATCAGTACAAAAGCTGATGATGTAGTTGACTCATTTTATATACTCGACAGGAATAGGAAAAAGGTTTCATCGGAATCCTATGAATTGATTACTCAGGAATTAACCCAGTCAATTGAAGAAATGTTATAGGTGATAAATTGAATTTTATGAATAGAACAAACCCGATAGGAATTTTTGATTCCGGTATCGGCGGTCTTACAGTTTTAAAAGCAGTTTCACGGTTAATGCCAAATGAAAATATTGTTTATTTCGGAGATACGGCACGGGTACCTTACGGTTCAAAATCAAACGATACGGTTATTGAGTATTCTCTACAGGCGGCAAATTTTCTCTTGAGAAAAAATATTAAGCTGCTTGTAATAGCTTGCAATACTGCTTCTTCCGTCGCATTGAAAGAACTGAAAAGATTTTTAACCATTCCGGTAATAGGTATGATTGAACCGGGGGCTAAAGCTGCTCTTCAGGAATCAAAGAAAGGGATTATTGGTATAATTGGCACAAGAGCGACTATAAATAATAAAGCATATTCAAATGAATTAAAAAAACTGAATCCGAAAGTTAAAGTATTTGAGCAGGCATGCCCGTTGTTTGTGCCGCTCGCCGAGGAGGGCTGGCTCAATCATAAAGTAACTCAATTAGTCGCAAAAGAATATTTATCCGAACTCCGTGAAAAGAATATCGATAGCCTGGTTTTAGGGTGCACACATTATCCTATATTAATTGATACAATACAAAAAGTAATAGGGAAAAATGTTAAACTTATTGATTCAGGCACTCCGGCGGCAAGATTAGTTGAGGATTATCTTAACGGGAGACAACTCAGAAATCAATCAGTTCATCAGGGACACAGTGAATTTTATGTTAGCGATGTTCCCGCCAAATTCCGGGAAGTAGCCGAAAGATTTTTAGGAAAGAAAATTATGCATATGCATAAGGTTGAATTAGAAGAACTGACTAATGAATAATTCATAACTGATTTTTGTACATATAAAGTCCTGAAATTGTTTTCGCGTCAACAATTTCGCCTGAACGGATTTTTTCTTCAGCTTCGCTTAATGACAATTCTATAATTTCCATTCCTTCTTCACCTTCTTCCCGAGCATGCTTTCCAGGAGTTAAATTCTTTGCTAAATAAATATGAAGAACTTCATTACAGAATCCGGGAGAAGTATAGATTTTCCCCAGTTTTTTAATGTCAGACGAAATATAACCTGTTTCTTCGGTAAGTTCTCTTGAAGCGCAATTTAATGGATCTTCACCTTTATCTAGTTTTCCTGCCGGTAATTCTATCATAATTGTATCGAAAGGATACCTGTATTGCTTTACGAATATAATTTTATCTTCTGATGTAACAGGGACAACAACTCCTCCGCCCGGGTGCAATACAACTTCACGTCTTCCTTTATTGCCTGTTTTATTATATTCTATTTGTTCCAGTTTTATATCAAATACTTTGCCCTGGAAAACTATATCCGATTTGATAATTTTGAAATTCATGGGATCCTCAAAAGGTTGGTGTAAAAATATGAAAAAGAAAAGAATTGCTGATTAGATTAAAGGCAGAATGTATTAAAGCATATTCAAGCAAACGCTTCGGGGTTATACCGACTATATGAATGCTATAAACTTTTTTTATAACATCTTCTTCTTTTATGCTGGCGTGAATCGAAAAATCTCCATTGCGCCTGAATCTTCGAATTACCTTCAAGCTCTCTGTTGGTTTCTACCTTTTTAATTTTGTTCTTTATAAAAACTCTATTTGTTTCATTGATCAGCATCGCGTTAACGCCTTTGTTTTGCAGATCGGGATGTACGGCAGTTAAATATAAATCCGCATTCGGATTATTTCGCATTGCCATAAGTATATGAATAAAACCTAATGGGAATAATCTGCCCTTGCTCTTACGCAATGCCTTTGAAAGAGAGGGCATAGTAATTCCAAATGCAACAACTTTATTATTTTCATTAAGAATAATAGGAACATAGTCAATTTTAATAAATCCGAAATAAGATTTTACATACATATCAATCTGTTTATCGGTTAATTCAACAAATCCGTATAAATCCTTATACGCATCGTTTATCAGATAGAAAATTTCCCTTGCATAAGGCAGTATCTCTTTAGTCTTCTTCACACGTAGAAAGTGAAGCTTTTCTCTTTGGGCAATAGCTTCGGCAATACGGTTAACTTTTTCAGGGACAGTTGCTGTAAAATCAATTGAATACTCAACCCAGTCAACATCCTTTTCGTACTTATTTTTTTCAATATGTTTTTGATAATAAGGATAATTATAAATTGATCCGAAAGTACTTAACTCATTAAATCCTTCAATTAGAAGACCTTCACCGTCAAAATCGGTAAAGCCGAGAGGTCCGTGAATTGACGTCATCCCTTTTTCTTTTGCCCAACTTTCAGCTGTTGAGAATAATTTATCGGAAACCTCTTCATCATCAATAAAATCAAGCCAGCCAAAGCGGGCGCTTTTCTTATCGAACTTATCGTTATATCTGTGATTTATAATCCCTGCAATTCTTCCAATTAATTTACCATCTTTATAAGCAAGCCAGTAATTGGATTCGCAGAAATCGAACGCGGGATTTTTATCTTTTCTAAGAGTGTTTAATTCATCAAATATTAACGGCGGAACCCAGTAATTACAATTTTTATAAATTTTGAAAGGTAAGCGGATGAAATCTTTCAGATCACTTATAGTTTTTACTTCTTTAATCGTAACAGCCATTTATAACTCACTTCTTCAAATTTCATATTACAAATATGCTTTAATTTTATTTATTATGGAAGGGTTTAATCCGCCTTTATGGATAATCATAAAGGCGGATTAATATCAATATAGTTAATTATTATAACGAATATTAAGCCTGTTGAAAACGAAATTTAAAACTCATTTGTTATTCCGAAATGAATTTTTCCCTGACTGAATGAATCGCCTTTGCCGAGAGCGAAACTTACACCGAGTATCCCGAGAGAAGTTTCCAAGCTCAGACCAAAACCATAACCGGTTAGAAAAGATGAAGTCTGAGGAATATTATGAGCTGCATCTGCATTACGAAGATAATATCCCGTATCAAAAAATATTAATGCATAAGTACGCCTTGAAAGAAGGTAGCGGTATTCAAGATTCGACCATGCGACTCTATTTCCTTCAAACTGCTGTTCACGGTAGCCGCGTAAAGAATTTGTGCCGCCGAGAAAATATAAATCGCTGATCTCAAATTCCGAACCTTGTAATTCTCTTGCATGAATGCTTAAAGCCACTATCTGTCTGCTCATAATTTGTTTGAAAATACTTAAATCAAATTCAAGTCTTTGAAGAGATACATCCGTTTTTGTATCTGCAGTAATAAAATTTGCCGGACCGGTTATTTTTTTAGTAGTATATTTATATGAATTATTATAAAGAATTCCTTCGGTTGGGGCATAAAAGTCATCTCTGGTATCGATCTTAATATTTGCTCCTGCGGTCAATTCCGATGAATTGAATACGGTAAAAGTATTTGAATTTAATATTCCGGGAATTGTAGTTTCAGAACTGAGTAAAAGAGATGCTGAAATTTCCTGAGTAGCAAGGTATTCGATTTTTGTGTCAAAAGTTCTCTGTACATAAGATGAATCCTGTTTCAACTGTAATAAACCTACTTCGATGTTAAACGGATATCCAAAGAGCCAGGGTTCAAGATAACGCAGCTGCAGCTGCTGAGTAAGCTGATTCATTTGCTGCCAGCTAAAAAGAGCAGTGCGTCCTGTACCGAATAAATTTCTCAGATTAATATTTACAAAACCTGTAAAATATCCCGATTGATTGTTTGTCGCGGCAGGAACATATCCCACGATACCATCAAAAAAATTTGTCTGTTTTTCTTTAACTGTTATTTTCAATATGCCTTCGTCTTTACTATTAAAATAATAAGAAGGTATTTCAACAGGTTCAAAGAATCTCAATCTGTTAAGAATTGAAGCGATATCATCTATTTTTTTTTGTGAATAAACTTCATCTTTAGAAATCTGAAGTTCTCTAAGAATAACATAATCTTTTGTTTTAGTGTTGCCTTCAATCTCTATTTTATTTATTAAACTTTTAACACCTTCGTCAATTATTAAATAAATATCAGAAAAATGATTGTGACTGCTGTCGTCAATTAATTCAAATGACTCGATTTTTATGGAAATAAAGGGATAACCTCTATCTTCATAATAATCCATTACTTCCCCGAATACAGATTCAATATTTGTCTTACTGAATATTGAGTTTTCCAATGAAGAAATAATATTTATTACTTTTAGGGAATCTTTAACTTGTCTGCTGTAATATATATTTCTAATAGTTGTCTGGCTTCCCTCTGTTAGATTAATCTTGAGAAGTCCTTTTGCAGTATCTGTTTTCTCGAATTTTATTGAATTAAATAACGGATAAAAATAGCCGCGTTCTTTGAGAGCGGCAATTATTCTAAATTTAATTGAATCTTCGATCCCTTTGGAAAGTTTCATACCTGCAGAAATTTTTCCCCAGTTCAGGAAATCGTTTTCTTTGAATTTGCTTATGCCGGTTATCTCAATTTTTGAGATAACCTGAGAAAAATTAATTGATAGGGGAAGAAAGAAAAGAATTAAAGTACAGCTAAAAATAATTCGGCGAATCATCAATAATCTTCATTTTTTTACCAATGGTAGAAACATTAACTTTATTTACCAACTGATTCATTTCATCCTGCGTAACTTCACATGTTTTTATTGAAGCGGCATTTGCAGAGCCGAGTGCAGCGGCAATTTTAACAAATTCCTCAAATACTATTGAATTTTCAAGGCCGTAAGCAATACCGGCCACAAACGCGTCGCCGCTGCCGGTTGGATCAATAGCCTTGACTTGAGGCGGTTTTATAGTATAGCAGAAATCAAACTTTGAGGAGTAAATCAGCTCTGCTCCATCTGTTAAAAATATCATTTTGATATTCTTTGAGTACATATCATGCAAATAGTTCAGTTTGTTTATTTCATTATTTAGTGACAAGCCAAGTGAATATTCCGTTTCTTCTATATTATTATGAATTACAGTCGGTTGCGCATCAATGCAAGCTTTAAGATGGCTGCCGTAAGTATCCAAAATTGAAATTTTATCATATTTATTTGCCAATTCAATTCCGTAAGGGAAAATATCGTCTGTAGCAATGCAGGGTGAACTGCCGGAAAATATTACGATTGAACAATTATAAATCATTTTATCAAGTCTGTTTTTAAATTCCATCGATTCTTCTGAGGATATTTCACAATTCAGACCAAAAAAAGTAGTAATGCGGTTATCGGATTCTTCAATAATCAAATCGGCAATACGGGTTTCGGATTTGGTTGTTAATACTGTAAAATCAATCTTGTCATCGGTTAAACAGTGCCGAAGTAACTTGCCGTTATTCCCTCCTAAAAAAGTAAATGCTGAGTTTTTAACTCCGAGGAAATTCAATTGGCGGCTTACATTTATTCCTTTTCCGCCGGCAGAGAAATGATCCTTATTACTCCTGTTACTTTTTCCTAAATTGACGGAATTGAAAAATAATCTGTGTTCCAGGAGCGGATTTATTGTTACAGTAAGAATCATTAATGAGATTTAATTTTATTGTGAATAACCAGGCCAGCGTGAATAATCGGGATTTACCAAATAATACTCTCCAAAACCGGTTTGATCTACAAATACAAAACTTCGGTCAAGTAAGAAATACTCCCATATTTCATAAGGTTTTGAATTCTGTTCAAACGGATGCCTTTGAACTGCATCCGGAGGACCTAAAGTTATATAAATTGATCCCATATCAGAACGCCATCCTTCGCTAAATCCTTTAAAATATTTATTCGCATAAAGTACTCGTCTGTAATATTCATATTGTACGGGATTATCATCTGTTTTCTTGTTTGGTTTCTTTTTAAACCAGAATGCCTGAAACAGTTTATATTTTTCCTCATAAGTCTTACCTGCTTTAATCGAATCAAGTTCCTGTACTTTTGCAATATATATCATTTGATCGATAGCCTTATCCAGATCTTCAATTCCCGAGGGCATACCGAAAATAATGGAATAGATTTTTTTCTCAACCGTAGTAATTTCTTTATTATTCTTATCCTTCAATATTATTTTTATATAATAATCACCTAAACTAAATTTAGTAATATTAAAGGAACGCATGATAAAATTTTCGCCCTGTTTAACTGAGAACGTATCAACATGAACCACCAGCTGATTTTCCTTTGAATCGTTTAATGAATATTCAAATAGGATATTTCTGGTTTTATTCGAATAAACATTTACAAAAAAGGGTAATGAAGTAATTTTACTTTCTATTATATTGGAGATGTTTGGAATTATTTTCTCTCCGTCTTTATTTTTAATTACTTCGGATACAGGCATAATATCGCTTAAAGAAAGACTATCTGGAAATTGACGAATAAGTACGGGGGTTTCCCTAATCGCGCTTTGATGAGAGTCATTATCTTCAACAATACATTTGATCACATAATTTCCGGGAGATAGATTAAATGATTTCTGACTAAGGTTAAAATTGTCTTTTGAATTTGTAAGTGAAAAATCATTAACTACAATTTTTTCACTGAAATTTGTTTCGTTAAATATATTTTCTTTTTTGGCATCCATGCAGGTAAGTGTAACATAGTAGACTGCAGCAAAACCTTTATCTTTTTTTACAAATTGCATCCCTTTGTATGGGACTTGTATGAAAATATCCAATTCGGTTTTATCTGCAATTGTGTCTTTAACCTGCATCATATCTTCATAGAATAAAACCTTACCGTTAGTTTCCTTCCCTACAGAATATTCTACCTGGGCAAATGACACGGCCTTTAAGAGCAGCCAGCTTAAAATTAAGTATCTCATTTCAAGCTCCATTCTATAAAATCAAATTACCGAATAAATCATACTCATTGCAATCGTAAATATCAACATTATAAAATCCACCGGCAGTTAATAAATTATTACCTGCTTTAATTAAAACTTCACCGTCAACTTCCGGAGCATCCCTTTCTGAACGGGAAATATAATAATCTCCGTCCCTGTGATCCAATATCACTTTCATTTTTTTGCCTATAAACAGCCGGTTTTTATTTTCGGATATTCCCTTTTGGATTTCCATTAGCACAGCTTTACGCTCTTCTTTTATTTCATCCGGAATTGGATCGCCTAGAATAAAGCTTGATGTATTCTCTTCAACAGAATAATTAAATACACCAAAACGGTCAAATTTAATTTCCTTAACAAATTCACAAAGTTCTTCAAATTCACTTTCAGTCTCTGCCGGATAACCGACAATAAATGTCGTGCGAAGAGTTAGGTCGGGTATTTTTTCTTTAAGAGTATAGATTAACTCTTCAGTCCTCCGGCGTGTAATACCCCGGCGCATTGATTTCAAAACGTTATCTGCTATATGCTGCAGAGGTATATCTATATAATTACAAATCTTAGGATTACCGGCAATTTCCGAAACTAAATCTGCCGGCAAATGGGATGGATAAACATACAACAATCGGATCCATTCAATACCGTTAATTTCGGAAAGCTTGTGCAGAAGTTCAGTTAAATTTCTTTTATTATAAAGTTCAACTCCGTAATCGGTTGTATCCTGGCCTATAATTATAAGTTCTTTAACTCCTTTTGATGCAAGAGACTGTGCCTCAAAAAGAAGTTCATTTATGGGTTTTGTTTTATGGGTTCCGCGCATCAGAGGGATTGCGCAAAATGAACATGGATTACTGCATCCTTCGCTTATTTTAAGATATGCAAAATGTTTGGGAGTAGTAATTAAACGCTCGCCGAGCAATTCATATTTAAGATTACCGCCGAACTCTTTGAGAATTCCCTCATATGCTTCTGTTCCGAAAAATGCATCAACTTCGGGAATTTCTTTCTTTAAGTCATTCATATATCTGCCCGCAAGGCAACCGGCAACAACAACCTTTTTAATTTTTCCCTGTTTTTTCAATTCAATTGCGGAAAGAATAGTATTAATTGATTCTTCCTTTGCCGCTTCAATAAATCCGCAAGTATTTATAATAATGGAATCTGCCTGATTGGGATCGTCGCTTAGATTGAAGTCATTAAGCTTCAACTGATTCATTAACCGTTCTGAATCAACCGTATTTTTAGAACAGCCTAAGGTAATAACAGATATTTTATTTTTATTCATTGAATGCGCTTTCTTTCATTGTCTTAATCTTATTCTTAATCGTAATCTTAATCGTACTCGTAATCGTGCTCGTGTTTCAATAATATTCTAAATCTACTAACCGTTAGGCGGTATACCTTAAAACATTGATTAAGAGCACGAGCAAGATTACGATTACGAGTACGATTAAGAATAATACACTAACTTCGTAATTAAATACTATTAATTATTGAATCAATTTGAGGTACAAATATACTGCCGGAGCGGTTAAAAGCAGCGAATCAAACCGGTCAAAAATTCCTCCGTGACCCGGGATAATAGATGAAGAATCTTTTACTCTTGAATCCCGCTTTATCATACTTTCTATCAAATCTCCGCATTGCCCGATAATTCCAACGATAACCCCAATGGATATAGTATCCCGCCATTCAAGAAATTCAAGAAATAAAGCTTTTGCGGCAATCAAAGTAATAACGGAAAAAATGAATCCCGCGATTGCTCCTTCCCAGCTTTTATTCGGACTAATACGGGGCATTAGCTTATGCTTTCCTAATGCAGTACCAAGAAAATATGCTGCGGAATCGCAAACCCAGATTGTAACAAGAATTGAAATAATAAGGTACCCGCCTTGGAAATATGTAAACGCAGAATCGTTGTAAAATTCACGAAGATCAACCAATGCTGCTGAAAAAAATCCCAGATAAAATATTCCTAAAAGCGTTGTTCCGAGATTTGAAATTGCAGACTCTTTGTTTCTGAATAATTCCAGCATCAATAGTATTAGGATTGATAGTAATATTAATAATTGAAGCGATATAAATGGCCTATATTCATTTATGATTATTATAAAAATTATTATCAGGCCTGCAGATAAATTAGCATAGCTGTGTTTATTGCGAGTCATTTTAGCTAATTCATAAAAAGAGATTAATCCAATACCAAGAGGAATAATTAGGAAATAGATTTTTCCTAATAAGCATAAAATAATAATAAACGGTATACCAATTATTGATACAATTACACGTGAACTTAAATTGTTAAAAGATTTGCTCATCTATTACTCGTCATTTAGTTCTGTGCTGTTTATGTCATTAATAATAGCCAGAGCTTCAGAAGC
>Ga0182027_10004966_pt1 | contig 20406 bp, 15 predicted proteins | sample 712E1DmetaG_FD_121300 | JGI IMG/M metagenome (GOLD analysis project Ga0182027, IMG submission 121300) | Permafrost microbial communities from Stordalen Mire, Sweden - 712E1D metaG (Illumina Assembly) | ecosystem: Environmental > Terrestrial > Soil > Wetlands > Permafrost | place: Sweden...
ACCCTTCTGCTTTTCGATGTCGGCAAGCGCGGTGTTGAGCGATTCGTTCACCGACGCAAATTGATCCGGCAGATACAGGTCCGCCTGCGCGGCCTTCGCCGAATCAACGGCGGCCTTTGCCATGCCCATTTCACGAACAGGCTCTTTGGCGCATCCGATCATCATCAGGACGAAGCTTGCGGCCGCGATCGCGGCAATAAGACGAAGACGTTTCATGAAATCCGCTCCTTGTTGAAGTGAGGGTGTGCGCCGTCACGCGTGCTCGTTCCGCGGGTTCGGCGCCAAAGTTAATATAAGAGATGTAGGCTGCGATATCAAACCCCGCGTGCGGCGCGTGCGGGACGGCTTGTCCCGGGGATCGCGCAGGTGAAAGCCCACGGCTTTGTCTCTTGAGCATGAGTAAACCGCCTCAATTATTTTCTGGTTGCGGTTCCGATTCACGATGAACTCAGGAGGCCGGAGATGAAATTCGTTCTTACCGCGTTATGCGCCACGAGCCTGATTGTCTGCTTTGTTCACGGCGCTCCCAAACCGGTTCCCAAATCGGACGAGGGCAGGCCCGGCGCGATCACCGTGCGCCTTTCGTGCACCGCGGAACGTGATTTTTCCGAAGGTTTGGCCGCTGTGCAGAGCAAGGGACTGTGGGGATTCATCACTAAGAAGGGCGACATTGCCATTGCGCCGCAGTTCGACGGCGCATGGGATTTTCATGACGGCTTCGCAAAAGTTAAGATAGGCCCTGAAGCAGGCGGACGGCGAGGGTTCATCAACACCGCCGGAAAATTCGCGATCAATCCGCAATTCGAGCTTGCAGGCGATTTTTCGGAGGGGCTTGCCGCCGTGGCAGTGCACGGCAAGTGGGGATATATTGACAAGACGGGAGTTATTGCCATTCCACCGCAGTTTGACGCCGCCTATCCCTTCCGCCAGGGGCTTGCCAAAATACGCATCGGCGACGATCCGGGCGGCCGGCGCGGATTCATCGACGCAAAGGGCCGCATCGTGATCAACCCGCGCTTCGACCTTGCGGGCGATTTCGCAAACGGCCGCGCCATGGGCATTATTCACGTGGGAAGCGACGAGAACGGCGAGAGCACGATCCAGAAATGCGGCTATATCGGCCCCAACGGCGATTTCGTGATCGAGCCCCGGTTCGACATCGCCCACGGATTTTCGCAGGGTCTGGCGGCAGTGGTAAGCGGCGGTTTGCGGGATGAGTACGGCTTCTTATCGGGCGGGAAAACCGGCTATATCGACACGACAGGAGCGTTTGCAATCTCCCCCCGATTCGAAGCAGGGCTCCAATTTTCCGAGGGACTCGCCGCAATACGGGCCGAAGGCAAATGGGGATATGTTGACAAGACCGGCGCATTTGTCATCAAAACCACATTCGACGACGCCGCGCCGTTTTCCGACGGCCTCGCGCGCGCGCGTGGCGGCGCGACGCGGGGGTATATCGATAAGTCGGGCAAATTCGTTCTTGTGCTCGGCCAGTAACGGCTTGCGCTGGCGGCCGTTTCTATCGCAAAACGAACAACACTGAACCGGCACGCGACACGTTTTGTCGTGTCAGCCTGTCTTTTTTTTGTCACCCTTTCTAAGGGAGGCACCCGCATGTTCACGCCTGTCGACGGCTTCGAGCTTTCGAAATACCTGGGCACATGGTATGAGCTCGCGCGCATGCCCGCGTCGTTTGAAAAAGATCTGGTGGGCGTGACGGCAACGTACAGCGTGCGAAGCGACGGCAAGGTGGACGTTCTTAACAAAGGCTGCAAAAAGACAATTGACGGCGAGAAATCAGTCGCAAGGGGCAGGGCAAAATTCGCCGGCAATCCTTCCAAGGGACATCTCAAGGTTTCGTTCTTCTGGATATTCTACGCGGACTATGTCGTGGTCGCTCTCGACAAGGAGCACTACGACTACGCTCTCGTGATCAGTTCGAAATCGTACATGTGGATACTGTCAAGGAAACCGGCGCTTGACGCATCAATCCTTGCGCGGTTGATCGATCAGGCAAAGGGCCTGGGAATCGACACGTCGAAACTGATCATGACCCCGCAATCCTGATGGCGTGAGAATTCGGTAGAGGGATCGGCCAAACTTGACTTTGTTGTCGCTCCCGTCAAAGCGGCAATCTTCTCGCTTCCCGCTTCTATTTTGACGTTCTACTCCCTGTATCCGACAACGATCCCCTGCAGTTGCAACGAGTCAATCTCACTCGCGGCACCTATGGAATAGTCGCCCGCATTCCTATCGGCAAACATCGGATCCGCTATCCAGTATGACGGCGATACCGTGGGCGACAGGGAAAAGGCCGTGCCATTGGAATCGATGTCGAGCGAGTCGAATACAAGCTGTGACGTGGATGCGCTCCATAAGCCTGCAACGCCGGCGCCCGCATTAAACGACAGAATAGAAAGTGCAACCCGTACTTCGCCGGCGGGCGTTGTGAGGACGATGCCGCTATTGCCGTTGTCGGAAATCGTGGCATGCGTGATTGCAAGGGGCGCTGCGGTGACCGAAATCCCGTCTTTCGTGTTGTGCGCCGAAAGTACGTTGTCAAGCGTTACCGCATGCGACCCCGAGCCGTCGCCGTTTACCGAGAGGCCCGCGCGCCCGTTGTGGACGAATGTGCAATGCATTGCGCCGACGTCGCTGTCGGTAATTTCCAGCCCGTCAAGTGAATTGTCCAGAAACGCGCAGCTTTCGAACAGAATGTCCGATGACCCGTTTTCGACCTTTGCGCCGCTTGCATTGCTTGAATCGAACACCACGCCCGACACATGTATCGAATGCTGACCGCTCAGGTACAGAATTCCCAGACCGGGCTGCGCCGTTACAACCGAACCGCCGTTTGCGCCTGTAACCACGATGGGCCGGCTGGTTGAACCGCTGTAGCCGAACCTGAGGGAAACCCGGAACGTCCCCGCCGTAAGCGCTATGGTGTCTCCCGGCAACGCCGAAAAGACTCTGGCCATAAGGGAGTCCTGGTTGGACACGACATACGTCCGGCCAACATGAGCCTTCCGGTTTACGGGATCAAACGGATTGTCACGGGTTATGCATGAAGACAGGATAAGCATGACAAGGGCACAGCCCGTGAAACATTTTGCAGACATGAACGGAACCATGGCGTTTCCCTCGTGTCGCGCCGCACGGCTTTTTTCCCGGTTGATGCCTGCATGCATATACATTGGCGTTGCGCTGTTTCCCATTGAAGGCGCCCAAGGCCTTTCCTTAGGCTCGGCCATAACCCAAAATACAATAGCCGTATACGCCGATACCATGCTTGATTCGGTGATGTTCGCCGGGTTTACCGCGTCGCTCATTTCGCGCCTGGAGCACGAACTTTCCGGATCGGAATATGTTGTGCTGCCGGTTGTGCGGGGCGCAACGGGGCGTGCGTCGACCGATTCGCTGCTCACGGTACTTATCGTGCGCGCGTTTGCATATCCACCCGGCCCGCCCATGCTTCGCGCCACCTTAATGCGTGCGTCCGCATGGGGCGCCTTTGCGCCCGACACCCAGTATCAACCGCTTGTCAATTTTGCGTGCGCCGTGACCGACACTGCCTCGGTCGCGCTTCTGGTTGCAAGAAAGATCGCCGAGAACCTGCGCGGCCGTTCATCGTGCCGCCTCCATATCAACAGCATTCCAACTCACGCCTTTGTGCGCAGCGCAACCGGGCTTAGCGGACAATGCCCGCTTGATTGGGATGTTGCATTCGGCATTGTCGATATGACCGCCAGCAGCAAAGGATATCTCGACAAAACGGTACGCCTCAAGCTGTCCGATACCCGGATTGCAGATACCGCCCTTGTGGTGCTCGACAGGCGCATGTTCTATCATTCCAGCGCATTCTATCCCGCAATTGGACTGGGTGTGCTCTCGGCTGCATTGTATGGCTGCGAATATTACTATTATCAGAAATACAGGCGTCTTGACGCAAACGATTTGGCAAACAATCCCGGTTCATTCGGGAATACGTTCAACATTGCGCAGGGATGCGGATACGGGGCAGGCATTGCACTTGGGCTTTCGGCGGCATTGTTCTGCGTGACGTTCTTTTGGTAATGCAAGAAGATGATTCACTACAAAGAACACAGAGAAAAGGCAGCGAAGCATTCCTGTGGCAAATCCATCCGGCACTTTGGCGGGTGAACCATGCGCCTAATTTTTCCCACTAAATAAGCGGGAAGAGGGACTGGCATGAAAACAATAGTGGAGCCTTCGGCCGCCGTTCTTGACGCGTGCAAGAAAGGCGACAAAGCTGCCTTTAAGACGGTATTCGACATGTACAAAATGTACGCATATAATCTTATCTACAAAATTACCGGGCCCTCTTCCGACCACGAAGACCTTCTCCAGGAAACCTTTTTCCAGATCTACCTTTCTCTCCGTGCGTTTGAAGGTGCTTCATCATTTACCACCTGGTTTCATCGCGTGGTGGTTCAGGTGTGCAGCGGGAATCTCCGGTACAAGCTGGCCGCAAAACGCAAACCTGAAGGAGGCACGGTCAATTTCGATGACATGCAGGAGACCGTTTCGGACAAGCGGGAATCTCAGGAAAACAGGCTGGCGCTCAAGGAGCTGGTAGATAAGGGGCTTTCCACACTTAACGATTCGCTCAGAATTCCGCTCGTGCTCAACATATACAGCGAAATGGATCTGGGAGAAATCGCGTCCGTTTTGAACATTCCGGAAGGGACGGTCAAGTCTCGGCTGTTTTCTGCCCGCAGGCAGATGAAAGAATTTATCCAGAACGCCGGTTGATGGCGGAGTAGCTATTATGGATTCCACACACGACACAATGTCCCGGCTCGATCCGATCAAAAGGGATACGTATCCCCCAAGCGGGCTTCTCGACAACGTCGAGCAGTTGTTGTTTGATCGTATCCAGCGATTCGAACAGAAACATCCTGTTGAATCCGGCGTGGAGTTCTGGGAAGCAGCCATCGCTCAGGACTTGCCTTTTTCCGCAGAAACCACGGAGATATTGCTTTTCGAGCGCATATCCTCTCTGGACGGTGTTGACACGTGGGAACTGCAAGTCAAGAAGGAGACTGCAGACTTCGACTTCGATGCAGCGGAAAAACGGCTCGCTGCTTCATCAGCGGTTGCAAAGGCGCCCACGTATTCCTTCCCTGGTCTGTTCTTTACCTCGACTCTGTCATTATTTAAGAAGGGGAATTTTCGTTATACGGTTGCCTTGCTTGCAAGCCTGGCCCTGGCTGTTGGAGGATGGCAGCTTTGGCAAAACACTGCATCATCCCTTGCGACTACGGTAATTGCCCCGGGCGAAAAAGGCTTTGCTCTGTCGGCGACCAGGGGCCAGACTGTTCAATCACTCCCGGGCCAACGTCTGGTTCTCCAGAACTTCCGCGGCACGGTTGTTGCCGAAAACGGCGCGCGCATAACGCTCAAGGAGATCCACCCCGACGTCACAAGCTACAGCCTTGCTTTTACAGAATCATCGTTTCCTCAACAGGCAAAGGCGATTTTCTCGGTTACAAAGAGGCTTGCCGGGCAGGAATTTTCGGTAATCACCAAAGACTATATCATCCACGTTGTCGGCACGGTGTTCACGGTAACGCCACAGGCGCACCAGCGCGTTGCCACGAAAGTGTTTGAGGGAACCGTTCGCGTCGAAGGTCGGAATTTTTCCGCTCTTGTTAACGCGGGCAGCGTCTTGTGTTTTGACGATCGCGCAGGCGCGTACGTTGTCACCGCCTCCGATACGGCGCACCAGGCAACGGAATCCCTTGAGGCCCGGCGCGATTCAGGTTCTATTCCGGCGCAATCCGGGCAACGCCGCATTGGAAAACCCATCATGCACAATGGGCAATCGCAAGACTCGCTGTTCGACAACGCGATGCGCCTGGAACAAATCGACTGGCAAAAAGCCATAGACGCCTACAATTTGGTGCTTGGCCGCCATGGTTCCTCTCCATTTTCGCGCGAAATTGCCCTTTTCTCAGTTGCACGTCTGCGGTTTGACCACGACACGTCTCTTGTTGACGTGCGAAAGGCCTTCGAAGCATACCTCAAGGTTTTTCCGCACGGCAATTTTGCCGGCGAATCCTATTTGCGGCTGACCGATCTTGCATATAAGAATGATCCCAAGCAGGCGCTTGCGTGGTGCGAACGGTACCTTGCCGAGTTCCCTGCAACCCAGAACGCGGCAGCAGCTGAATACAAGGCTGGGCTCATCCTTTTGCAGCAGAACAGGCGCGAACAGGCCGCAACCATGCTCACCGAAGCCCTCAAGCATTCAACTTCCTGCCCGCCTGCCCAGATCGTCGCCATTCAGCGCGCGCTGGACAATGCAAAGAACGTCCATGCGGACAGTAATGGGAGAGCAAAAAAATGAGTCCCGATCCTCGTAGGGGATGAGAGAAGGCCGAATCTATCGAATCTGCCTCTCATGTGCCGGGAGTAGCACCCAACTCTTTGCATTTTCTTCGTCAATAACACATCGATTTCTGAACCACCCACTTTTCGTTTACCACTAACCGTTTGTGGTAAGTCCCGTTTGTTTTTCGAGCCAGGGATGCGAGTGTGCCAACAGGCACCGACCCGATCAATGCTGGGCTCCAAACGACATACGGAACAGAAGGCGTCTATAAAACCGTGCTTTGCCGCGACGCACGCGGCCTATGCGAATTGCCCGTTGATAACCTTGCCGCCGGGGCATACTTGGCGCAATCGTCGGATGGGAATAATGGGCTGAGAAAAATGCTGGTTCCAGTACGATAAAACCTTGCCCTCTTCTCCCTCAGGGAAAGGGAGGCAGGGGTTGGCGGGTGAGGCGACAAACAGAAACGAGGATGTATGAAGATCAGCCAATTTGCTTTTCTCGCGGCTGCCACTGTTTTCACAGTCAAACTTGAAGCCGCTTACAATTACGGCGAGGCCCTCCAGAAAGCCATTTATTTCTATGAAGGACAGCAGTCGGGGCCGCTTCCGGCCTGGAACCGGGTGCAATGGCGCGGACCAAGCTGTACGCATGATGGATCGGATGTGGGCAAGGACCTTACTGGTGGCTGGCACGATGCCGGCGATCATGTGAAATTCAATTTTCCCATGGCGTTTTCGGTTACCATGCTATGCTGGGGCATTGTAGAAAATCGCGATGCTTATGAAAAAAGCGGCCAGCTTCCGTTTATTCTTAACACTCTCCGCTTTACCGCCGATTACCTGATACGCTGCCACACCGCTCCGAACGAATTCTACGGCCAGGTTGGCGATGGCGGTCTCGATCATTCGTTCTGGGGACCCGCGGAATCCGTTGAGGCAAGAATGAATCGACCTTCGGCGAAGATAGACGCGGCTCATCCCGGCTCCGACCTTGCAGGCGAGGCGGCAGCAGCGTTGGCCGCGGCATCGATGGTGTTCAAAACAACCGATCCATTGTTTTCCGCAACCTGCCTCACGAACGCACAACAGCTCTACTCGTTCGCGGATCAATACCGAGGCAAGTACGACGCCTCAATTACGGCGGCCGGAGGGTACTACAATTCGTGGAGCGGATACAGGGACGAGTTGGTGTGGGGCGCAACGTGGCTGTTTTTGGCGGGCGGCGACAGCGCGTACCTTGCCAAAGCGGAATCGTATTACGACAGCCTCAATACCGAACCGCAGTCCACGACTCGTTCGTACAAATGGACCATCGCCTGGGACGACAAGAGTTATGGGTGCTACGTGCTGCTCGCCAAACTCACGGGCAAGCAGAAATACAAGGACGACGCCCAGCGCTGGCTCGATTACTGGACCGTTGGCGTAAACGGTCAGAAGATCACGTACACACCGGGCGGGCTGGCCTGGCTTGACACCTGGGGATCAAACCGGTATGCCTCGAACACCGCCTTCGTGGCGCTGGTCTATTCCGATTGGCTGGCGGTCGATTCGTTGAAAACGCGCTACCACGATTTCGCCGTGAAACAAATCAATTACCTGCTCGGAACCAATCCACTGAATCGCTCTTTTGTCGTGGGATTCGGTAACAACCCGCCCTGCCACGAACATCATCGGACCGCTGAGGGATCATACCCCGGCGATGCTAGCGACACGATTGCCTGCCAGCATACCTTCTACGGCGCCCTGGTGGGAGGTCCGGACGCGAGCGACGGGTACACCGACCAGCGCAGCAATTATACCCAGAACGAACCGGCCTGCGATTACAACGCCGGTTTCACCGGCGCGCTTGCGCGCCTGTATAAGGAATACGGCGGCACGCCGCTTGCCGTTTTTCCACCCAACGACTCCGTATCGGAACAGTTCTACATTCTTGCAAATGTCAATGCTTCCGGCGACCGATTCACGGAAATCAAAGCAGTCTTGTGCAATAAAACAAACGAGCCTGCGCGCGTGTGCACCAAGCTTTCGTACCGATACTTTGTAGACCTGAGCGAAGCGATATCCGCGGGCATTTCGGTGGGCGACGTCACCGTGCAGACCAATTACCTTCAGGGCAAGGCGAAGATTTCCGCGCTCACTCCGTACAACGGGTCAAGCAGCATCTATTACCTCGAAGTGTCGTACGACGGCGATTCGTTGTATCCGGGCACGCAGGACTCCTACAAGCGCGAGGCGCAGTTCCGCATCTCGCTGCCGCAGAACGCGGCCGCGTCATCGTGGGACCCCACCAACGACTGGTCGTACAAAACCGTTGGCGCGTCGTCGCAGGCCGCAATGAAGGCCGTCAACATGCCGATCTACGACAACGGCATGCAGATCTGGGGAGCGGAACCGAATAAACCCGCTGTGAATGCAGTCGTCACTCCGAACAGCGGTTTGACTGCAGGCAATCACCGTGTGACGATCCGGCAGCACGGCAAGTACCTGTATATTGCCGGCGCCGATCAGCGGGCAATTGCGGTGTCGCTGATCTCGGCAAGCGGCAAGACGATTGCTTCCAGGAACGCGGTTTGCGGGCGAGGACTGTCGCTTGAGCTCGTGAGCCTTGGAGTTTACATCTGCGTGGTTTCCGGCAGGAACAATGCAACGATTGCCTCGCAATCGATCGTGGTGCAAAAATGATCTGCACCGCAGAGGACCTCGTATGAACCGTTCCATTCTCCGGTTGCCGGCCATTGCGGCATTGCTGTTCTGTACTGCATCCGCTCCGGTCATGGCCTTCAACCTGCATGTTGAAGGCTCGACGCTCATGAATGAAAACGGTACCTCCGTCCGTCTCACCGGCGTCAACTGGTTCGGGATGGAAACGTCGAACATGTGCCCGCACGGCCTCTGGGCGCGTGACTGGAAAGGCATGCTCATGCAGGTTAAGGACATGGGGTTCAACTGCATCCGGCTTCCCTGGTGCGATGCCATGCTGCGGACCGGCGCGACCGCAAACAGCGTCAATTTCTACGGCGTGGACCCGTACCGCAAAAACGCAACAACCGACATGAACAAGGAACTGGCCGGCAAGAGTCCCCTTGAAATTATGGACATCATTGTTGACGGTTGCGCAGAACTCGGCATTGCGGTTGTGCTCGACAACCATTCCCGCGAGCCGGACAACTACATGAACGAGCAGGTTTGGTACACCGCCAAAACGTCCGAACAGCAATGGATTGCCGACTGGACGTTTCTGGCATCGCGGTACAAGAATAGTGCGGCTATTGTCGGATGCGACCTTGATAACGAACCGCACGGCACCGCTTCTTCCGGCGGTTCCCAATGGGGCGGTTCCGACACGCTGTACGATTGGAAAAGTGCCGCACAGCGGTGCGGCAACGCCATTCTGGCGGCCAACCCGAACCTGCTGATTGTCGTTGAAGGCGTGCAGCAGGTTGGCGCCACGAGTTACTGGTGGGGCGGAAACCTGCGCGGTGCACGCGATAACCCGGTAGTTTTGTCCGACAACAGCAAGCTGGTATATTCACCGCATGAGTACGGTCCGGAGGTGTTTGACCAGACATGGTTCGGCGATGCGACTTTCCCGGGTAATCTTCCTGTGGTTTGGGACAGCGCATTTGCTTTTATCAAGAACGGCAACAAGGGCCATCTCCTGCTCGGCGAGTTCGGCATACGGGACACGACATCCTACAATGGCAGGGAAATAGGGTGGTTTTCCACACTTCTGTCTACCCTCTGCAAATCCGTTTCATGGACGTTCTGGTGCCTCAACCCGAATTCCGGCGACACGGGCGGGCTTCTTGGCGACGACTGGACGACCCCGGTGCAGTGGAAACTCGACATGCTCAGACCCTGCATGGCGCCGTTTCTTGGAGCAACGCCGATCGTACAACAACAGCCGGTCCGCAAAGACGGTGTTCATACAAGAATCTCCATCGCGCATGGCTGCATCATTTTTGACGGATGTGCCCTGCCTGAAAACTTTCTCGTTGTTTGCTCTGCTGACGGGAAAACGGTTTTGCGTAAACGGATCAGCGCGTCAAGCATTCCTTTGATCAGCCTGTCGCTTGCACCCGGAGTTTATATGGTTGCGATAAACAACGAAAAGGGGCAAGGCATGACACGGAAATTTCTTATCGCCCGGTAACAACCCCCCGCCGCAATTTTTTGCTCAATGATCACATTTCTTTGCCAAAGCTTCTGGGAATTGTTTATTATTACAAAGACTGAATCGTGAACTGCCGTTTTGAAAAACCCATTCATCGGAGCCTTGCATGATCCGCAGCAAATCCGTGGCGAAATTGCGAAGAACATCGGCCCCACTCGATACGTCCTGCAACAAGGACTCTATCGTCCTTCCCAAACCCACGGACTGGCATGGAAGATCCGTGTATGCTGCGCTCAAAGCCAGAAAGACCGTTCGTTCTATCCTTGACAAAAAGATATCTTTGCAAACGCTTTCCAATCTTCTCTGGGCCGCGTGCGGAACCAACCGGAAAGCCGGTCCTTTCGGCGGGGCGGGCATTACCGCGGCGTCGGCCAGCAATTCGCAGGAAATCGAAGTGTATGCGGCCACAGAAGACGGCGTTTACCTGTACGAATCCGGGGCACATCGTCTGGTCCTGGCTGCGAAAGGAGACCTGCGCCCCATGGCAATCGGCCGGGGACAAAGGAGCTGGGGGTCAAAGGCGCCTGTACGCCTTGTGTATGTGGTGAATATCGGCAAATTCGATACGGCCGGTTACCAGGAACCCGGTTTGTACGACCCGGAAACGCAGAAAGCCTACTATTATGTGGATGCGGGCATGATAGCGGAAAATGTGTACCTGTTCGCCGCTTCGCTGGGTCTGGCATCATGGTTCCACAATTGCGACAAGGCAACGGTTGCAAGGCACCTGAATTTACCTGCGACCAAGCGACCGTTGTTCGGGCAGACGATTGGGCACCCGGGAAAGGAATAGCGGGGGTACTTCGACCAGAGAGGATTCCTGAGCCTATTGAGGAAGGAACAAATCCCCCAGAAAATCCGTCTGCTCGCTTTCGGCAGCCTTCTTCACATTCATTGCCGCAGTCTTCTCATACGTCTTGAGCTCTTCCTTGATATCCGCAACAAACGGCGACGGACGAGTGTCAATCGTTTTCCCGTACATCGTTCGCCGCCGGGCGGACGTCAAATACAGCCGCTCTTTCGCGCGCGTCATGCCCACGTAGAAAAGCCGGCGTTCTTCGGCAGGATCAAAATGTTTTCCCTCACGCTTGAGCGGCACAAGCCCGTCTTCACACCCGGCAATAAATACAACGGGGAATTCGAGGCCCTTTGAGGCATGCAGCGTGAGCAGCGACACCCGTTCCACACGAATGTCTGCCGGTTCTTCTTTCTGCTGAAGTAAGATGTAATCAAGGAATGATTGCACGCTCGCGTGAAACGCCGCGATGTGCTGCAGGCGATCGAGAAGACCTCCGACACGGTCGTCTTTTTCAAGCATAGCCGCAACAGGGGACTCCTGCGCAAAACGCCCGAGCGCGGCTGCAGCATCCGTGTCCGACGATTCGCCCAATTCTCCTGGTGCATGCTCCAACAGATATGCAACGGCCTCTTTGACAAAAGGATATTGTGCCAGCGGTTTTTCACCCGACACCTGAAAGGGAATGCCGCTCCGTTCAAACGCCTCAACCAGCGGTCCGCTTTGAGCGTTGGTCCGGTACAGGACAGCAAAGTCGCCGAATGATTTTCCGTCGGTATCGCCGCTGTCAAGGCGACCGCTGTCATGCGAGAACATACTCGTGCCTCCCACGAGTTTTTCCAGCTGGTGAACGATATATTCCGCCTCGGCCTTCTCCGTTGCCGTCTCGTGGATGGTGAGCCTTCCATTACCCAGGAAACGGGCCACCAGAAGCGGCGCTGAGTCCGTATTACCCGAGGCTATAACATGGCCGGATGCCTCAAGCAGGTTGGCCGCCGACCGGTAGTTCTCCGAAAGAACCATTGTGGCCGCGCCGGGAAACGATGCTTCGAATTGTTCGAAGAACCGGATGTCAGATCCCCTAAATCCGTATATCGCCTGGTTCGGATCGCCGATTGCGGTGAGCGACACGCCGTCCTTAACAAGCAAAGTAAGCAGCGCGTGCTGCGCTGCATTGATGTCCTGGAATTCGTCGACAAGAACAGAGCGGTACGTTGCGCGAACCTGGTTAATCGCCATGGCATTTTTTGACAAAAGGCGCACCGCCTCTTCAAGCAGATCATCAAAATCCAGAACGTTTGCGGCACGCAACTGCGCTTTGTAAAGATCAACATCTTCTTGAGCCTCGCCGGGCATGCCGGCGCGCGCCCTTCCAATAACTTCCAGCTTTGCCCTGCGCTCGGCAGCAGGTGCGGTAGGCCATGCCCTTGCGGCAGCGGCGCTGCAATCGTCATCGGATGCGATACGAAAGTCCGCTGGAATCCCTGCTTCTGCCGCATTCGCGCGAAGAATACCGAGGCAGAATTGGTGAAACGTGCCGACCGTCACAATTGCGTGCAATTCCGGCCCGATGAGCTTGCAAATGCGCTCGCGCATCTCTTCGGCTGCTTTGTTGGTGAAGGTGACGGCGAGAATCTTCTCGTTTGCCGCGCACCTCGCGGCGGCTTTTACGATCCGATGGACAAGGGTGTGAGTCTTGCCCGTACCAGGCCCTGCGATAATGAGGAGATGGGAGCCGCCGTAATTTACGGCCGCGAGTTGCGCTTTGTTAAGGTTTGGCGCGTGGGTGCCGGCTGAGGCCGGCGCCGCGTTTTGATTGTGCGGCGAGTCTGCGGTGCGGACTTTTTTTTTATGCCGCGGAAGGGCTGCAGCAGCGCTGTCTTCCGAATCCGCCTTCGGCGCCTGTGACGCGCCGGCGGGCGCGCCATCGCCGAAAAGATTCACCTGCCCTTTCTTACCCGCACGCTCCTTATCGGAAAAAATCTTTATGATTCCATATTCGCCATCATATCCCGCCTTCACCGAGACCTCGCCGCTCCTCACCCGCCTGACGCCCTCGCTCACCAGCGCGCCCGCCGTCTTTTCTATCCGGTCAAGCGGCGCATCGAGCAATATCGACAGTTCGTTGCCCACGGCTCCAGCGAGCCGCCAATACAGGCTTTCCACCTTTTGCGACGCAGGCCCCACTCCCAGGCAATCACCGATAATCTCGCTCAGAGGAATCATGCTGTGATACGGCCGCCAGCGTTTGCCTTTTGCGCCGTCGGGCCGGTCGGCAAGCTCTTCGACTCTGGCCATCACGCCAACGGTTACGGGCTTTCCGCACACGGGACACAGGCCCTTGTTCTTGATTGTTTCACGCGGATGCAGGCGCGTCCCGCATTTGCGGTGGCCGTCAAAGTGATATTTGCCTTCCTCGGGGAAGAACTCCAGCGTGCCCGCCAGACCCCGGCTGCCGGGATTTCGCAATGCGTCAAGTATGCCACAATACGAAAGGTCGGTTTCGAAAATGTTCGCCTCGCGTCCGAGCTTGTTGGGCGAATGAGCGTCGGAATTGGAGACAAGCACGAAAGAGTCGAGCGACGAGAGGCGCCAGTTCATTGCGGGATCTGACGACAGCCCCGTTTCCAGCGCATAGACGTACCTGGTGAGGTCGCCGAAGCATTCCTCGATGGAGTCGAAGCCGCTCTTGGAGCCCAGCGCCGAAAACCAGGGCGTCCAAACGTGAGCCGGAATCAGGAACGCGTCGGGATCGCACGACAGCACGATGTCGAGCAGGTCGCGCGAGTCAAGCCCGAGTATGGGCCTGCCGTCGGAGCGGATATTGCCCATGCCGCCGAGCTTTGCCGCAAGCTTGTCGGCGGCATCCAGGCTTGGCAAATACACCACGTTGTGCACCTTGCGCACCGCGCCATCCCGTTTGTAAATGCTGGAGATTTCCGTCGAAAGGAGAAAGCGGACCGTTCCTTTGCACGATGGGGGAATGCCCGCCGCCACCGCGCAGCAATATTCGGGCTTGAGTTCGAAAAGCCCGTTGCCGCACGGCGCGAGTTTCTGCTTGATTTCCGCAAGCCATCCCGGATGCACGCAATCGCCGGTGGCCACCACGGTAATGCCCTTGATCTGCGCCCACAACCACAGGTGCTCCAGGTCGAGCTGGCTGCTTGTCGCGCGGGAATACTTGGAGTGGATGTGGAGGTCGGCGTAATATTTCATGACCATGAAAATACGTAATCTTTAAGTATCGGGGGAGAAGTAATGGTAGTCTCATCATGGTGCGGAAGAACTGCGGGCCGTACCGAGGCTGACCGGTATTCCTGAACTCTTGAAAAAATCTTGATTCGGAATCAATAATTCTTTTCCCACAAACGTAATCTGGGTGATTTTGAAAGAAAAGGAACGCGGCAATCAAGCGAACGAAGCGTTCCCGACCGATATTCCCCCCGGGCGACTGACAGATGCAACTTCGCTGCACAAGCGAGGAGGCGCTGTCAGCCGCCTCCCCTTTTTTTCACACATTTCTCCGTACCATCTCCGGCGAAAATGCCGGTACGCACACCGCAATGTATTCGGCTCCTTCCGCGCCCGGCGTGGAGTACTGTACCCATTCGCCCGCCGCGGCGATCACCGCCTGACCGGCGCTCACGTCGATTGTTCCGGTCTTGCAGGCAACACGGAGACTGCCTTTGAGCACGACGCTGTACTCGTCGAACACGGGCGTCTGGCCCGGTTCAACCCAGCCCGATGGACTTTTCATTCGTGCAACGCTTACTGCCTGCGTCTGCGAATTCACCCGGCCAATGAATTCTTCGATCTTCTTGGGCTTGTTGCCGGCTGCGGTGACGATGGTGGGATTTTCGATGAGTCTGGGCATGGGAAGGGTTCCTTTCTGTCCAAGGTTACAACGGAGTCTGCGGGTACAAAATAATATGCATTTGGCAGAACACTGCCGGGGTTTATTTGCACGACCTCACCCATGGCCTTTCTCCTATTGGAGGGGGGGGGAACGGTATCAATTTCCATCTTTTGTGTTCTCATTGCCGCGAGCCGCAGCACAGGATGTGCGTAGACCATCCCGCAAAGCGGGACCCGAAGCATGGTCGCGCCAGCGGCGCAAAAGACCCGAAGCTGGATGCGGAGCGTGAACAAAGCGGCATACCGCTGGGGTTGCGTTGCGAAGGGCCGACGCCTCGCGAGCGTCAAGCGAGCGACTTTGGCGCGGCCCTTCGCAGGAAGGGGTGTGCCCCCGGATCGCCGCCGCGCCCTTCGGCATTTGAGGCCTTTTTGGGTGCGGCGGAAGCCGGGGGCCAGGGGGAACCGCGTAGCGGTGCCCCCATTAAATTATTAGCAAAAAATCTTCTTACTTTCATCAAATAAAACTATTTTGTTACCCGATGAAGCAGATCGAACTCCTCATGGACGCGACTGCCCTCGATCGGGCGCTCACCCGTATTTCCCATCAAATTCTCGAAGAGAACTCTCGTCTGGACAATCTCGGCATCGTGGGCATGCAGACGCGCGGCGTGTTTCTTGCACAGCGCATCGCGGAGAAGATCAATGCGCTTGAAAAGACCTCGCTCTCCACGGGTGTGCTCGACATCACCATGTACCGCGACGATTACCGCATGGCGCTCAAGCAGCCCAAGGTAAAAGTTACCAACATTCCCTTCGACATCAACGGCGTGGACATGGTCCTTGTCGACGATGTGCTTTACACAGGGAGAACAGTTCGGGCGGCGCTGGAAGCGCTCAACGATTTTGGCAGGCCCAAAACCATTCAGCTTGCCGTGCTCATCGACCGCGACTTCCGCGAAATGCCCATCCGCGCCGATTACATCGGCATGACCGTTACCACCAGGAAGAACCAGGAAGTGGCGCTCAAGGTCAAGGAAATAGACGGCGAAGACTCGGCGTGGCTCATGGAACTCGAAAAAGGCGACTAGCGTGCCTCTTTCAATCAAGCATTTACTCGGCCTCGAAGGCGTCCCGCGGGAAGACATCACCCTCATTCTCGACACTGCCGACAATTTCCACGAAGTACTGCAGCGGGAAATCAAGCAGGTCCCCACGCTTCGCGGCAAAACCGTGGTGAACCTGTTCTTCGAAAACAGCACCCGCACGAGAATGTCGTTCGAGCTTGCCGAGAAACGGCTTTCGGCCCAGCCGCTCAATTTCTCCACGTCCACGAGCTCTGTTGCCAAAGGGGAATCACTTCGCGACACCATGCGCAACATAGAAGCCATGAAGATCGACATGGTGGTGGTGCGCCACAACGCCGCGGGAGCGCCGTCGTTTCTCACCCGCTGCACCGACGCCGCAATCATCAATGCGGGCGACGGCCTGCACGAGCATCCCACGCAGGCTCTGCTCGACATGATGACGATACGCAGAAAATTCGGCAGGCTCGAAGGTCTCAAGGTGGCCATAGTCGGCGACATTCTGCACAGCCGTGTTGCGCGCAGCAATGCCTGGGGCATGAAAACCATGGGTATGGACGTTACGCTGTGCGGGGCTCCCACGCTCTTGCCCCAGCATCCCGAGGTGCTCGGCGTGCGCGTCACCGATAACATGGATGCAGCGCTGTCCGGCGCCAACGTGGTGATGCTCCTTCGCCTTCAGTTGGAGCGCCAGGGAGCAGGCCTGTTCCCGTCGATACGGGAATACCGGGATCGCTACGGGCTCGATCTTGATAAACTCAACAAGCTCCCCAGCGACATCATCGTGATGCATCCCGGCCCCATCAACCGCGGCATCGAACTCGCAAGCAACGTCGCCGACAGCGGCAGGAGCGTCATCCTCGACCAGGTAACCAACGGCGTCGCGGTGCGAATGGCTGTTCTCTTCTTGCTTGGAGGCGGAGAAATTGAATAGGAAACCGGGCGGTCAGACCATATACCTTCCGGGCCAGGAAGCCCACCCGGCGTGCATCCTGATCCGCAACGGTCGAGTCATTGATCCGGCCAACGGCGTAGACGACCTGCTCAACGTGGGCGTGGAAAACGGCGTTGTCAACTTTATCGGCAAGGAACTCCCCGAGAGGTTCCGGCCCCAGGAAGAGATCAACGCCGAAGGAATGTGGGTAGTTCCCGGCCTTATGGACATGCACGTGCACCTGCGCGAACCAGGCCGCGAAGACAAGGAAACCATAGAAACCGGCACCCAGGCCGCTGCCGCGGGCGGTTTCACCGCGGTCGCATGCATGCCCAACACGAATCCGGTGCTCGACGAGGAATCCAAGATCCGCTACGTGGTGCAGCGCGGCATGTACTGCCCTTGCCGCATCTTCCCCATAGGATCTATCACCAAGGGTCTTCTCGGCGAGGAGCTCTCGCCGTTCGGCGAAATGGTGCGCGCAGGCGCGCGCGCCGTGAGCGACGACGGAAAGAGCGTCCGGAAATCCAACATGATGAAGAACGCGCTCAACTACTCAAAGTCGTTTAGAATCCCGGTCATCTGCCACTGCGAAGACTGCGACCTTTCGGCCGGCGGCCACATGAACGAAGGCCTGGTGTCAACACGGCTGGGCCTGCGCGGCATCCCGTCAATCGCGGAGGACATTATTGTCACGCGCGACATCATGCTTGCAGAGTATACGGGGGCGCGCATACACATTGCGCACGTGTCCACCAGCGGCAGCCTGGCCGCGATCCGCGACGCAAAGAAGCGAGGCGTGAATGTCACGTGCGAGACCTGTCCCCATTACTTTACACTGTGCGACACCGACATCGGCGACTACGACACCAACCGGAAGATGAATCCGCCGCTGAGCACCCCTGCCGACCGCAGTCAAATTGTGGCTGCGCTGGCAGACGGCACCATCGACGTGATCGCCTCCGACCACGCGCCGCACGTTTCGGAGGAAAAAGACGTGGAATTCGACGCCGCGAACTTCGGCGTTATCGGCCTCGAAACGTCGCTTGCGGTGGCGCTCACCTACCTCGTTGACAAAGACATACTCATGCCCGCCGACCTCGTGGAAAAGATGAGCCTCAACCCCAACCGCATCCTGGGCCTCGACGGCGGCACACTCTCCAAAGGGAAACGCGCAGACATCACCATCATCGACCCCAAGACAAAGTGGAAGGTCGACTCCGCCGATTTCTTCTCCAAGTCCCGCAACACGCCGTTTGAGGGGTTCGAACTCAAAGGCTGCGCACACGCGACCATTCTGGGCGGCGCGATTGTGTATATGAGAAATACGAAATAGTTAATTTGCAAGTGCGTTTTGTGCGGCGGAAGTTTCCCCCTCGCTTCAGCCCGCGCATTGCGCGGTCTTCCGGCGCTTTCCGCCCTTCTTGTTGGGTGGGCGCATTCCCCTCCTGGGTGACCCCCATGTTGGATTATCGCGAGATAGAAACGACGGTTGGGGGGCACCCGCGAAGCGGCAGCTGTGAAGCGCAGAATAACAACCTTGCCTCCACCGCTATCATTTCGAAGGTGAAGAGATCGAAGCCGAAGGAATTTGCGTTTCCATGGCCGCGAAGCGGCGTACCGCAGAGAAGGCGTTGCGGGAACACGGTACGCGCATTGCGCGAGCGATGCGCCTCGTGCGTGTTCCCGCTGGAAGGGGTGTGGGCGCAGATCACCGCCGCATAGCCGCGGAAGCTGCGCCCCAGGGGAAACCGGCTACGGTTTCCCGGCAAAGAGATCTTGAACTAAAGGGTGTTTATTCTATTGTAATCGCCTGAATATCACTCTTCTTATCTGACTTTCCCAGCGCCGACGTCTCTCCCAGCCTGCTGTTGTCCTGTCCCAGTATCACGGGCACAAGCTCGCTGCTCTCCAGTTTTACTTCGATGTCGAACTCCAGCGGATCGGAAAGAAACAACGTCACGAGCTTCTTCATGGCGGCGATGTTCTGTGAACTCGGCAGGAACGATTCGAATTTTTCGCGCGGCAGCGGCCCCACCGAGACGCGGAACTTTCCCGAAATGTCCCATTTCCTTGTCCCGCACATGGACGTGATGCCAAGCTGCGAGTCGACGCCCACACGTGTGGGATTGGAAATCTCGGTCCAGCGCGGCTGCCATTCGCATATTGCAACCGGCAGGCTGCCGAAGAAATCCGACAGCATGGAACGCAGCGCTTCTTTCGAACGCGCTTTTCCGACCAGGCTTCCCGTATAGGCAAGCGCACGGGAATAAAAAGGATCGCCCAGCCTCGCACCGTCCATGCCGGCAAGGCTGGCGATGCGCTGCGCAATCACGTTGGCCGAAAGGCCGGCCGACATGGAAACAAAACGGTATTTCTGCCATGCGCGGTAAAACAGCGTGTACATGCGATGGTTGAACATGGCAAGGAAATCGCGAAGCGGCTCGGAGGTGTCCTCGTGGCGCGCTATGTATTCTGTAAAGTACAGCGGCAGCGGCGACGACACGCCCACCAGGCCCATAAACGACAGCACAAATTCAACGCCGTCCTTTGTCTCATGCACCGAGGCGATGTCGCTGGGCGGGAAGGCAAGCGACGTATCGGACACGAGGCGAACCCGGCCCGACTCAATCGGTTTTGCCGCGCCCTGCTCCCTACGATACTTTTCTTCGAGGAGCGAAAGCGCCTGGAAAAAATTGAAGTTGTAGCCCTCCTGGCGGAGGCGCTGGATCAGATCAGCCACTTCTTTCCCTCCAGGGAATTCCACCGCATGGCGGCGCCCGACGGCTTGAGCACGATCACAAGGTCGAGAAATGTGTTGACGGATACGTATTGTGAGAGAAATTCCTTGAGGACCAGGCCGAACAGGTGCACGTCTCCCATGTCGAGGAACTGCGATTCCGTAAGCGAGACCGTGAATTCCACGCCACGAAGCGCCGAGCCGTTCACGATATGTTCTACGGGCCTCGACGACACGTCGGTAATCGCCTCGATGCGCCGCGCGCGGCCTTCCGCGTTCGACCAGTCGTACAGGCGCAGGAGCCCCTTGAGCGTATCGGGCGACGATAGCGTGGTATAGGTTGAGCCGAGATGGGAAATGCACATCCAGAGATAATCTTCGTTCTTGGGCGGCATTGCCGGCAGCGTGGGCCGGGTAATGTTTGTAAACGACACATAGTCCGGGAACCCGGTGCCCGGGTTGGTGATG
>Ga0182027_10004967_pt1 | contig 20405 bp, 17 predicted proteins | sample 712E1DmetaG_FD_121300 | JGI IMG/M metagenome (GOLD analysis project Ga0182027, IMG submission 121300) | Permafrost microbial communities from Stordalen Mire, Sweden - 712E1D metaG (Illumina Assembly) | ecosystem: Environmental > Terrestrial > Soil > Wetlands > Permafrost | place: Sweden...
AGCAGCATCAAAACCCCAAACACGAGCAGCACGACGCCCCAGATGAGGTTGATGTTGAGGTCGAGCGCCTTGGCGCTGGGGCCGACCATCAGCCCCTGAATGATCAGCAATGCGCCGATGAGCGTGAACATGAAGCCGATCGGCCAGCGTATGTCGAGTCCCATAAATTCGTTCCTTTCGTTGTTCAGTTTACCAGAAAATGATGTTCAAAATGACGCACGCAATGATCAGCACCGTGCCGACGACAGCGGGCCGCTGCCAGACCGGCTGGTTGTGGTCTACGGTTTTGGGTGTGAGCGAATAAACCAGGCCTTTCAATTGCTCATCGGTCTTGGTGCGCCGCGTCGCCAGCGAAATGAACACCGTGGCGAAGAAGCAAATGGAAAAGGCGAAAATGGCGAGCCAGAAGTTCTGGGCCATTTCGCTGGGGAATTGGGTAACCACACCGAGATAGCCGCCTTTCATGTGATTGATGACGTGGCCGGCTGCATCCACATTGTTGGTGGTGGTCGTAAAGGCGTGAAAGACCGTCGAGCCGGCAATGCCGCCAAACAGTCCGAGAAACGCGCCGGCGCCGGTGGCCCGCTTCCAAAACATGCCCAGCAGTATCGTCGCGAAGATGGGCGCGTTCACAAAACCAAACACCAGCTGGATGATGTCCATGGCATTGTTGTATTGCTTGGCAAAATACGCGCAGAAGATGCTCAACACGATGCCGACGACGGTGATGAATTTGCCCATCCAGAAATAGTGCGCATCACTTTTGTTCGGCGCGAAATAGGCCTGGTAAAGGTCATAGGTCCAGATGGTGTTGAATGCGGTGACGTTGCCGGCCATGCCTGACATGAACGAGGCGAGCAGCGCCGTGAGCGCCAGACCCAGCAGCCCGGCCGGACAGTATTTTTTGAGGAGCGAAAGAATGACGCTGTTGTAATCATTCTCGGAAATGGCGTTGTAAAGCCCCTCATGGATTTGCTGGTCGGAGAGTTTGTTCGCCGCGTTATCAGCAATCAATTTGTCCATTTTCGCGGCATTCACCTCTTGGCCGAGCGCGGTGCTGATGGCCGGGACGGCGGCGGCGGCATCGGCCGGATTCGCATTTTTTACCACGCCCACCGCCTTGGCATAGGCTTCCTCCGAAACAATAGGCGGCGGGATGCGGTAGTCCTTGTTTGGCATCGAGGCCAGGGCGATGGCGATCATGCCGGGGAGGATGACCAGAACCGGGAAAAGCATTTTAGGCACGGCGGCGATGAGCGGGGTGTTCCGGGCGGCGGTCATGTTCCGGGCCGCCATGGCGCGTTGGACCACGAGGAAGTTCACGCACCAGTAACCAAACGAAAGCACAAATCCCAGGCCGAAGACGACGGCAAACCAGTCCACGCCCATGGGATTGGCGGACGGCCCGCCCAACAACGGCTTCCACGCGCTCGTCCAGGCATCCGGCGCGTAGTGGACGCCGGCGGCCTTCAGATTCAGCGCGGCCGGGTTGGTGGCGACTCCCTGCAATGCGTGTTTTACCGAAGTCCATCCGCCGGCATCCCGGAGGCCGAGATAAACCACCGGCGCAAAACCGAGGACGATCATGAAAAACTGCAGCACCTCGGTATAAATCGCCGAGGTCAGGCCGCCTTTCAAAACGTAGAGAAGTACGACCCCCGAGCAAATCCACAGGTAAATATCATAACTGCCAAAGTCCATTCCAAAAAGCCTCGCTTCAAATTTCCACGGCAGCAGGTTGGTGAGCAGCCGGGCCAAGGCATCCATGGCAATGCCGGAGGTGAACACGACCATCACCGCGAACGAGACCGCGTTGAGCGCACGAACGGGTTCGTTGAACCGCATCTTCAGGTATTCCGGCACAGAGCGCGCCTTGGAGCCGTAGTAAAAGGGCATCATGAAAATCCCGAGGAACACCATCGCCGGAATCGCCCCCACCCAGTAAAAATGCGCGGTGACAATGCCGTATTTGGCGCCGCAGGCGGCCATGCCGACCAATTCGAGCGCGCCGAGGTTGGCGGCCATGAAGGCCAGGCCCGTCACCCACGTCGGAATCGAGCGCGCAGACGTCAGAAAGTCCGACGAGGTTTTCATGTAGCGCGCGAGTGCCCAGCCGATGCCTAGCACAAAGGCGACATAAGCAAGCAGAATTGTGTAATCAACCCAGGCAAGATGAATTGGTTGCATAAAAAGTGCCGGGGATTTTGCAAATTTGCATTTGGATGTCAAGCGGTTTATATTCCGACACTGGACAATACAGAAGACTCATACTGGACTGAATAGTGTGTAATTCGTAACCTTCAACCCCGATGTCTCAATCAAAAGGTTCGACTAATTCAATCTCCAGCGCTCCTTTTGGCAAAACGCCCGAAGGCGAGCCGGTGGAAATTTACACATTGCGCAACAACAAGGGCATGGAGGCGCGCATCATGACTTATGGCGGCACTTTGGTTTCGCTCACCGCGCCTGATCGTGATGGCAGATATGCCGATGTGATTCTTGGTTATGACAATCTGGATGACTACCTGAAATTTGACCATTACTTCGGTGCGTTGATCGGACGTTACGCAAACCGCATCGGTGGCGCCCAGTTCGTTCTTGAAGGCAGAACTTATAAACTGGCTAAAAACAATGGACAGAACTGTTTGCACGGCGGCTTCAAAGGATTCGACAAGGTTGTTTGGAAGGCAAAAGCTACGAAAACCATCAAGGATCCGGCGTTAAAACTCACCTATTTGAGCAAAAATGGTGAAGAAGGATTTCCGGGAAACCTTTTCGTGGAGGCGGTTTACACACTGACCGATGACAATGAATTGCGGCTGGTTTTCTCCGCCACGACCGATGCGCCCACCGTTTGCAACCTTACGCATCATCCTTACTTTAATCTCGCCGGCAAAGGCGACGTGCTGAATCACGAGCTCCGCATCAACGCGACTCATTTTACGCCGACAGATTCGACGCTCGTTCCGACTGGAGAATTAAAACCCGTGGACGGCACGCCGTTCGACTTTCGCAAACCCGCGAGAGTTGGAGCGCGTATAGACGACAGCGATCCGCAACTCAAGTATGGCAAGGGCTATGACCACAACTGGGTGATTAACAAACCGCGCTGCGAACTGGGCCTGGTGGCGCGTGTTTACGAACCGACCACAGGGCGCGTTATGGAAGTGTCGAGCACAAAGCCTGGAGCGCAATTTTACACCGGTAACCACCTGAATGGACTCAGTGGCAAGGACGGCAGGGTTTATCGGTCTCGTGACGCCTTTTGCATAGAGCCGGGACATTACCTTGATGCTCCCAACAAACCGCATTTCCCGAGCGCCGTGTTGAGACCGGGGCAGACTTATCATAACACAATCGTTTGCCGTTTCTCGGCGGAATAATTTCGACGGTGGCGTGAAGCGGATGCCGGCGTGTGGAGTGGCGACATGAATCAAATTCCAGCAAATTCGACTTTTATTCCATCACCGCCATGCGAAGACAATTTTGATTCCAACGATTACTTGTCCGGGGTATATTATTCCGCAGCCTCCAACCAAAAACATATGTCGCGAAAATCAACCGATTGAATCTCCAGCACCTGCCAATGTCTTTTTATGCATAAAAAAACCCTCGCTTTGTTCGCTGCCGTCGCCGTCGCCAGTCAATTGTCAACACAAGCCTCGCTGAACCCGCCGGAAAGACTTGATGACGGCATTCTTGTTCGCGTCGGGGGCGGCTTTTTGAAACTTGAGATTTGCGCGGATGATGTCATCCACGTTGCCTATGCAAAAGACCGCGCCTTTTTCGAGCGCGAAACCCTGATGACGGGCGTTCGACGCGACACTGAAATAATACGGAAGAAAGTCTGCCTGTCACCGCGGGCTTCAAACAACGCGACGGGTGTTCGATATGACGCTGAAACAAAATGGTCGCTGAAAACCAGCGCTGATGAAGCCATTCTGGCGACGGACAGATTGCAAGCGCATGTTGACCTCGCGTCGGGGGCGGTTTCGTTTTTCGATTCCAATGGCCGGCCAATCCTCGCCGAGAGGAAAGATGGCCGCGCCATGACGTCGGCGATTGTGCAGGGTGATGAAACTTTTCATGTTCGCCAGCAATGGGAGTCCAGTGCCGATGAAGCCCTTTTTGGCCTCGGCCAGCAACAGCTTGGCTTCATGAACATCAAAGGCCGTGATCTCGACCTTTGGCAGCACAACGGCACGGTCATCATTCCCTTCCTCGTTTCGAGCCGCGGCTACGGGATTTTGTGGGACAACACCTCTTATACGCGATTCGGCGATTTGCGCCAGGCGGAGCCAATCCCTGCATCACAATTGTTCGTTGCCAACGGCAAGCCCGGCGGCCTCACCGGCTCTTATTATGCGGGCGAAAATTTCGAGCGCTTTGTCGCAAGTCGCCTGGATGCCAAAGTTGACATTGCTGTTCCGAGCGGCGCGAAGCAGTCGAACAAACTCATCAATCCAAGCCTGCCTCCAACCGGCGATGTGAGCATCCGCTGGGAAGGCGACGTTAAACCACAGGAAACGGGCGATTACACGCTCGAAACGTTTTCCAACAACGGCATCAAACTTTGGGTGGACGGCAAACTGGTGATTTCGCACTGGCGCCAGGGTTGGTTGCCATGGTGGAACGTTGCCAAAGTTCACTTTGAAGCAGGCCACCGTTATCACTTGAAACTGGAGTGGACAAAAGAGCAGGGGATGGAAACCGTTCAATTGCTTTGGAAAACTCCTTCACACGATGCCGATATATCCCTCTGGTCCGAGGTTGGTGACGGCATTGATTACTATTTCATGTACGGACCAGAACTCGACAAGGTCATTAGCGGTTATCGTCTGGTGACCGGACAAGCGCCGATGATGCCGGAATGGGCTTTTGGGCTTTGGCAATGCCGTCAGCGTTACAAAACGCAACAGGAAAGTCTTGATGTGCTTGCCGGCTACCGCTCGCGCGGCATCCCCATAGACAACATCGTTCAGGATTGGTTTTATTGGAAAGAGGACCAGTGGGGTTCGCATGAATTTGATCCGGCGCGGTTTCCTGACCCCGTTGGGTGGATTCGCGACATCCACAAAAAATACAACGCTCACCTGATGATTTCCGTCTGGCCGAAATTTTATCCGACAACGGAAAATTTCAAGGTCATGCGTGCCAACCATTTTCTCTATGAACCAAACCTCGGCAAGGAAGTTATGGACTGGGTTGGTCACCCGGACACCTTCTACGACGCCTTTAATCCGGAAGCGCGGAAACTTTTCTGGTCACAAATCAACACCAGCCTTTTCAGCAAAGGCCCGGATGCATGGTGGATGGATGCCAGTGAACCGGACATGCTCCCGACACCGACACTTGAAGGCCAGCACACTCACATGCACCCAACGGCCATGGGCACGGGTGCGCGGATGCTGAACGCCTATCCACTCGTCAACAGCGAGGCGATTTACGAAGGCCAGCGTCATGTCGAACCTGATCAGCGCGTGTTTATCCTGACGCGCTCCGGTTTTGCCGGACAACAGCGTTACGCGGCGGCGGTTTGGTCCGGTGACACGTCGTCCACGTGGACGGCGCTGCGCGCGCAAATCACGGCGGGTCTTGGTTTTTGCCTGTCGGGCATGCCGTATTGGACAATGGACACAGGCGGTTTTTCCGTGTCGGCGCGTTTTTCAGGTGAGAACACAAAACCTGAAGACGCCAAGGAATGGAATGAATTGAATGCGCGCTGGTTTGAATTTGGAACTTTTGTTCCGCTGTTGCGTGTGCACGGTGAATATCCATACCGCGAAATGTGGGAATTCGGCGGCGACTCGAGTCCAGCCTTCAAAGCGCAGCTGAAATTCGACCGCCTGCGTTACCGGTTATTGCCCTACATTTACTCACTTGCCGGCGCGGTGACGCATGATGGCGGCACCATCATGCGCGCGCTCGTCATGGATTTTCCCATGGATAACAACGTGTTCGACATCGGCGACGAATACATGTTCGGCCCCGCGTTTCTTGTTAATCCGGTGACGACTTATCAGGCGCGCAGCCGTTCGGTTTATTTGCCGCAAACGGCTGGCGGTTGGTATGATTTTTGGAGCGGCCAATGGCTTTCTGCGGCGCAAACCATTGATGCACCGGCCCCGTACGACGCTATTCCGCTTTACGTGCGTGCCGGCTCCATCATTCCGACAGGGCCGGAACTTCAATACACCGGCGAGAAACCAGCCGACCCGATCACGCTTTACGTTTATGCGGGAGCAGACGGCGCATTCACGCTCTACGAAGATGACGGCCTGACTTACAAATGCGAAAAAGGCGCATTCACTCAAATTCCGATTCGATGGGACGACGCCGGAAGCACGCTCACGATTGGCAAACGTGAGGGATTGTTTGATGGAATGTTGAAAGAGCGCACATTCAACGTTGTGCTCGTCACAAAAGGCAAGTCCAAGGGCTTCTCATTCACACCGACAACAGATCACACACTGAAGTACAATGGTGAGCCGGTGCAAGTGAATTTGACTAACTGTTTTAAGCCCAAACCAGGCTGCAAACGCTGAAGTTTTGGATTTGGTGCCCCCGGCCAGGACTTGAACCTGGAACCAACCCCGAAAGCTTTCGGGGCTGCTCATAATAGTTTGATTGACCGCGCTGTTCCAATAAACACAACGCAAGCCGGGGGTTCTTCTTTCGTTTCATCTCACGTTCCAATGTTCGTGCTTCTTGCAAGGTTGGCAGTTTCAAGGTCGCTATGGCTTCCAAATTTTCCCCCAAGCGCCGTGTGGTGTGTGTATGACCAGATTGATGTTGTCGCATGCGCCGGTCCAAGTCGGTCGTTGAACCGATGTAATATCGACCTGAAGAACCACGGAGCATGTAAACCCAAGCCATGTTTTGGATTTGGTGCCCCGGCCTGGACTTGAACCAGGAACCAATTGATTAAGAGTCAACTGCTCTGCCAATTGAGCTACCGAGGCGTAATGAACGGCGCGTAACATCCTTGCAACTGACGTGTTTGTCAACAATTCACCGAAGCTATCCGCGCCGAGATGCCAAAGATTGCCCCGTAGTGGGTGCGAAAAAACTTGCTGAAATACGCGCCTAGCAGCTAATCAAAACCCATGCCGCCGTCAACCGATACTCCACGTGGGACTCAAATCCCGCTCTGTGTGGATTTGGATGGCACACTCATTAAAACCGATTTGGTTTGGGAATCCGTCGCGCGGCTGCTCCGGCGGAATCCGCTCCAACTTTTGCAGATCCTCTTTTGGTGGACGCGTGGTCGGGCTTTTTTAAAACAACAGTTAGCCCGGCACGTCTCGATTGATCCGGCAACCCTGCCTTACAACGAGCCATTTCTCGCTTTTTTGCGCGAACAAAAAAATGCCGGGCAGAAATTGGTTCTTGCCACGGCCTTTGACCAAAAGGGCGCCATGCCTGTCGCGAGTCATGTCGGTCTTTTCGATGAAGTGCTCGGCAGCGACGGTAAAACCAATCTTCGCGGCAAAAACAAACTCAAGAGGCTCACGGAAAAGTTCGGCGAGCGCGGTTTCGACTATGCCGGCAATTCGTCCGCTGACCTCGCCGTTTGGCGCGGCGCGCGCAAAGCCATCGTCGTTAATGCCAGCCGCCTCCTTGTCAACCGGGCGTCCAAATGCACAAAGCTCGGTCCCACTTTCAATGTCGGTTATCCGGCATTCGCCACACTGAAGGGGGTTCTTAATGAACTTTTTCTGCGCAGCGGTTATCTTGCCGCGATTGGCGCGGGACTTTTGCTGACCGCGGCGTTTCCAAAAATCGGCATGGCCGGTTTCGCCTGGATTGCGCCCGGCTTGATGCTCGCCATCGCACAAGGCAAAAGCCGCGGGGATGCCTTTCGCATCGGTTACGTCGCGGGGCTGGCGCACCTTCTCTCATCGCTTTACTGGCTTTTACTGATTCCGGCGACGGGATTCCCGATACTTGGGTGGGTTTCATTGGGCGCGTATGTCGCGCTTTATCCTGCAATTTGGGTCTGGCTGCTTGCTGGAAGGATAGGGGAGGGCAACTGGGCGTACCGAACATTATGGTCGCTCGCAGGCGCGGCGGTTTGGGTCGGGCTTGAAATGATCCGCTCGCGATTGTTTGGCGGTTTTCCGTGGAATTTGATCGGCGTTTCGCAATTTCAACTTACGCCGCTCATCCAAATCGCTTCAGTCACGGGCGTCTATGGCGTTTCGTTTTTGGTCGTGTGGGTTTCGTTGTCGCTGTTGTCGGCTGTAAAGACAATCCTGCGCCGGCCAATGATTCGATTCGCATGGCAGTCAGACATTTTTCTGCCGCTGTTCGTCATCGTTGCCGCCTTTGCGTTTGGAAGTGTGCGAGTACGCGATCAAAACCCGCCAACTTCAACGTTCCGGGTCACCTTGATTCAGCCGAGCATCCCACAAACGCTGATTTGGGATGAAAACGAAAACACAAATCGCTTTTACCAACTCCTAGCGCTTTCAGAAAATGCGCTGAAGAACAAAACCGATTTGTTGATATGGCCGGAATCCGCCGTGCCGGAATTCAGCAAACCGGTTTTTTACGCCATCACAAATCTTGTCCGGGCGCACCATGTCTGGTTGATTTTCAATGCCGACGATGCCGTCTGGCGGCCGGACGCGAAGAACAAGGACGACTACGATGATTTCAACGCCGCGTTTTTGTTTGATCCAAACGGGGACTGCGCTGGCATTTATCACAAACAAAAGCTGGCCATATTCGGCGAATATATTCCACTCGTGCGCTGGCTGCCGTTCGTCAAATATCTCACACCCATCACCGGCAGTTTTACGTCGGGCAACCAGCCGGTGACATTTGAGTTGAGCGATCCGAATGTCAAAGCCGCGCCGCTCATTTGTTTCGAGGATGTTTTTCCGCAGCTCGCGCGGAAATGCGTCCGAGATGACACGGATTTTTTGGTGAATTTGACGAATGACGGCTGGTTCAGCGAGAGTGCGGAGCAATGGCAGCACATGGCAAACGCGGTTTTTCGCGCGGTCGAAAACGGCGTGCCGCTCGTTCGCTGCGCCAACAATGGCCTGACATGCTGGATTGATTCCAACGGCCGTGTCCGGGAAATTTTCAAGGATAAAAACGGCAGCGTTTATGGCGTTGGTTCCATGACGATTGAATTGCCGCTGTCGCAGTCCGCCGGAAATCGCACGACAACCTTTTACAATCGTCACGGCGATATGTTTGGTTGGGCGTGTGTGGCTGTCGCGATCCTTGTTCTGTTTCGGTCGAGAAAAGTCAATTGAGCCATTCCCGGTGTGCAATTGCGTGACAACGCGCTTCTCCGAGGTTACAAGTATGACAAAATTTTATGCGCTCTGACATCATCAAAAAAGGCATTGAACGCGCGCCGCACCGCTCGTTGCTCCGCGCCACCGGCTCCATCGAATCCGAAGCGGATTTTGACAAGCCATTTATCGCGATTTGCAACAGTTACACCGACTGCATCCCCGGCCACGCCCACTTGAACGAGGTCGGCGCGCTAGTCAAACGCCTTGTGCGCGAGGCAGGTGGTGTGCCTTTCATCTTCAACACCATCGGCATAGACGATGGCATCGCCATGGGGCACAGCGGCATGAAGTATTCCCTGCCGTCGCGCGAACTCATCGCCGATTGCGTTGAAAGCATGCTTAAGGCGCATTGCTTCGACGGAATGGTCTGCATCCCGAACTGCGACAAGATTGTTCCCGGAATGCTCATGGCGGCGATGCGCGTCAATATCCCGACGGTTTTTGTCAGCGGCGGACCGATGGCGGCTGGCATCGCGCAGACCGATGCCGCCAGTGAACTGCCCGCGCATCTGCGCCCGGCCACGACCAGCTCCGACCTCATCTCGGTGTTCAAAGGCATCGCCGAATTGCAGAGCGGCAAGATATCGCCGGCAGATTTGCAGAAGCTCGAACAAAGCGCGTGTCCGACGTGCGGCTCATGTTCCGGCATGTTCACAGCCAATTCAATGAATTGCCTTTGCGAAGCGCTCGGCATGGCGTTGCCCGGCAACGGCACCATCCTCGCCGTGTCCAAGGAGCGTGAGGCGCTTTATGAACGCGCCGCCCGCGCCATCATCAAGCTCGTCGAGCATGACCTGAAACCGCGCGACATCGCCACTCTGGAAGCTTTCGACAACTCCATCGCCCTCGACGTGGCAATGGGTGGTTCGACCAACACCGTTCTGCACACCCTGGCGGTCGCGCGCGAGGCGGGCATTGTGTACAACATCAAACGCATTGATGACATTTCGCGCCGCGTGCCGTGCCTGTGCAAGGTTTCACCGTCGTCGTCCTACCACCTGCAGGACGTGCATCGTGCCGGTGGCATCCACACGATTCTCGGCGAACTCAAGCGGATGGGGGCATTGAACCTCAAGTGCAGGACCGTGACGGGCAAAAGCATCGGTGAGAACATTGATGAATGGGATGCGCGCTCGGAGAAATGCACGGCTTGGGCAAAGGCCGCCCGTGTGTCCGGCGCCTCGGCAATCGTCGTGGATCCGAACGACAAGCCCGGCTCTGTCGTCCGCACCGCAAGCGGCAACCTCGCGCCCAAGCCGATGATGTTTTTCCCCGCCGATCCGCTGGCCATCACGTTCTGGCGCGATGCCGCCGCGTGGAATGCCGGCGATGTTGAGGCGCAACTGGCTTTGTATGACAAGAAAATGGTGGTGAAGATGCCCGGTGGTGGTGTGTTGAAAGGTCACGAGCAACTTCGTCCGGCCATCGAACAGCAGCTTCAGGAATCAAAGGGCATGGTCCGCGCCGAGCTTGGCGAGTTCCGCAAATTGCCGGTCCTGCTGTTCTGGCGCTATGAAAAGGGCGGCACCCGCACGCCATTCGCCATGGTGCGCGCCAAGAAAGTGCGCAACTGGGTCATCACCCGCGCCGAATTCGACACCGACCCGAAGCACCTCGCCAAGGTTCAGCCCAGCGGGCTCATGCCCTACGACTCGGCATTCATGTTCGACGCGAACGATTGCATCCGCACGAAGGCCACTGCTTACACGCCCGACGGCGGTCTCGCGATTCTCTACGGCCAACTCGCGCCCGAAGGTTGCGTCGTGAAAACAGCCGGCATCAGCGATGAATTCAAGAAAAACTGTGGTCCAGGCTTTGTCTTTGAAGGTCCATGTATGATTTTCGAAAGTCAGGACGACGCCTGCGCGGGCATCCTTGCCGGTAAAGTCAAGGTGGGCGACGTGGTCGTCATCCGCAACGAAGGACCGCGCGGTGGTCCCGGCATGCAGGAAATGCTTTCACCGACGAGCTACATCGTCGGTATGGGCTTGAGCGACAAGGTCGCGCTGATTACGGACGGCAGGTTTAGCGGTGGCACGGCGGGCGCGTGCATCGGGCACGTGTCGCCCGAAGCGGAGGAGGGTGGCCCCATCGGATTGCTGAAGGCGGGTGATCGTGTTCGGATTGATTTCCCGAACCGGCGAATTGACATTCTTGTCTCAGAAACCGAACTGGCGCAACGAAAGCAGTCGTGGCAGCCGGTAAAGCGTGAGCTGACTGGCTGGCTGTTGCGGTATCAGAAAATGGTGACCAACGCGAGCCAAGGCGGGATTTTGAGCGTGTGATTCGTTTCCGCGCTGCTGAAAAAGATTGTTCCTACCCACGCTCTTGGCCAAATTGCCAAAGTCACAGTGGAGAGATGGCCGAGTGGTTGAAGGCACACGCCTGGAAAGCGTGCATACTCCAAAAGGGTATCGAGGGTTCGAATCCCTCTCTCTCCGCCAAAATTTTTCCTGAAAAATTTTGGCGAGATCCTATCTTGTCAAAACGACAGGCTTTATTTGCCTTTGCCAAACAGCGCTTTGTCCACTGAAAAACGGCCTGCACCTGCAATCAAAAGCGCGACATAACCCGCCGAGTAGATAAATGCCAATTCACCCACTCCACTTGCCGCTTTGTGGACCAAAATGAATGCAACACCGAGGTCTATCACCAACGTCAGCGCGGCAAAACGCGTCAATAAACCCAAAGCCAGTAACAATGCGCCCGCTGTTTCCGCAAAAACCACAAGGGCCAGACTCGGCGTTTGGCCGATGCCGAGTGGGTCGGGAAATTTGGATGCCATGTCGCTGAAATGAGTGAGCTTGGCCAGCCCGTGATTGAAAAACATGGCCAGCCCCAGCCAAAGCCGGAGCACCAGCAATCCCAGACTGGTAAGAGTCGAATCATTTCCGGGAGCAAAGATTTTTTTTGTCACGATTTCCTCCGGTAGGTTCAGATGTGCTGCACGAGTTCTTTTGTGTCAAAACGAACCTTTGGCAGTTTTGAGTATTTGTCAGCGGGCGAACGATAACCCAGCGCGCATTGCACCACCGTTGCGTAACCGCTGCCGTCCAAGCCTAGCACGCGGTCATATTCAGCGGGCAGAAAACCTTCCATCGGGCAGGCGTCCACACCGAGACCGGCTGCGCTGGCTATCAAATTTCCCAGCGCGAGGTATGTCTGGCGCGTTGCCCATTCATGCGCAATTTTGCTGCGCGGACCATTGACGAGGTCGCCGAGCATCATGTCGCGATAAGCATTGAGCGATTCCGGCTGGATTTTGCGAACCTGACTGGTGTGTTGAATCAAATGATCAATGTCCGCTTCACTTACTTTCGTCCGCGCGGTGAACACAACCAGGTGCGAAGCGTCCACCACCTGCCGCTGATTCCAGGAATGTGGCAGCAACTCGGCGCGTTTGGCCGGATCGGTCAGGACAATGAAACGGTATGGCTGCAAACCGTAGGAACTGGGCGAGAGCACGAGCGCGCGTTCCAAAGTTTTCCAGACTTCAATCGGGATTTTTTTGTTGGGATCGAAGACTTTTGTCGCATAGCGCCATTCAAGCGCGTTCAGGAGTTGTTGCGTGTTTGAATTGCTCATGGTTGAAATAAATCCTTTCTTGCATGAGAGTGACATAAGTCCGTGTAAAAGCAAATTGTCGTCATTGCCAAATTTGGCCGGCCCAACAGCTCCGAACGTTCCTGAGCTTTTCTTCCTGCTCCAATTGTGGTAATATCCGGTTCGTGACGCATTCGTCAAAGCTTAAAGTCCGTCGCGCGACAACGGATGACCTTGAGAGCCTCAAAGCGCTGTGGGTGTCCATGCTTTTGCCCGCCAAAAAGTTGAGAAAACGGCCAACTGAATTTCTGGTCGCTGAAACTGACGACGGCAAACTTCTTGGTGCGATCGGCATACAAATTGTCCGGCGACACGCGCGATTGCACAGCGAAGGCTTCTTTGACTTTGCTTTCGCCGACCAGGCGCGGCATTTGTTTTTGGAGCGCATTCAGACGTTTGCCTCGAGTCATGGCGTTTTCCGGCTCTGGATACAGGACGCTCCTCCGTTTTGGACTCGATCAGGTTTTCAACCCGCCGGTGCGGAAAAGCTTTCCCGTTTGCCCGAAGAATGGAATCAGACCAGAAGCGAATGGTTCACTTTGCAACTCAAGGACGAAGAAGTCATCGCCGATGCGCTTGACAAGGATTTCGCCGCCTTCATGTCCAGTGAAAAACAAAACACCACCCGCGTCCATGAGCGGGCCCAAACACTAAAAACCATTATTACCATCACCGGCTTCTTGATTGGAATTGTGTGCTTTTGTGTCGTGATTTATCTCATCGTTCACAGCAATCCGTTTTCCACGGCCCGGTGACGGCAACGTAAATTCATCCGCGTGATAGGAACTCCGCACCACTGGTCCGCTCGCGGTGTGGACAAAACCCATTTCCCCGGCGCGAACCTTGAATTCTGCAAATTTTTCCGGGCGGACAAATTCAACGACTGGCAACTGCCGCAACGTCGGCTGTAAATACTGGCCGAGTGTCAGCATATCGCAATTCACCACGCGCAAATCACGCATCGCTGTAAAAATTTCCTCCTCGGTTTCGCCCAGACCGAGCATCAAACCGGATTTTGTGTAAATCGAACCGCCGCGCCTCGCCTTCACTTTGCGCAAAACGCCCAGTGAACGATCGTAAGTTGCGCGATGACGCACGGACGGCGTCAGCCGCCGCACGGTTTCGAGATTGTGATTGAAAATGTGCGGATTGGCCGCGAGTACGGTGTCAAGGGATTCGTCGCGGTCATTGAAGTCCGGCACGAGCACTTCAATAATGATGTCCGGGTTCAATCTGCGAACCGCTTCAATCGTCTGTCGAAAATGCTCCGCGCCGCCGTCTGCCAAATCGTCGCGTGCCACTGCCGTGATGACGATGTGCTTCAATCGCATCCGGCGCGTGGCTTCGGCGACACGCATCGGCTCATCTGCTTCGAGCGCGAACGGCTTGGCTGTCGTCACCGCGCAAAAGCCGCAGGCGCGTGTGCAGCGGTCGCCGGCAATCATGAACGTCGCCGTGCCCTTGCTCCAACATTCCCAATGGTTTTGGCATTTCGCGCTTTCGCAAACCGTGTGCAGTTTCAGTTCGTCCAGCAGGCTGCGCGTGCGGGCAAAGCTGTCCGATGTGGGCAACGGGATGCGCAGCCAGTCCGGCAGACGGGGGCGTTTTGTTTCAACGGCGGTCATTTGTTTTAGCCACAGATGAACACCCGGCTTCGTCAAGCTTCGCCGAGGCGAGCAGATTCACGCAGATAAAACCAATCAATGGTAGGGCGGGACAGTCCTCTGCCCGCCGTTTACACTGAATGACGGCGCGCACGGAATGACGCGCCCTACCTGCAAATTTCCATCTGTGTTTCATCTGTGACCATCTGTGGCTTTAAATTGTTTCCAAAACTTCTCCAATTCTTCCGGCCCAAAATCCGCCAGCACTTTTCCATTCACATCAATCACCGGCGCAAGTTCCTGTCCCGACAACCGGACCATCTCGTCAAAAGCCGCTTTGTCGGCTATGACATCGAGTTTGTCATATTCAATGCCGTGCTCATCGAGCCAAAGCATGGCCTTTTGACACCACGGACAATACGGCTTGATGAATAAACGGGTTTTCATCGGGGAAATTTAACCACGGATGGACACGGATTTTTCACAAATGAATTCTAGAAGTCGAGGTAATGAGACTTAAATTTTCGAAAGTTGGAGATTCCTCACGTCATCTCCTGCGAATTAAAAGCCGCGTTCAGCGCGAACTTCGAGGCAAAGCGCGATGGCGTCCTTAATATTCCTCAACGCTTCCGGCTTGGTCTTGCCCTGACTCACGCAGCCGGGAATCGCCGGGCATTCGGCAACCCAAATCCCGTCCTCATCGCGGTCAAGTGTAACGGACAGTTTCATAATAAATGAATAGCCGAAATTGGTGTAACATGCAAGTTTTCGTCAAGCCAATGCATCGCGCGATGGCACCACGGGCAATAGGGCTTGATGAACAGACGGATTTTCATGAGATCAAAACTGCCATGCAGATTTGTTCCTCGGAGAGCGGCAGGTTGCACCCGGTGGTCTCTAGTCTTTGATTTGCGCCTTGTATTTCTCCGGCGACAGCAGCCCATTCAACTCAGCGGGATTGCTCAATTTGATTTTAAAAAACCAGCCGCTGTCGTAGGGATCGCTGTTCACCGATGCCGGATCGTCCACGATGGATCTGTTCATCTCGAGAATTACACCGCCTAGCGGCGAGTAAATGTCGCTTGCCGTCTTCACCGATTCCACCACAGCGCAGGCGTCGCCTCTTTTTACATTTTTGCCAACGTCGGGCAACTCGACAAAAACGATGTCGGTCAGTTCATGCTGCGCATGGTCGGTGATGCCGATGGTGGCGGTGTCGCCGCTGATACGCACCCATTCATGAGATTTTGTGTATTTCAGGTCTGGAGGAATTTTGCTCATAAATTTTGCCGACAGATTACGCCGATTGCGCAGATTCTCAAATCCAATTTTTTACACGGATTACACGAATTTTCACGGATGTGGGGAAATGAAAATCAATCTGTGAAATCCGTGTCTTACTTTTTGTAAATCGGTTTCTGTACGACAAGGGCGGGGGAGTGTTTGCCGCGAATCTCAATTTCAATTTGTGTGCCCGACTTTGCAAATTCCGGCGGCACGTAGCCCATGCCAATACCGATGCCAAGCGATGGGCTTTGCGTGCCGCTCGTCGCTTCCCCGATTTTCGCGCCGTTCACCCAAATCGGATAATGAGGCCGCGGCGGTGCAGACTTGCCGGTCATCTTGAAAGCAGCCAGTTTCTTTTTTGTGCCATTCGCTTTTTGATCCGCCAGGGTCGCGTGTCCATTGAATCCACCCTTGTCGAGCGCGACAAAAAATCCGAGTCCGGCCTCGATGGGCGTGGTCAACTCATCCAGTTCATGGCCGTAAAGCGGATAGCAAACTTCCGTGCGTAACGTGTCGCGCGCGCCAAGGCCGCAGGGTTTGATGCCGAATTTTTGTCCGGCGGCGAGAATTTCATCCCAGACATGCCGGATGGAATCGTCGCGGCCGGTGATTTCAAAGCCATCCTCGCCTGTGTAGCCGGTGCGGGACACGAGCGTGTTCAAGCCGTGAAATGGAAATCCGGCGATCTGATTTTTTTTCAGTTCCGTCACGCGGCTGACGCGCATTCCAGAGGTTGAAGCGCCTGGAATAACCGTTCCGATGAAGTCACGAACGCGCGGGCCTTGCACGGCCACGGCGGCGTAATTATGCGACGCGTCCGTAAGCCGTAATTCACTTCCTTCCTGAAATCGGGCCGCCTGCGCCTGCATCCACGCGACGTCCGGCTCGATGCGCGAGGCGTTGATGATGAGGAAATAAACCTCGTTGGACAACCTGTACGCATACAGATCGTCAATCACACCGCCGCGTTCGTTGCACATCAAGGTGTATTGGCCTTCGCCGGGGGCCAGTTTCCGAATGTCATTGGTCAGAACGTGGTTCAGAAAATCAACGGCTGCCGCGCCGCTCACGGTGACTTCGCCCATGTGGGAGATGTCGAAGATGCCGGCGGCGTTGCGGACGGCGAGGTGTTCGTCGGTGATGCTGGTGTATTGAACGGGCATTTCCCAGCCGCCGAATTCGATAAGTTTGCCGCCGAGTTTTTGGTGCGCGGTAAAAAGTGGCGTGCGTTTCAACATGGCTTGAGAATGTAGAATTTGGAATGCAGAATGAAGAAACAAATCAACCCGCCAGCCGCTTCAAGACTTCCTGCGCGAGCAGTTCATAAGCCGCTGCGCCGGCGCTGTATTTGTCGTAGTAAATGATCGGCTTGCCGAAACTTGGCGCTTCGGCCAGGCGCGTGCTGCGCGGAATCACGGTTTCAAACACACGCACACCAAGCAGATTGCGGACTTCGCTGACGACTTCGTTGGAAAGTTTTGTCCGGCCGTCAAACATCGTCATCACGACACCGAAAATGTCGAGGTTCGGATTGACGCCCGCGTCGCGCAACTGGTTGAGCACGCGGTTCATCATGGAAATGCCCTCGAGCGAGTAATATTCGCATTGCAGCGGCACCAGCAAACCGTCACTTGCGGCAAGGGCGTTCAGGGTGAGAATGCCCAGTGACGGCGGGCAATCCATCAAGACCACGTCGAATCGTTGCGATTCCAGCACCGGTCGCAACGCGCTGGCGACACGGAGCAGATGATTTTCCATTCGTGCCAGTTCGAGATCTGCGGCGCACAAATCCACTTCGCTGGGCACAACGGCGAGCCGCTCGAAAGTGGTGCTTTTTATTTTGTCGAGCAGGCTGCCTTCGCCGAGCAGCACGCGATACGCGCTGGCGCCTTCGGTCTTTTCCAGACCGAGGCCGCTCGTGGCGTTGGCCTGCGGGTCGAGATCAAAAAGGAGCACGCGCTGGCCAAGCGCGGCGAGGCACGCAGCAAGATTGACAGCAGTGGTTGTCTTGCCCACGCCGCCTTTTTGATTGGCGACCGCGATGATTTTGGTTGGCACCTGCCCGATTTAATGAAAAGCGCGGCAAGGTTTCAAGTTCGCAAGCGCAAAACTTCCTTGATGAATGGCGCAGGACTTAATTGCCTGGCAGTGAATAGCTCACCAGCTGCGCGCCCGGTGAAATTTGACCGAAAGAAGGAGCGGTTGACTGAAAACTGAACATTGGATTGGTGCTGTTGTCGGCCATCAACATTTGATTAACCGGTTGTGGCAGGGTAGCGGACGTAAATGAAGAAATGGTTTGAGATACCGGCTCCCACGACGCTTGTGATGTGGATTCCGGCCGTTCCGCAAAAATGACCCCAGTGATCAACAATAGACAAAGGGCGAAAGCATAAGCGCTCGCGAACACAGGTTTCCCTTCAAAAATGTGCAGGAATCTCAACAACCATGGCACTTGATCGGATAAACGGTTCGACAGACTGGCTGGAGTTTCGGCTTCACCGGCACGAATACGCGCAATCACCCGGCTTGAAAAGCCATCGAAATATCGCGGGGGCGGCGTTTCATGGCGCTTCAACGCCAGCAAACGGCGCAGCGACTCGAAGTTGGGCTGATTTTCATTCATCATTCATGTTATCATGTTGGTTTCAAATAATCGGACAACCAACCTTGCAATTGCTGCCGCGCGTAAAAAAGCCGCGAACGCACCGTGCCAATGTTGCAGTTCATGACTTTCGCGATTTCATCGTGTGACAATCCCTGCACATCGTGCAGGACAACAGCCAATCTATGAGGTTCTGACAATTTAAGGAGCGCCGCGTTCAACTTTTCCTGAAGCTCCCTCAAGTCCGCTTCCCGTCGGGGCGTCCTGTCGGAAATCAATGCGACCAAATCAGGGTCATGTTCGGCGTTGAAATCCAAATCATTCAGGCTTATTTGGACGCGGTTTTTTCGCTGTTTAAGAAAGTTAATCGTTTTATTGACCGCAATCCGATAAAGCCAGGTGTAAAAACTCGAGCCGCCTCTGAATGATTTCAATGCCCGAAACGCCTTGATGAACGATTCCTGCGCGAGGTCATTGGCGTCCTCGTGATTGGCTGTCATGTGATAAATCGTTGCGTAAATGCGTTCCTGATAACACCGCACGAGTTCATTGTAAGCTTCCAGATCCCCATCGCGTGAACGCCGCACCAATGTCGTCTCATCCGCAGGCATGGTTTGCCTCGAATCGTTGCGAACGGCTGGTTCGGCCATAATCATGAACTACCTGACACAAACAGCGAGGGCGTCGGTTTGTTGCGCCAAAAAATCGGCCATTTGCAGCAGGCCGGTGTGTCCATCCGACTCCGGCAAGACGCGCAACGCCCTGCGGGCTTGATCCAAATAACGATTAACAACCTCCCGTGACGGCTCGAATGTTTCGTATTTAATGAGCAATTCTTTGACTGGGAAAAAGTTTCCCGGTTGCCACTCTTTGACCCAATTTTCCAACTGCGCCTTGTCGGTGACATTGGCGCGTTCCCATGCCAGCAAAACCGGCCATGTCAATTTGCCCTTGGCTAGATCCGTGCCCAGCGACTTGCCCGCGACCTCTTCCGAACCGAACAAATCCACACAATCGTCATAAACCTGATACGCCGCGCCAAATGCCAGGCCGAACTGCCTCAACGCCGTCCGACGTTCTTCAGTCGCTCCGCTTAAAAACGCCGCCAAATCGCAGGAGAGCATGAACAATTCCGCGGTTTTCATTTCAATCACCCGAAAATATTCACGTCGCGAAGTTTCGAAATCATGATGATGCTGTGTCTGTAAAATTTCACCGGCGCAAACATTATTCGCAGCTGCCGCCACTGCGCGGCAAACTTCCGGGGTGGGAAAACTTGCGGCCAATTTCAATGCTTGGGCAAAGAGGCAATCACCGAACAGCACGGCGATTTCGTTGCCCCAATTCGCCGCGAGCGTGGGCCGGCCGCGGCGGATTTCGGCTTCATCCAGCACATCGTCATGCACGAGTGTGGCCAGATGCGCCATTTCAACAATCACTGCCGCGTTGACATGCGCGTCGGTGACTTCGCCGATGGAATTGGCCGCCAAGGCGACGATGGCCGGACGCAGCTGCTTGCCGTTGCCGTTCAACGTGTATTGCGCGTAGGGAATGATTTGCGGATCGAAATCGTTGACTTGTTCAAACAATCGTTGTGTCACTACACGGAGAAAAGGCGCCACCGGTTCCGTGAGATGTTTCCAGGAACAGTTCGGATTGCCTTTAGGCGAGTCAGCTATATTTACTCCCGCCGCCTTTGGTTCCACAGCCAGCATTTGCAGGGCAATCTACGGTTAGCAAGCCGTATAGTCAAACCACTTACAGATGGGAGGGATGGCATGCTCGCCTCGGCGAAGCCCGGGATGCTGTCCCAAACTTTCTTTACGCACCGGATTTTTTTGGGGGCTTGTCGTGCAACACCAGCGCGGCGGTCGCATCAGGGGCGGAATGTTTCCGCGCACCGGACTTTGGCGTGCGTTTGGAAAGATAAAGAACTTCAACGCCCACGACCGCATTTCTGCGGTTGTAATCCACAATGACACCCGGCGACAC
>Ga0182027_10004969_pt1 | contig 20403 bp, 15 predicted proteins | sample 712E1DmetaG_FD_121300 | JGI IMG/M metagenome (GOLD analysis project Ga0182027, IMG submission 121300) | Permafrost microbial communities from Stordalen Mire, Sweden - 712E1D metaG (Illumina Assembly) | ecosystem: Environmental > Terrestrial > Soil > Wetlands > Permafrost | place: Sweden...
CTTGGTGCAATCAGCGCTGCACGAGCCAATCGATCCGTCGCTGTTTGGGCGGCCGCCGGCGCGAGTCGTCGTCGGTCTAATCCTGATCGGCGCAAGCTACCTAGTCGGTTGGCCTGCCATCGCCGCGTTGGGCACGATCGCCGCTTGGACAGGTCGCCCCAAGCTCCTCCTGGGCGGGCCTGCGCTTTACGGGCTGTCGTGGATCGTCTTCGCGGTTGGCGTGGCTTTCGTGGGAAGCAGATCTTTGCGCTCGGGACGTGCATTCGGGTTGCTGTTGGTACGACGGTTGGCCGAAAAGTACCTGCCGGGACAAGAAGACCGCTAAGATATTGGCAGCGAAATTGCTTCGTGTTGACAATGAGAATTCGGCCCACGCGAAAGGGACTGCTGCATGAAACTTTTGTGGATCCTCTTGCCGACGTTTGCACTTTCCTTCTTTTCGGCCGCGCCAGCCCATTCCGCGGTGGTGGCCGTCATGCCGGTCAAGGGCGTGAATCTCTCCGACGGGCAGTGCGATGCCATCGGCGTCTTCTTCGCAAATGCCTTCGCTCGCGACGCCAATGTCGCGGTCGCGTCGCCGATGGAAAGCAGGCGCGCTTTCGAGCAGAGCAAGAGCTCGCAGGCCGCGGCGGCGCAGTTGGGAGTTTCTGAATACGTCGAGCTGCGAGCGATTCAGCTCGGCAAGAAAGTCACGCTGGCTGGGATTCTCTACGCCAAGGATGGCGGTGAGCTCTTTCGCGCGGAAACGGCGGCGCCCAGCTTGGACGAAATGGAAATGGCGACGGCCAGACTATCGCGCGCGTTGATCTTGCGACAACCCATCCCGCGGATGCCGCCTCCCGAGGCGACGGTAGCGGAGGTTCCGGAAGCACCCACGATGCCGGAAGCTATCGCCGACCCGAACGCCTATCCAAGGGCGTTCGGTTTCAAGACTGGACTCTTCCTTCCGACGTCGTCCGGTCGGTCCTTCTCGCCAATGATGTCGCTCCAATTCGACGGTCGCGTTGGGAACAGGGACTATTTCCTCGAATTTGGCGCAGGTGGCGCTCTGCCCACGCAGGATGACTACTGGTCCAGTACCATTCGGTTGTACGGTTTCTTTGCGGAGCTCGGCGGCAGCATCTACCTGTCGAGTGGCAGCACTGCGCTCTACATCGGGGGCGGGATCGCGCCTGGGCTTTGGGTCTCCGAGAGGTACAGCAACACCAACACCGGTGCTCGCTGCACCGTCTATGGCCAGGCCGGGATCAACTTTTCGCGCGATTCGAGGGCGAGAATCTACGGTGAATTCCGCATCTCTCAGCACATCCTCGGCTTCGCCGATTCGGTCAGCGACGGATCGCTTTCAGGCGGTACGACCACGGGCAACATCTATTACCCAACCATTCTCGCCCTGCAGTTCGGCATGGGTTGGTAGCGAAGGGAACAATTCATGAAAAGAATCTCGATCTTGGTGTCCATGGTAGTGCTCGCTCAATTTTCGCCCGCTCAGGCCCAGACGTCGTCAGTGGCGGTGATGCCCGTTCAGGGCGTGAATCTGACGGAGGGGCAGGGCGACGCCATCGGTGTGCTTTTCGCCAATGATTTCGCTCGCGAGGCCAACGTCACCGTGGCTTCGCCCGTGGAAACCAAGCAGCTTCTGCAGCAAAGCAAGACATCACTGGCGGTTACAAGGCAATTGGGCGCCTTCGAATACATCGAGTTGAGGGCCATCCAACTTGGCACGAGAGTCACCGTGGCCGGTATCCGCTACACGAAGGACGGCCGTGAATTGTTTCGCGCGGAAACCGGCGCACCGAGCTTGGACGACATGGAGATGGCAACCGCTAGGCTTGCGCGCGCCCTGGCGTGGCGGCAGGCAATTGCGGGCGAACAGGTCACCGGGACTGTCACCCCTGTCGCCGGAGCTTCCATTCCGGCCCTGCCGCCCGAGGTGAAGTCATACCCCAATGCGTCCGGCATCAAGACGGGACTTATCTTTCCGATGGCCTCGGGCAGATCTATTTCGCCGATGATGTCGCTGCAATTCGACGGGCGTGTTGGTACCAGGGACTACTTCATTGAGTATGGCGCAGGCGCGGCTGTTCCCACCGATAGCGAATCCAATTCCAATACCATCCAGATGGGTGGGGTCTTCGCCGAGATCGGTGGAAGCGTCTACTTGTCCGATGGCAGTATCGCGCCCTATGTCGGTGGCGGCGTTTCGCCGCGAATTTTTGGGGCCAACAATTCGGGCGGCTCCGACGGTGCCCGGTGTGCCGTTTTTGGCCAATTGGGGCTTACCTTTACCCGCGACATTCGAGCAAGAATCTACGCCGAGCTGCGTGTGTCTCAGAACATTATTGGGTTTTCGAGCCAGGTCACGAGCTCGGACAATATTACGACGCCCACGGGGACCTACTATCCAACGGAGCTCGCAATGCAATTTGGAATTGGTTGGTAGCTCTAGCTGAGCACGGCCGCCTGAGAGCTCGTGATGAGGATGTGACCATTGGGGCGGACAATGCAACCGCCCCAATGGCCTTGTTGTCGCGGAGGGCGATCTGCCGCCAATGTGCTATTGCTTGCGCGAGCGGCGCCGGCCACGCCAGAACAGGGCGATGGCGCCCAGCGCGAGCGGAAGAGTCAACGTCGTTCCCAATCCAGGGGCTGGTTGTCCAAGCGAACAACCGCAACCCGAGTTGCGCAGGTGCGTGGCCCCGCCGGTGCTCGCCGAGGTGTCCGTCTGCGTTCCCCCCGAGCCACCGGCCGGAATACCTCCGGATCCGCCACCCGTTCCGCCTGTGACATACGTGAAACCGCCGCTATTGCTGAGCCCGCCGACGACATAGGTGGCGCCGCCAGTAATGACATAGGTGGCGCCGCCAGAGGCAACAAAGGTCGTTCCGCCCGTGACATAGGAGGAGCCACCAGTGACATAGCTGCCGCCGGTGATGCGAACACCGCCGGTGGGATAGATGGAGCCACCAGAACCGCCCACGGGATAGATAGAACCGCCGGTGGGATAGATAGAACCGCCGGTTCCGCCGACACAGTAAGGCGTGTAGCTGGACACAAAGCACGTGCCCATTCCGTCGCACACCGAGCACCCTCCGCACGAGCTTCCGTAAGCCGGGTAAGCGCATGCGCTGACGCCGTCGCAAGTGGCGCCACAGACTCCAGTATTTGTGCCGCATTCCTTCTCCGGATCCGTGCCGGCCTTGTACGGCGAGCATCTTCCGGCGAAACCAGCTTGGTTGCACGACACGCATTGCCCGTTACAGGCGGTGTTACAGCACACGCCATCCGTGCAGAAGCCCGAGGCGCAGTCGCTGGCATTCGTGCAGGCCGTGCCGTTCATGGTCTTGCATCCACCCTTGCCGTCGCATGATTGGCCGTTCGAACAGCTGCCAGCAATCTCGGTACCGGCCGCTGCGGCTACGCAGGTGCCTTCCTGGCCGCTGACGGCGCACGATTGGCATACGCCCGTGCAGCTCGCCACCCCACAACAGACGCCCTCGACGCAATTGCCGGATGCGCATAGGGATGCGGACGCGGACGAGCATCCCTCGCCATTGCCAAGGTTGGTGACCGAGTATTCCCAGGTCTCGTCGGTGCTAAAGCCGTTGGTGCTGCCGCCGTACATGACGACCACGCCGCGGCCCTTGTCGAATGTTACGGCCGCGTTGAAGCGCGACGAAGGCACGGTCGCGAGATTGCGCACGTACCAGGTTATCCCCTTGGCGTCGAGCTCCCATGCCTCGCCGTTGGCTGTGGACGCTATTGGACTGACGGCGTCGGTGTAGAAGACCTCGCGTCGTCGGACGGAGTCGTAGGCCACGTAAACCGACGTGTTGTAGTCGAGATAGTCGCCCGAGTCGTGCGATACCCAACCGGTCGAGGTGGGATCCCACTCCCAGAACGCACTGCTGCTGGTGCCTCCGGGATACATGGTGTAGCTCGTGCCATCGAACAGGAACATCTTCTGTCGGCCTTCGTCGTATGCCAGGACTGGGAATTCTCGGGTCGTCGGCGATGACGAGGTTGCTGGTGGTGTTCGGTTCGTCCACGTGGACTTGGTACCATCCCACTCCCAGACGTCATTGCGCAGCGGATCCTGGTAGATTCCAGTGTATGGATAGCCATAGTACGAATTGTTCTGAGTCATGCCTCCGAACAGAAGGATCTTGTTTCGAACAGTGTCCGTGACCATGCCGTGACCGAACCTGGCATCTGGCATGGTGGTCGGGAAGAGCTGTGTCCACTTTCGAGTCGTGGAATTCCATTCCCACGTGTCGTTGTAGACCGAGGCGTAATACGAGCTATAGGTGTTTTGGCCGCCGAATAGAATGAGTGACTTGCGTGCCGGATCGTAGGCGAGGCCGGCGTCCATTCGGGCAGGCGGCTTTACGTCGGCCGTGACCTCGGACCACGTGGTGCCGTCCCACTCCCACAGATTGTCGTGAACGACGTAGGTGTCGTCGAGGCCGCCGTAGAGATAGACCTTGCCGGTGTCGGGGCAATAGGCCATGGCGTGATCGGTGAGACGCCCCGGCGAATTGAGCGCAGCCGAGCGATTGGTGAAGGTGGGCGCGACAGGTTCGAGTTCCCATACCTCTTTCGAGGCGACGTTGGTGTAATAGCCGCCGGGTCCGATAATTGGTGGAAGTGGCGGCATGACGGTGACAGATCCGCCGGAGCCACCATAGAAATAGCCGCCTGTGCCGTAGCCGCCATAGTACGTCGTGGAATTGACCATCCCGGCCACCAATTCCAATCGTCCGGCGCTGTCGTTCGAAACCAGCGAGGCATAGATGCGCGGGCTGGGTAGGTTGGCCTCCGTGCCCGTCAGCCTCTGCGTCCACGCCGCGGTCGTTGGATCCCAATCCCACAAATCGTCGAGGTAGCCACCGGTGTTGATGTCCCAGCCGCCGAACACGACCACCTTGCCGCGGCTGCCGTCGAATGCGGCGGCCTGGCCCCAGCGCGGGCTCGGCTTGGTGCCGGTCGCTGTCCGCTCGGTCCACGTCCCCGCCGCGGGATCCCATTCCCACGTGTCTTGCTTGGGAATTCCGTCGACAGTCGCGTCGTCCTTCTCCATGCCGCCAAAGAGCACGGCGAGATTTCGCGTGCTGTCCCACACCATCGAGGCGTCGTACCGCCCGGCCGGGCCGGCGGTCACCGTTCGCTGCGACCACGCGCCGGTCGTGGCGTCCCATTCCCACGTGTCGCCGAAGGAAAGCGACATGCTGAGCCCGGAAGTGTCGCCGTTGGTGCTGCGACCGCCGCCGAAAAGCAGAACCTTGCCCGTGCTCTTTTCAAAGACCATGGTGCCCTGGCAACGTGAGCTCGGTACCGTGCCGGCGGTGGTCCGATCCGTCCACGCTCCGGTCGTGGGATCCCATTCCCAGGTGTCCTGATAGTTGTAGCCGCTGCCGGCCCGCCCCCCGAACAGCACGAACTTGTTGCGGGTGGAATCGAAAACCATCCCGGCTCCCGATCTGACCGCCGGCTTGGTGCCGGTCGGGGTTCGATCCGTCCAAGCGCCGGTCGTCGGCGACCACTCCCACAATTCCTGTCGTGGCGTGGGCGAGGCGTTGTAGGGCACCGCAAGGCCACCGAACATGACGAGGACTTTGCGGGTTTCGTCGAAGGCCGCCGATTGCAAATAGCGTTCGTCGGGAGAGTTGCTTGCACCGACCTTCTTCCAGGTAGCGACCTCGCTGGCCGGAACTTTACCGAGAGCCTGGCGGGGCGAGATTGAATTGGTCGAATCCGTCGGCGTCGGATCGGCTTGCGTGCAGGTCGCAAGAAATAGGAGCGAGGCGAGTGCGCCATTGCGCGGTTTCATGTTGGTCTCCTCTAAAGTAGGTTGGCTGCGGTTACGAGCTGGCGTCGCTTATCGCGAAGGACGCCAATATGTCCCTGATTTTGTCCGTGCTATCGAATTGCATGGGGTGGGCCGGTCCAATTGAAAGCAAAAGGCACGCCACGTCGAAGGGCGCAAAAGGGCAAGCTTCGGCGGCCTTCCCTGGTGAAATTTCAGATATTGCCTGACAGTTGTGTCGCGCTTGCGTCTTCGCGACGACAACCGGCGGGTCGCTCCTCATCATCTCCAGCGCCACGGCCGTGCAGTCTAACAGCTTTGCGTAGAACACAAGCGGTATCACCTTGGGTGCCGCCGTCGCGACTGGCAGGTGTGCGGCAACTCGGTGCCCGAAAAATTGCGGCTTCTCCTTGACTCGTGAACGAATCACAAAGAAAAATGCGGACATATTGTTGATGACCGCTCGCAAATGGATTCTCACATTCCGTCGCAGTCGGGGCTTGGGCTCTGTCTTCGTCCTGGTGACGCTGGTCACGCTCGTGGTTTCGTGCGACGCCACCCGCAGGGATTGGAGCCGGTGTGATCCCGATGGCAGGTGTGCCGCAGGCTTTTCCTGTGAGAAGCCGGAGGCTGGCGTTCCCCTCTGCGTGGCGATCCGTGATGCCGGGATGGCCGCCGACGTGGTCGGGGCAGTTGATGCCCCTCATGCCATCGACGTTTCCCTGGACACGTTGGCTGCCCGGCAAGAAGATGCAGCCGACGACAACGCGGACCTCGCTATCCTGGACACGGCGGGCGCCGCGGTCGATGTGTTCGTGCCGGATGCACCCGGAACCTGTTCGAGCGATCAGGAATGCACCAGTGCCGAGCCGCTCTGCCTGAATTTCGTCTGCGCCAAGTGTGCGGTCGACAGCGACTGCGCCGGCCGCGCCGGAGCGCCGGCTTGCGACGCCACCAGCGGGCGCTGCGTGGCCTGCGTCGCCAACAAGCACTGCGCGGGAGCGGCGCCGGTTTGTGACACCGCGAACGCAAAGTGCGTAGGCTGCCTCGCCGCCACCGATTGCACGGCCGACGCAACGAAAGCATTCTGCGTCGCTAGCCAATGCGCCGGCTGCGGGGCGGCTGGCGCGACGGCATGCACGGGAAGCAAACCCGTATGCGCGGCCGCCGGAGCGGCGGCGGGCCAGTGCGTGGAGTGCATCGACAACAGCGGCTGCAGCAAAGACCCGACCAAGGGATTTTGTGTCAACAATGCCTGCACCGGATGCCAAAATGCAGGCCAGGGCGCCGGCCAGGATGGCGGATCGTCGCCTTGTTCGGGAGCGACTCCGGTGTGTGCCGCGACCGGCACCAGCGCCGGAAGATGCGTTGCATGCGTCGCCAGCACGGACTGCACGACGGACCCGACCAAGCCGATCTGCGATAGCAACCAGTGCCGCGGCTGCAAGAAAGATTCGGAATGTGCAGCCGTTTCCAGCGTTGGTGTTTGCGGCTTGGATTCCTCCTGCCCGAGCGAAGGCAACGTGATTTTCGTGCAAAACAGCTCGACGTGCTCGACCTCCAATCCGGGAGCCGGTTCGGCGGCCTCGCCGTTCTGTTTTCCCGACGCCGCCGTCAGGGCATTGTCGGGATTGAAGTCGGTCATTGTCGTGCACGGCACGGTCGGGCCAGTCGGGCCGCTGGTGTTCAATTTCCCGACCCAACCGGTGCTGGTGGCTGGACAAGCTTCGGCGACCATTAAACCGCCGACGGGCGGCATGCCGCCAGTTGTTTCCGTCACCGCGGGCGAGGTCACTCTGCGCGACCTGACGATTTCGGGAGGAGGCGACACGGGTATCAGCGTCACGGGCGTGGCCATCCTGCACATGGATCGCTGCTACGTGCTTGGCAACACCGGCAGCGGGATCCTGACCACCGCGTCGGCCTTCGACATCGTCAACACGGTTGTCGCCAGCAACGGCGGAACGAATTTTCCGGGAGTCAACCTCGGTGCCTACACTGGGCCCGGCCCGACCAAGTTCGCGTTCAATACCGTCGTGAACAATGGATTCGGCGGCGTCGTATGCGGTGCCACCTACGCCGTCACCGGAATTCTCGCCAATAGCAACGTCGGGCTCAACATCTCGCCCAACTGCCAAACCGACGCCACGACATCCACGGCTGCGCCACTCTTCAGCAGCATCGCCTACCACTTGTCGGCGACATCCCCATGCGTGGACGCTGCCGGTACGGCCTGTCCGCCGGACGACATCGATGGCAATTCGCGCCCCCAGGGCGCCGCCTGCGATTGCGGCGCCGACGAGTACACGCCATAAGAAGCACATGGCAAATCTGCTCTTTTCGCCGTTCCGCATTGGCAAGTTGCAGATCGAGAACCGCCTGGTATCGCTGCCGCTCTACCTGGCCTATCCCGACGCCGACCATCTGGTGAACGCCCTCGTCCTCGACTACTACGCCGAGATGGCCGCCTCGGGCGTGGGGCTTGTGGTGGTGGAAAACACAACCGTCGCGCCGTGCGGGCTCGGCAATCCGCGCACGCTGCTGACCGCGGACGAGAATGGGGACGAAAGGTTCGTTCCTGGCTTGACCCGCCTAGCCGAGACGATTCACCGGAACGGCGCCAAGGCGGTGCTCCAGATTCATCACGCCGGCCGCTACGCCAAGCGGCCCGATCGCGTGGCGCCCTCCGCGGTCCCAACCTGGGGTGCTGTGCCCAAAGCCATGGACGAGACCGATATCGCGAGCACCATCGCCGCCTTCGCAGTGGGCGCTCGCCACGCGCGCGCGGCCGGCTTCGATGCGGTCGAGCTGCACGGCGGAACCGGATACCTGCTGCCGCAATTTCTTTCGCCTAGGACCAATCTGCGCCAGGATGCTTACGGCGGCGACCCCGAACGGCGCATGCGCTTTCCCCTCGAGGTCGTGGCCGCGGTCCGCAAGGCAGTCGGCGACGACTATCCCGTGGGCTACCGTTTTCTCGCCGACGAATACGTCCCGGGCGGGTTGACCTTGGCCGATACCGTGCCGTTCGCCAAACGCCTCGCCCAGCAGGGCATCGCGTACTTGTCGGTCATGACCGGCTGCTACGACTCGTTCGCACTGCCAGCTTACGTCGACGACGATCGCAAGGAGGCGTTCATGGTGCCCTTCGCGCACGCGATCAAACAGGCGGTACCCGAGCTTCCGATCATCGCCGCCGGCCGCATCCAGAGCCCTGCCACCGCTCTTGCCGTGCTTCGCGACGGCAAGGCTGACTTGGTCGGCTTGGCGAGAGTCCTCTTCGCCGACCCGCTGTGGCCGCGCAAAGCCCGCGGCGGAATCGCCCTGGACATCAATCCCTGCCAGGCATCCTGCACCTTGTGCACCCGGCGCATCGTGGAGCAGAAGCCCGCGTATTGCGCCCGCTGGACAGAAGAACGGCGCCAGCAGTTTCTCGCGCGCGTGGGCGGCTGAAGCGATACATGCGGTGTGGTAAGCGGCACGGGCTGTCAAAGGGCCCGACGGCGCAATTTTCGTGGGCGTCTGCACGAATCATGTAAGCTTCGCGATGGTATTTGTGGGGCGGTGTCCGCGTCCCGAGGGATAGCGAGGGATGAAATGAAGAGCTGGGAAGCGATACCGGTAGGCAGGCAGGCGCGCAAGACCATGGAAAACGCAGGCAGGCTATGACCCCCGCGTTGACCATCACCGAGCGCGAGCAGGCAGGGAATGATCTGCGTGACTCGGAGACGCGTTATCGACGTCTTTTCGAATCGGCCAAGGATGGCATCTTGATTCTCGATGCCGAGTCCGGCCGGGTGGTCGATGCCAATCCCTTTCTCATCTCATTGCTCGGCTATTCCCACGCGGACTTTCTCGGCAAAAATGTCTGGGATCTCGGTCCCTTCAAGGATGTCGGAGTCTCGCGCGAGGTCTTCAGGGAGTTGCAGGAGAAGGAATATGTTCGCTACGAAGATCTGCCGCTCGAGACCCACGACGGGCGGCTTATCAATGTTGAATTCGTCAGCAATGTGTATCTGGTGGGCCAGACCAAGGTCATCCAATGCAACATTCGCGACATCACCGAGCGCAAGCGGGCCGAAGAGGAGCACAGGAAGCTTGAACGGCAGCTCCAGGTATCGCAAAAGATGGAAGCCATCGGCATGCTCGCGGGTGGCGTCGCGCACGACTTCAACAATCTGCTTTCGGTGATTCTGAGCTACACCGAGTTCGCCATGCGGCAGCTACGCGAGGGAGACCCGCTCAAGGACGATCTGCTTGAGGTGAAAAAGGCGGGAGATCGTGCAGCCGTCCTGACCCGGCAGCTCCTTGCCTTTGGCCGCAAACAATTGCTGCAGCCCGTGCCCCTCAACCTAAATCAGGTCGCCGAGGGAATCGATAAGATGCTGCGGCGGATCCTCGGCGAGGACATCGACTTCGTGCAGGTCCTTGCACCCGACCTCGGCGTGGTGCGAGCCGATCCGGGCCAGATCGAGCAGGTGCTGATGAATTTGGTGGTCAATGCACGCGATGCCATGTCCGAGGGAGGCAAGCTGACCATCGAAACATCCAACGTGGATCTCGATGAGGCATTCGCCGCGCACCACGTGGCGGTGGTGTCCGGCCCCTACATCCGGCTCGCCGTAACGGACACCGGCTGCGGCATGGACGAGCAGACCAAGGCGCAACTCTTCGAGCCGTTTTTCACCACCAAGGAGAAGGGTAAGGGGACCGGACTTGGACTGTCTACTGTGTACGGCATCGTCAAGCAGAGCGGTGGCAACATCTGGGTCCACAGCCAGCCGCGCCTGGGCACCACGTTCGAAATCTACTTTCCGCGGGAATTCTCGCTCAAGGTGACGTCCACCCGACTGTCGGCCATCCTGAAGCAAACCGGGGGAACGGAAACCCTGCTGGTGGTTGAGGACGAAGAGGCGATGCGGAAGGTGGCGATCCGATCCCTCGAGGCGGCCGGCTACAAGGTCCTGGTCGCCGCGGCAGGCGACGAGGCGTTGCGGATCGCAGCGGAGCACTCTGGCCACATCCATCTCCTTCTCACTGACATGGTCATGCCGAGGATGAGCGGCAGAGCTCTCGCGCAAGAATTCGCGAAGACGCGTCCGACCGCCAAAGTCATGTACATGTCCGGCTACACCGGCAACGCATTCGCCGACGCCGGCGGTGTCGAGGAAGGAACGCATTTTATCGCCAAGCCGTTTACCGCAAGCGACCTGGCGCACAAGGTTCGCCAGGTCTTGGACTACAACAGCGACGATGCACCCTGACCCGCGCTCGGTTGGCGTGTCTGCCAATTGCGTTGGCAGATATCCGGCCGCTGGGCGGGAATGTCGGCAGCTTGTGCGTCTTGGTTGGCGGTCCACAGCTTGCACAATGCTGGCTTAGGGTCGACTATGAACAACAAAATGTGGTGGTCTTGGCCAAGTTGCGTGTTGTCTTGCGCCTTCCTTCTCGGATGCGAAACCAGACCCATCAATGGCGGAAATTCCGGCCGCGACGCCGGGCCGGATGGGCTGGTCGAAGGTTGCGGGACGGATGCGCGTTCGTGGACGGTGCCCACGGATGCCGGCACCGTCGTTTACAACCTGAGGATCCCGATTCCTCCGGTGCGAAAGATCGATCTGGTCTTCGTCATCGACAATTCGCCATCCATGGCGGCCAAGCAGGAAAAGCTGGCCGCCCAGCTCCCCGAGCTCATCTCCGCCCTGACGGATCCCGACACTGGGCAGCTGCCCGATCTTCGCGTCGCCATCGTCGACAGCGACATGGGTGGGTGCGGTCCCGGCGCCGGCGATGGAGGCAAGTTCCAGATGATCAACGCCGCTGGCTGCGGGGTTACCGATGCCAGCAAGCCGTGGCTGTTCGAGAACACGAACGCGTATCCGATACAGACCAACTTCAACGGCGATCTAGCAACCGTCTTTGGCTGCCTGGCTAGCGGCGTTGGCGCCAGCGGCTGCGGCTACGCCCAGCCGTTGCGAGCATTGGAGTCCGCCTTTTTCGATCCGGCCAACGTGGCTCCACAGCGCGATGAATTTCTTCGGCCCGATGCCTATCTTGACGTCGTCATCATCACCGATCAGGACGACTGTTCCGCAGGTGCAAGCGACGGCATCTTCGCCGCCAATTCGGGCCTAGGGAACGAAACCGCGACTCTCCGTTGTGCCACGCGCGCCTATGCGTGCAATGGCCAGAACCTTACGAGCTTTCCGCCCGGCTATCCCACCACGGCGGCTTTCACCGCCAGTCTTTCAGACTGCGCAGCTCGGACGGACTTCTGCGGGCCCGGCGTGGACACAACCCAGCCGACCGCGTGCGTTCCTCTCGAGGACTTCAGGGTTGTCGCCAGCGAAATCAAGCAGCTCAAGGCGGATCCCTACCAGATTTTGATCACCGGTATCTTTGGCTTGCCACTTTCCGAATCGGACATGGCAACTGCTAGTCTAACCATCGACGAGACGCCCAATCCGAACCAAGCGGACACTACGCACCCAGAGCTCTTCGAAAATTGGCCCATTTGCTACGACGCCAGTCACCCGCCCACCAACAAGGACGAAGCAACAGGCTTCGACCGGGACGCGGCAGCCTGGGGGGCGACGGCGGGGCTGCGACTTTCCGCGTTTGTCGATGAATTCGGCTATGACGGCTTGAAGTACAGCATTTGCGAACCGGACTTGGAGGCGGCGATGGTAGGTATGGGCACTGCTCTCGAGAAGAAGTTGCAGGACCTCTGCATGGGCCAGAAGCTGGTCGATACCGATCTCGTTCAGCCTGGCGTGCAGCCCGGCTGCGAGGTTTCTTATCTGATACCGGTCCCGGGCAGCCCCGGCTGCCTCTATTCTCAATCACCGCCTATCCCTCCGTGCGACGCCGCTCAATCCGTGGTGCCTTGCTGGCAGGTAGCTCACGATTTCACCAAGTGTCCCGACATCGCCGGTGGCGGTTCTGGGCAGTTGCTGAATGTCACCCGCGCTCCCGGGACCACCTTCGATGAAGGCGTCGTGGTCAGCGTACGCTGCCAGGCTTGCCCCGACACCGTCGCGGGCGCGCCGGTGATGCCCGGCTGCGACTACAGCTGGTAGTTTTGAGGTACACTGCCGCGCGTGACTGAACGACCCTTGATTTTGACTGGGTTGCTCGCGCTCGCGGCTTCGGGCTGCGTCGGACAGGTGCGGGCCGTTCCTCTCTATCCAAACCACGGGCAGCGTTTCGCCCACGACAAGCTCGCGATGCTGCAAGGCCCGATCGGGACGGTCGACGGACTGAACGTGGAATCCATGGGAACGAGCTTCGAGCTCCTGCCGGGGTGTCACTTGGTCACCCTACGCAGCAAGATTGGCGAAGGGAACGAACGCGGTGCCTGGAGTGCGGATCTGCATCCGATGCTGTTCGCCTTCAAAATGAAACCCGGGTATCTCTACGCGTTCGACTATCACGCCGATTTCGACAGCGCCGGACACGGCCAGCTCGTCATGGTGGCGCGAGAGCTCGACCCAAGCGGCGCGACGGTCAGTCTCGCGCTGCCGGTCCGCGACGGCCGCGACATCGACGAATGCAGGAGCTGGGGCCAGGTCTATTACTCGCCCGCCAGTCAAACCAACCCACCTTCACGCTGATCGTGTAGTTTGTTCCAATGATGGTTACGCCAAAGTCGACGACGCGCATGCCCTGGTGGGTCGGGATTGCCATCGCTGTCAGCCTCGCGGCCTCCCGCGGATCTCTCGCGGCCGGGAACGAACCCGCGCGCATTCGCGTGGCGGCGACACTTGTCGACGAAGTTGTCCGCGGTCTGCTGCCTATCGTCCTGCCAGTCCCGTTACCTGTCCCGACCGGAGCAACGGACGGAGAAGCGTCGTTGGCGGAGCTGCAATACTGCGGGGCGGGCGACAAGGGCGCTGGCCATTTTCGCGCCGTGATTCGTCTCGGCGCGGGCGCCCGCGCGACCTCGCTGTTGCCGAGCGAAAAGGCGTGCGGCCAGACCCTGGCGGAGCTGGCCAAGCGCGCGTCCGTCGATCCTGAAACGGTGGGTGAAGTCGCGCTCGTCGACGTGGATGCGACGTGGAAGCCCTGGGAGCTGAAGCTGGTGGTTGCGCGGGTGCTCGGGCTCGGGGCTGCCCGCTCCGGGCGCTCTCGGCTCGTCGCCGGGCTGGAGAGCCGGCGCGAGCTGCTTGCCATTCCCACTGCGGACTTTCGCTTCGACAGCGGCGCGGGCGACCCCATTGTTCTTCACGCCGCGCCCATGTTTTTCGCTTCCGCCATCGACGTCGCGCTTGGCCTGCATGAAAAGGGCAGCCCTTCACCTTTCGCCGCGCGAACCGGTTCGATTGATTTTCACTCCTCCGACGCCAATGTCGCCGCCGACGTACCGACGGCCTTCGTCAATCAGCTTCTTCGACAATTAACGTGGTCGAAGCCGTTGGCCATTCCCGTGAACGGCGAGACCATCGATCTACAGCATCTGTCTGTCGCCGGGGAAGGCTCTGGCCTGGCCGTGGTCGGCAACGCCACGCCGCGATCAATTGGCGAAACAGTTCGCGTGACCATCGGTTTGCGTGGCGAGGATCTGACGGTGAGCTCGGTTCGCGCGGAAGCCCGCTTGGAAGACTGCGCGGGTCAGGGCGGCCTGGCCGGGGTCGGCTGCAACTTGCAAAACGTCGCCCGCAATGCCGCCGCCGACGCCTTTGCCTCGGCGCTGACCCAGCGCTATCAGGGTGCGCTGGTGCGCGAGTTGGCGAGCCCGCAGGCGTTTCGCTTCACTGTGGCCGGCCACAGGTTGGTCCTGCGCGGCGATTGGCTTCGCCTCGACTTCGGCGCCCGCGGGCTGTCAGCCACCGCGCGCCTGAAAAGCGGCGACGATTAGGGCGCGGGCGCGACCGCGGGCGCGAGGCCGCGCAACCACGCAGTAATCTCGGCCACCTGGTGTTCGTCGAGCTTCCCCTTATACGACGGCATCAAACCCGGCCCCTTGAAGATGACATCCGCGATCGCCTGATCGGTCATCTTGGGAGTCTCCTTCGTCAGATTGGGACCGCGCCAAGTTCCAGTTGCGTCCCCATTGTGGCACTTGTAGCAGGTGACGTCGGCGATGGTCTGGCCGTTGAAGATCAGCTGGCCGGGATCCGTCATCCTGTCTTTGGGCGTTTGGGTTCCGGCGCATGAAACCAGAACACCCAGCAGCGCCAGCGATCCGACAGCCATCCCACGAAATGCATTTGTCTTGTTCATAGCGCAAAGCCTGACCAGCAGGCGTCTCATCTGCAAGTAGCAATCACATGCAAGTCCCGCGGTCGCTGGCTCTGTCTCTGCGGTCGCCGAAGTTGTTGTGCGGATTCGCTTTGTCATGGCGATACACCCGCTCCTGTAACAGTCTTTACGGCTGGGTTGCCCGAGGAGTTTGTCACCTCAAGAACAGCGGCCTTTGCGCCGATGGTGGCTGGCTTCAGGGATAGGGTGACGGCGCAGGACCCACCCTCGGCCAGGGAGGCTCCCGTACAGGTGTCGTCGGCGATGACGAACTCAGGGCTCGACACCGAAACCGCAAGGGTTCCGGAGGCGGCACAACCGCTGTTGGTCACGGTGAAGGCCGTGGCGGTGCCGGTGGCGCCAACGGGCACCGTGCCGAGGTCGGATTGGGCAGACGTGATGACAAGCCACGGGCTGGAACACACCGACCCATCCAGTGCCGTGATGGTGATTGTTTGTGGCGGCGCGAGGACGCCCAGCGGGACAATGCCGAGGTCAATAGCCGCTGGAGCGACCATGAACGGCCTCGCCAGGCTGACGACGCCGCTCACCGGGACCTGCAGGGACACAGTACCGGGAAGCGCAGAGATATCGATCGCGCCGCTGAATGGGCCCGCCACGGTCGGCGTCGCGGTCAGCATCAGCGAGCAGGACGCCTGGGGCGCCAAGGCGCCGGTACACCCGCTGGCCGACAAGCCAGCGCTCATGCTTAGCGCCAGCTCGCCCGACGTCGTGGGGCCCATGTTGGACACAACCAGGAACGCTGTCGCGTTTTGGCCCAGGACAACCGTCCCGAGGTTCACGCTGGCAGGAGTGACGCTCAGAAAGCCGGTGGGCAGTCCGACCTCTCTCCGGCCGTCGCCACCCGTCTCGCTGCCGCCGGCTTCGAGCTGATGGTCGGTGTCGACCGGGTAGTTGGTCTCGGGCTGGTGATCAATGCCGGCGTCGACAAGATAGCCGGCTTCGCGCCGGCTATCGACGCCCGCATCTGCAGGTCCGCTGCCTTCGGGCTGACGGTCGAAACCAGCATCGGCTGGCGCGGCTTCCGGCTGCCTGTCGGAAATGGTATCGCCGGCTCCAGCGACCTCGACATCGCCCGCATCGCTCGACCCCCGGGTGTCGGACGAGCCATCGGTTAGTCCCGTGGCGATCGGTTTTTTGGAGCAGGCCAACAACGCCACCGCGGCCAGCAGGACGCCTGCCTACGCGCCAGCCACGATTCTCAGTATGCAGCGGCGACCCCTTCCCGACTCCATCCAGATTGGGCTCACGCGGCTCAAGCGCGACTACAAGAACATCGGCATGACCGAGGCGCAGGCGCACGAAATCATCCCGGACATGCAAACTGGAAAGACCTCAACCTCGCCCGCGCCGCCGCCGTCGTTTGGTCCACGATATCGCTTCTTCGAGAAATTCCGCGCCACAGTCCCGGCGTGGGTCGGTCGTTCCAGCCCGACTAGCCGGTCCGAGCCGCACTTTTCTTTGCTCGAAACTTCACGTCCGGAAGGCCTTCAAAGTCCGCATCCTGCGTCCATAACGTCGCTTCAATCTGCCTTGCGGTTGCGAGCACGACGCTGTCGGCGAGGGCCAGCTTCGTGTCGCTTCCAATCTTTGCGGCAATCAGTGCCAAAGCGGAGTCAAGGTCTACGATCCGTCCTTGCTGCATCACTGCCACGACTTGAAGCGCGGGGCCTTCTCCTCGCTGCTGACACACCCGCTTGAACACTTCTAGCAAGCAGATCGACGGAACGACCAATTCATCGGTGGCCTCGATCGCCGAGGCGAAGAAGCCTGCGTTCGGACCATCCGCGAAGTATTCCAGCCAGGCGGAAGAATCAACAACGTTCACACTCGATCCTTGTCGCGAGGTACCGTCGTGTTGATCCCCTTCAGGAAGCCACGCATCGAGCGTGGCGAACGGACAGGAATAAACTCGACCCGATCGAGGTACTGCAGCGCTTCCACCTTTTGCCCAGGCTTCAGCCCAAGGGTTTCACGGATCTGCAGAGGGATGACAACCTGGAACTTTGGAGATAGTGTGACCGTCGCCATGATTTTCTCCGTACAACGATTCCTAGATCTATCACGATATCGTTGTACGGTGCAAGGCCGGCCAGGGCGTTGACTTTATGATTGGTAAGGCTCCGCGGTCGGGGATTGCGGGCGGGGACGGCGACTGTCACGTGAGCTTGTCGCCATGCACATCAAATTCGCAAAGGAGAAGACGTCATGATGGTAGGTGCTCACTTTCATCGAGGAAGTACCGGCAATTCGACTAACCGTCTTGCCGCAATTAAGAGACCGCTTTCGGGCGTGGTCCTGGGCGCAATCGGTGGGCTCGGGTGTGGCGTAGACCCGCCGCCTTATTCAAGCACAACGGCAGGCACTACCTATTGCGCGGACTTTCTCCACTTCGCGCACGAATGTGCGACGTGGGCTACCGCAGCCTTTCTGGTCTGTCTGTGCGTGGCGGTGGCCGCGGGGTTTCTGGCGGCGCAATTGAACAATGACCAGAGCAAGGAAGGCAGTTTCCTCAGGAAGAATCAGTCCACCTTCCTGTTCGCTCTCGCGGTGCTGGCCGGCATCTTGGGCGCGTACTTCCATTCCCGCGCCGATGCTGCTTCCAGCGCGGCGGCCGAGGTGGAAGTTGCCATGACCAACAGCGACGACGGAAGGAGGTACAACCTGTGCTTGGGCGCGGCCTCGCATTGGGACGGATCGCTTGCCAAAGCCCTTGATGCCGCCAACGCTGCCGTGCCCAAGGCGGATGCCAACGGTGCCAGTCAGCTGGCGGAAGCGGTTGGTCGAGGTGGCGAGGCGCGCGCGCAAATCATTGGTGCCACGGAAAAGCACGGGCAGGTCCTTGCGACCTTGTTGGATGCGGTGGAGAAGGCAATACCGCCAGCGAAGATGTCGGACGATCTTGCGGCGAAGTTGAACACGGCACGAGCTGCGCTCAAGGACGGGGACAATACTCTCGGCGAAGCCACGCGACTCTCGAACGCCACGACGGAGCTCGTCGCGAAGGCGAAGGAGAGTCTCAAGCCGGTGGATGATGGCCAGAAGCCCACGGCCGGACCACCCACGGCCGCACCCAAGGCAGATGGGCAGCGCGACGCCACGGGCAAGTAGAAAAGAATACCTGAAGGGCGGCATGCGCAGCTCGCGCCCAAGTAGGGGCGCTAGCTGCGGTAGTCGGCGTTCTCGCTGACGTATTCGTGGGTGAGATCCGCGCCGACCACGGTGGCGCTGGCCGCGCCGACGGCGAGATCGATTTCAAGCTCCACACAGCGCTCGTGCGGCGGGAAGTCGACGACGGGGTGAAATACGCCGTCGGTGGCAGGCGCGCTGGCGTAGAGCTCGGCCTGTTTGAGATGCGCGACGAGCTCGGTTTCGACGGTCGGGTCGAGATGAAAGGCGCCGCGCTCGAAGATGGTTCTGCCGCCGAGGGCGATGCGAACGTTGTCCAGGCTGACGTCGGGAGCTTGGATGCCCACGTACTTGCCGATGGCCGCGATGATGCGTCCGACGTTGGGATCGTTGCCACAGATCGCGCATTTCACCAGCGGCGAGTTGACGACGGCTTTGCCGAGGGCGCGCGCGACGGGCTCGGAAGGAGCTCCGCGCACGACCACGCGCACGACGTGGTGGACGCCTTCGCCGTTGCGAACCACGTCCTGCGCGAGCTCGCGGCAGACCGTCGCAAGCGCCTCGGCGAAGGCGGCTTCGCTGGGGCAAGGAATGGCGCCCGACGAGAGCAACACCACGGTGTCCGAGGTGCTGGTGTCGGTGTCGATGCTGATGCAGTTGAAGCTGGGATCCACGGCGGCAGGCAACAGGCGTCGCAAGGTGTCCCGTGGAACTGCCAGATCGGTCAGTAGATAAACCAGCATGGTCGCCATGTTGGGCTCGATCATGCCGGCGCCCTTGGCGATGCCGACAATGCTGCCTTGGCCGACGGCCGCGCGCCGAACCTTGGGGTACAAGTCGGTGGTCATGATGGCTTGCGCGGCTTCGAACAGGCTGGTGGTGCCAAGAGACGAAGCTGCGGCGGGCACGGCCGCCAGCATGGCCTCGATGGGCAGGCGCCAGCCGATGACGCCGGTGGAGCTGGGGATGACCTGAGCCGGCGATAGCCCGAGGCTGCTGGCCACGCCCGCGCACAATCGCTCGGACATCTCCACGTCGTTCGGGGCGCGAACGTTGGACGTCTTGTTGTTAACCACGATAGCGCCCAGGGTGGGCTCGCCGAGCCGGCGGCGACCGATGATGATCGGTGCGCCGGGGAAAGCGTTGCGGGTGAAGACCGCGGCGAAATCCGGCGTGGGTCGGTCGGGCACGATGAGCGTCACGTTCATCGCCGCCGGCTTGGGCGCTTCGGCGGGAACGAATTGAAGGCGCGTGGTGCCGACGCGGAATCCCGCCGGCAAGATGGCCTGGGTGGAGAGCCAGGCCCGATGCGCCTCGCGCGAGGCGAAGGTGAGCGTGGTGCTGGTCATGCGGCGGTTTCCTAATAGCTCGACATGGGCGGGCACGCACACACGAATTGGCGGTCGCCGAGGACATTGTCGAGGCGGCCCACGGGCGGCCAATATTTGTGCGTGCGCAGGTAGGGCAGGGGATAGGCGGCGCGCTCGCGCGGGTAGGGATGGGGCCACTCCGTCGCGAGCAGGGCCTCGGCGGTGTGGGGCGCATTCTTGAGCAGATTGGCCTCGCGCGGTTGCGCCTCGCTTTCGATCTCGCGGATCTCTTGCCGAATGGCGATCATGGCGTCGCAAAAGCGGTCGAGCTCGGCGCGCGATTCACTTTCCGTCGGCTCGATCATCAAGGTGCCGGGGATGGGGAACGACATGGTCGGGGCGTGGAAGCCGTAGTCCATGAGCCGCTTGGCCACGTCCTCCGCCTCGATGCCGGCGGACTTCTTCAGCGGGCGCAGATCGATGATGCACTCGTGGGCGACGCGACCCTGTTTGCCGCGATAGACGACCGGGTAGTGTTCGTGCAAGCGCTCGGCGATGTAGTTCGCGTTCAAAATAGCGACCTTGGTCGCCTGGGTCAGCCCGGCGGCGCCCATCATGCGGGTATAGGCCCACGCGACGAGCAGGATGTTGGCGTTGCCCCAAGGCGCCGCCGACACCGCGCCGATGGCTTGCTCGGAACCGACTTGAATCACGGGGTGGCCGGGCAGGAAGGGCACGAGGTGCTGGGCCACGGCGATGGGGCCGGCACCGGGACCGCCGCCGCCGTGCGGGCTGGCGAAGGTCTTGTGCAGGTTGATGTGGCAAACGTCGGCGCCCAGCTCGGCCGGCCGGCACAGGCCGACCTGACCGTTCATGTTGGCGCCGTCCATGTACACC
>Ga0182027_10004970_pt1 | contig 20401 bp, 14 predicted proteins | sample 712E1DmetaG_FD_121300 | JGI IMG/M metagenome (GOLD analysis project Ga0182027, IMG submission 121300) | Permafrost microbial communities from Stordalen Mire, Sweden - 712E1D metaG (Illumina Assembly) | ecosystem: Environmental > Terrestrial > Soil > Wetlands > Permafrost | place: Sweden...
GCCAGGAACAGCGACAGGCCCAGACTGCCCAGGCCCATCACGCAAGTCAGGATGCCCGGCAAGCGCACATGGTTGGTGGCCACTTGAATGTTGAAAAGAGGAAGGACAGCCAGGTTCACGCACAAGGGCAGGCACATGAGCATCAGCAACGGGGCCAGCGACTCGAAGTCCGCCCCCAGCCAGATGTGCAACAGCGGCCGGCCCAGACCACAAATCAGTCCAATCGGCAGGGCCATCATCAGCCCCACAAACTTGACCGCGGTGCGGGAATAGGCCACCAGCCCTTCCGTGTCCCGCCGGCCATAAAGCGAGATCATCGTAGGCCCAAAAACCCCGCCGACCACGCCGGCCAGATTGCGGAGCATCACCGACCACATCATCACCGATCCGTACCGTCCGCCAGCCTCGGCTCCCATCAATTTATTGACCACCACCAGGTCCATGCTCATGTAAAGCAGGCTGCCGATCTGGTTGATGACGATCCATCCCCCCATGCCGGTCAACTGCTTCAAGGCTCCCGGGCTGAAGGCGGTCATTTGCAGGGTCAACATCGGCGTTAGGCGGCGCCATACAGCCACGGAAAGCGCCAGCCCGACCCCGGTCGCGGCCAGCATCGCCAGGCCAATGTGCCAAACTTTGGGGACACCGAGATTGAACAACAACAGAATGGCCGCCACGCGGACGAAGGTGGAGACCATGTTGATCCAGTTCGACAAATCAAAACGATTCCGGCAGAAGGAGGCGACGCCAAAGGAGCTGCCCAGCGCAGTCAAGAAGAACACCCCGATGGTGCCGAGGAACAGCCACACAAACTGGTCCTCATAACCCGCCGGCACATTGAAGAAAAACCGGGCCTGCGAGGACAGCCAGAGCGCAGGCCCCAGCAAGATCAAGAGCACCGCCGCGGATCCCCAGAACGAGGTGTTAAAGATGCGGTTGGCTCCCTCGTAATCGTGCCGGTCCAGGCACAGCGTGATGAAGCGTCCGACAGCAGCATTGAGGCCGGTGGTGAACAGGCCCATATAAGAAGTTACCGTGACCGCCAGCGGCACCAGGCCATACGCCGCCACGCCAAGATGGCGGATTAAGTACGGGGTAAGCCAAATCCCCACCAAAATGCTCAAGCCGAAATTGGCCAGATTGGAACCCAGGTTGACGGCAAAGCTCCCCCTTCGCGGCTGGCATTTGGCCGCTGCAACCGGAGCGAATGGGATGGCTATGGCGGGCATGGCTTTAATACGTCCAGGTAAGCCGCACGCCGAGTTGTTGATCAGCCCATCCATCCCATTGCCTGGATTGGACCGTGCGGAAAAGATAGTAGATCGTGCCGGCCAGATGCTGGCTGAACCGAACCTCGAACGAGGGCCTGATCTCAATGAAGTTGTCCACCTCGTGGATAGGCCGGGTGGAAAGCAAGGTCGGCGAAGTCTCCAGGTAGTCTGAGTAGTAATAAGTCGTCTCCAGGCCTGCAAAGTAACGGTCCCCGAACTGGTGCTCGAGGCCCAGGGTAAGACCCGTGGAAATATAATCATAGCCGAAGGCGCCGGACGGCGCTTCGCGCCGGAAGCCGGTCAGATGCAACGTGGTGTTCTCCGAGGCGATGTAATGTGCTGTCAAGTTCAACACCGGTGTGGCGGAGCCGGGAACTCCGCCGTCATACTGGCGCATTTGCTCGCCCAGCGAGCCGTCCAGGAGCAGGCGTGTCCCATAACGATAGCGCGCCCGGATCTCCGGCGTTTCGTAAACCTGTCCGGGTTGGGAAGGCAAAACCAATTTCCCCAGAGTGGCGCCCATACCCAGATTAAGCCGCGCGCCATACTGGTAATTCAACCAGTTCTCCATGTTCCAATCCGTAAAGTCGGCCAGATTCTGTCTTGCTTCATAAGCTACGGAAGTGCGGGTCAGATTGATTTCCGCCGTCGTCTTGTCGCTGAACTGGTAGCCAGCCGACAGCACGGTCGGGATTATTTGCTCCAGCGTCCGGCGTCCCGCCTCGACTACCGTCGTATTCTGCAGCGTATAATCCTGGCGGAATCCGAGTATCAGCTTGTGCATCGGCCAGAGCGCATTGACGGTCAGAAACTCGTCCACGGAGTCATTTCTGCCATGTTCGGCGAACCAATTGAACCCAGGGCCGTAATCCACCATCAACGTCTGGCCAGGCCAGTTTTCCGGCGGGGTGATGATAAAGGTGTCCGGCGAGAAGCCGACCACGTCATGGTAAGTTCGCCGGTAATCCTCAATGGCCAGGCGGTCGCCGGCCACCGCCAGGAAGGCGGGTCGCAATGACCAGATGAGGTCCGACTCGGGATTGTGAGAAGAGAGCAGGATATTATCGTCGTAGGTAAAACCGGCGGTTACTCGTGGCTGGATGTCGAACGGGCCAAACCTGAGGTCTGGGAAGGGATATGAAAGTTTAGGAATGAGAGCAGCGGCAGGCTGGTTGGTAACCGCGGGCGGAGCTGGTGTGGGCGTTGCATCCTGCGCGCAGGCCGGTAGGCCCAAAAAGGCTGCGGCGGCAAGCAAGCTCGTCACCAGACTTCCGGTGCGACACTGCGCTGGATTGTTGCTCAACTTATTCACGTATTCTCCTGATTCAATTTCCATCCCGGCTGTGTGTTGCGGGACGGGCTTCTTGCCTCACAGGCGCAGCCTTAGCAGGAACAGGCCCAATTCCGGCCCATTGCAGCAAGCGCGGGGGAAGCTGCAGCAAGCGCGGGGGCGCGAGCCTTGAACGCATCTGTTACTGTACGCCTGCCGCGCAAATTGGACTGCGCGGGCTGGTTTGTGGACATAAGAAACCAGTCCTGAGCCTTCAATCAATTATGTGGCAGGAGGCGAAATCCGCCGCTTACAACCAAAAACCCCGCGTTCACTGCCTTGGCGTCGTCCGTGGCCGGCGCGGACCCGGGAATGCTCTTCGTGCCGTGACAGCCGCCGACGCTTTTGGAAGCGGCGCCGGCTCCGTTTGAAGAAAATGAGAACCTTTGGTTTGGAAGTGGAACTGTGAAGATGAAAACAACCTGCATAATTGATTGTGTCCCGTGCGGACGAAATGGCGTGGCTTTGAAAAGAGCCTTCATGAGCGTTCTGATCACAGGCATGGCCTGGTTTGCCACCAGCGTTCGTGCCGGAACCGTGCGCACCTGGAATGGCGGCGGCACCAATGCCAACTGGACAACCACGGCCAACTGGACCGGCGGGACTCCCGTCACGGATGACCCGCTGGTTTTTAACGGCACCGCCAGACAGACCAATGTCAATTCTATTATTAACGGCACCCTGGCAAGGATCAACACCCTGACCGTCAAAAGAGCCGGGTTCAGCATCAGCGGCAATGCGCTCCAATTGGGCGGCGATTGGAGCATCACCGGAAGCACGGCCTGGGCAATCAATTCCGTCCTGTACCAGAATATCGCAATTACCGAGGCCACCGGAGGGACGCTGACTCTCAGCGGCACGATCAACAACAACTCCCACGATTTGACCCTGCTTGGCGGCGGCAACGTGACCTTTTCCAACACCGTTTCAGGCAGCGGCGGCCTGGCCCATTATGGAACGGGCACGGCGCTGCTTGCAGTCACCAACTCGTACAGCGGCCAGACCACTATCGGTGGCGGCGGCACCTGCGTTCTCAGGCTGGGGGTGGGCGGCGCCATCCCGCGCCTGACCGGCTATGCCGCCAACTCGATCAACTGCGCCTCCGGGTCGCTGGACCTGAATGGGCGGAATCTTTCCTGCAATGCCCTTCTCGGCTATGGAAACGTGTCCAGCGGATCACAGGCCCTGTTGACGATTGGCAGCAGCGAATCGGCCTATAATAGCGATGGTTTTTCCGGCGCGATCACCGGGAGCGTTGCCTTGATCAAAGACGGCACGAACATGTTCTATCTCGCCGGGGCGAATTCCTTCAGCGGCAATACCTCCATTACGGCGGGAACGCTCCAATTGCGCACGAGCGATTGCGTGCCCTTCGGTCCGGGAAACGGAAACATTTCCATCAGTGGCGGCGCAACCCTGGACTTGCGCGGTTCCGACACAGAAATCAATGGCCTGTCCGGCAGTGGCAAAGTGTGCAACAGCTCGGGCGGGGTTGACGCCATGCTCTCCGTTGGCGCCAACAACGCCAGCAGCGCCTTTGCGGGGGTCATTGACGACTCGCTCACCAGCGCCCAAATATATCTGACCAAGGTGGGCACCGGAGCGCTCACGTTGTCGGGAACAAACAATTTCGGAGGCTCCACCGAGGTCAGCGCGGGAACCCTGACCGTCAACGGCTCACTCACCTCAGCCAGCGCGGTGACAGTGGATGCGGGAGCCACGCTGTCCGGCAGCGGCACGGCGGCCGGCGCGATTCTGGTGGATGGCATCATCGCTCCCGGCAACGGCGTGGGGACGCTGGCGACCGGTTCCGAGACATGGGACTTGGGCGGCAGTTACGCTTTCGCGATGAACAGCGCCACCGGGACGGCGGGGACCAACTGGGACCTGCTGCAGATCACCGGGGACGTAAACCTCGCGGCGACTATTAACAGTGCATTCACCGTCAAAGTTTCCAGCCTCAACGGCGGCGTGGCCGGTTCGGCGACAAACTTCGACAACACCCAGGACTACGTTTGGCCAATTGCCACCGTCACCGGCAGCATCTCCAATTTCGACGCCACCAAGTTCATCGTGGACGGCAGCCAATTCCTGAACAACATGGGGAGCGGCAATTTCAGCATCGAACTTTCCACCGACCACAAATCCGTGGACCTGGTTTTCACCCACACCTGCGGGATAAATCTGACCACTTCCACCTATGCCATCGGCGACGATGGCAATGTTCACATGTACTTTTCCAATCCCTTCCGGTTGCTCGACGCGGTGGCGCTGGCTCTGCACAACTGCACGATTATTGCTGGCACGGCCTACGGACCTGGTTTCCAATCAGGCATGGCCCTGAACGGCCTGCCGCTGACCTTTGTTGGCGCCAGCGCGGGCCTGCCGACCGGCGCCACGAGGCTGGAACTCGTCGCTCAGAAAGTCAACGCCGGCCAGACTGCGGTCGTCAACGTCCTGGTGGATGACGCTTGTGGCGGTAAAGGAGGGTTTGATCCCGTGGTTGCCCAACTGGAAGTAAAACAAGGCGGAGTCGCCAGGCAGTCTCTCAGCGATATCCCGTCGGCGGAGCATTATGTGCGCATTATCAATGGAACACCTGGCCTCAATTGGGCGTGCCTTATGGTCAACAGCAATTTATTTGTACTGAATTCCCTCGTGGATGGTCAGGACCTGACTCTGGACATCGGATCGGCCTTGGGAGAGGGGGATACCAATGTCGTCACATTGTGCGGTCAGGGTGTCGCCGGCGCGAGCGCGCTGATAACAATCGGAGACGCCTTTGAGGAAGAACTCACCACGGTCTCGGAAACTACCGGAAGCGACGCGCAGTACTGGAGCAATCTGGCGGGGTCGGGCGAGCATCCCCTTCTGCAGATTACCGCCAGCGGAGACAGCATCGTGCTTTCGTGGCCTGATCTATGGGATGGGTTCAGCGTCCAGACCCAGGCGGCTTTTGGGTCGCAGGCTGGATGGGTGCCGCTGGCTGTGACGCCGCAATTGGGCGGCGGTCAGTTCACGGTCACGGTGCCAGCCGCCACTGGGATGTTCTTCCGGCTTTCCAATCAATAACAGTAACTATTATTCAAAGAACAGAGATTAAATTATGCAAAATTCCATCAAGCCTCCTCTCAACCCGCCAAGCGAACCTGTTAAAACAGCGGCGCCAGTTATTTCAAAAAAGCAGTATTGCAAGCCCGTCCTTAAGCGCCTCGGGGTATTGAAGTCGGTGGCAGGCAGCGGCATCTCGTGGTAGCGAGTGGATCCAACCCGTGGTCGTGCCTGGAGCGAGAATGAAGATGATTATGAGGATGAACGCAAAATTCCAGTTTCCCAAAGATGGAAAAAGGTGGTTGGTGACAGGCGCAGCCGGGTTCATTGGCTCGAACATTCTGGAAGGGCTGCTCCAGGCTGACCAGCGCGTCACTGGGCTGGATAACTTCGCGACCGGCCACCAGAGGAATCTGGACCAGGTCAGAGAGGCGGTTTCGCGCGAGCAATGGCGCCGTTTCAAGTTCGTGAAAGGCGATATCCGGCGTTTGGAAGACTGTCGGCGGGCGTTGAAAGGGGCGGAAGTGGTGTTGCATCAGGCGGCCTTGGGGTCGGTGCCGCGCTCGGTGGAAGATCCGCTGTCGTCCCATGCCAGCAATGTCACCGGTTTTATCAACATGCTGGTGGCCGCGAGGGATGCAGGGGTGGATCGGTTTGTCTATGCCTCCAGCAGCGCGGTTTACGGCGATGACAACCGGCTGCCCAAGATTGAAAAACAGACCGGCCGCCTGCTTTCCCCTTATGCCGCGACCAAGGCCATGAATGAGATATACGCCGATGTCTTCGCCCGCTGCTACCAGATGGAAACCATCGGGCTTCGTTATTTCAATGTCTTCGGCCCGCGGCAGGACCCGGACGCCGCTTACGCGGCGGTCATTCCGCGATGGATTGCCGCCATGATTCGCAACGAGCCGGTGCTGGTGAATGGGGACGGCAAGACGAGCCGGGATTTCTGCTACGTCAGCAATGTCGTGCAGACCAATCTCAAGGCGGCCACCACCACCCGTCCGGGCGCGGTCAATCAGTCATATAATGTGGCGGTGGCAGAACGGACCAGCTTAAACGAGTTGCTGGATTTATTGTTGGAGCGCTTGCGTCCGCGCTTCCCGCACCTCAAAAATTTCAAGCCGGTTTACCGGGATTTCCGCGTCGGGGACGTGCGCCATACCCTGGCCGACATCAGCCAAGCCCGCCGCCTGCTGGGTTACCTGCCGGACTACGGATTCGAGCAGGGTCTGGATGAGGCCCTGGAATGGTATGTTGCCGACGCCATGGGCACTGCCGCCTCAAACACAAGAACCGGCGCGCGCCGGGTCAAGGAATAAGAGACGACGGCTTGGAGACGCCCAGAAAGTGGATTGGCACATTTACAAGGCGCCGTCCCCGCTTCTTCCGCTCAACTGAACCCGTCATCTATCCGGAGCAGAAAACGACCCTTTGGGCAACACGCCCTCGACACTACCACCGTGTTTCCCGCCGAACCCCTCGCACCACGAAGTGGGGAGGGTTAGCCTGCATATTTCATAGTTTGGTAGGGCGAAGCTGCTGCTTCGCCCTAATTCAGGGCGGCGCGGCAGCGCCGCCCTACCGTTAAACCGACTACGGCAAGACCGGCGCCAGCACCACTCTGAAGCCGGTGTCGTTGCCGCGATAGGCCGGAGAACTGCGGAGACGAAAGGCCGAGCGGCAGAATGTCGCGTTATCATACCAGCCGCCGCCGCGAACCAGCCGATCCGAGCCTGTAGCCGGCCCGCTCGGGTCTGTCGCACTGCCTCCGGGCAGGTTGGAACGCCACCAATCCAGACACCATTCCCACACGTTCCCATGCATGTCGAATAGGCCCCATGCGTTTGGGGCATAACCGCCGACCGCCACAGGAAATTCGGCGAAGATCCCCTTCGAGTTGAACATCGTTCCAAGGGTGGCATCATACTCGAAATACCCGTTGAAGTTGGCCATGCCGGACCGCAAATCCGCGCCAAAGTAAAACGCCGTGGTGGTGCCAGCACGGCACGCGTACTCCCACTCCGCCTCGGTCGGAAGCCGGTAGGCCCAGCCTGCCGGCAGGAATCCAGCCTGTTGCTCCAGCCGCGTCAACAGAAAGCAGTAGTTCATGGCGTCGCTCCAACTCACTTGTTCCACCGGCCGATTCGAGATCCCGGAGAAGTAGCTCGGATTGCCGCCTGCAATGGATTGGTACTGTGCCTGTGTCACCGCGTATTTTCCCATCTTGAAGCAATAGCTCACGGTTACTGTGGTCTGCGGGCCTTCACAAATGAATCGTTCGGCTTCCGAGGCAGGACTCCCCATGACAAATGTTCCGGCGGGGATGTCAACCAGCGCGGGCGCATTTGACGCCCTGCCCAAGAGTTGCACCACCCCTTGGCTGACTTCGTGCCGAAGATCCGGCGCCATCAAGCTGGACGCCCGCACAACCATACTGGTCGCGTTTTCATTGGTTGGGATATGGAAGACGTAGTCCGCGGTGTCGAGGTGGTTGGAAAAGACCTTGCTGTAGTTGTCAGGCATTGTTCCGACCCACGATACGCCCGGCATGGCGGATTTATCCGCGTGAAGAACTTCGAGCTTGTATTGATCCGGTTGGGCGCATTGCGGCGCGAGGTTGGTCGAACCAAGATGTGCGATGAGCGTGATTTTGAAGGCGCCGGCTCCCAGTGGAATCCAGACATTGCTCTGGATCTGGGGACCAAACGTCAGCGCATTGGTTACCGTGACCCCGCCAAAGCTCTGGCTGATCAGTTGAACCGATCTTGGCCCAATGGCGTTGCTGGCGTAGGCAGCGGTGCTCCATGACCACCAATATGGATACCAATTGAGTGGATCGGGATTGATGGCCTCCAACAGACCATACATGGCAAACCCCATGGATTTTCCCGCGCCTGGAATTTCAAGCTGGGCAATCGCGGCGTCATTGCTGGGCTGAATGGTGAGCGGCTGAATCATGCCATCCGCCTGAAAGGAAATAGTGCGCAAGCCCAGATGATAATCGTTCCCGGCGCCATCGGTGCCGTTGTCCGCCAATTGCGCAAAGAGATAGATCATGCCGCCGGTCCCATTGGCGCCGGGCGGAATTTTGAAGAAAGGCTGCTGCCCCGGCGAAGTCCCGCTCAGGCCGATTTTTTCCAAGGTGGGCACAGTGCCTTCCGGCGGCACAGAGAAAATCCCCGGCGTTTGCAATGGATCCTGGCTGCTGCCGGGTTGGGCAACCGCCCACTGGGCTTGGCCATTTCCAAGCCGGATTTCGAAATGCAAATGCTCCGGCCATCCAGGCCGGGCGTAAAGGCCCGCAGCCAGCGTTGCGCCCCGCGAAACCGCCTGTCCCGGCAGAACAAGAACTGAAGCCGGGTCCAAGCCGGCGTAACCGGAAAACCAACCGTCCCCGTGGTCAATTACAAGGCGGCTGCCGGCGTTCGGAACCGTTGCCAGATAAGAGACAACCCCGCCGCGTGACGCCAGCACGGAAGCATTTGACTTTGGCACGAGGTCCAAACCGGTGTGAACTTCCTGGTTGAAAGTGCCTCGCCATTCCCCATAGGTGCCGCCCACCTGATAGCTCGCTCCGGCCGGGATCGGGCAACTCCACGAACTGTTCGTATCAATCGCTGAACTCCGGACGCTCTGCGGGATTTGCAGCAGGGCCGCGGCCGCTGACGCCGTCATGCCGTTCGAGTTTGCGTCGGGAACGTATTCAGGACTTCCAAACTCCTCCACAGAGCGGCCGGGCCACTGGACTGCGAAGAAAAAGTCCTGGGTGGAAGCTCCATTGGCAGGAGTGGGCGGCAAACAGCCATTGGCAGAAGTGTTGGTTTCGAAGAATATCGTCGTATTAGCGGCGGCAATGGGAAGGACAGGCGTCTGAAAAATGAAGAGCGCTCCAGGCCCGAAGACGCAATCCGCCGTTAGAAAAGGAGTATTTGTGTTAAGCCCCATGTGCAAAGGGACCGAGCCGGCAAGACTGCAAACCGCCAGAAGGCAGAACGCTGACATGCCGAGCGCGGCTTTTTGTGGAATCCGGTTTGACATTAAAGTTCAGGGAAGGGTAGTGGCGGCTTGGACATGACCGAGCGCAGCAGGGCCGGCAGTTGGTCAAAGTCGCATCCGGTTTGCAGGCGAAAACACCTCGAATCCCTTACCAAACCAGCCAAGGCGTCCAGATGCGCCTGCGAGGATCGCGGGTCGGTCCTGAGCACGTTGCAGACCAACTGCATAAGCGCTTCAGCCTTTGGCATGGGGGTGATCACGCTCATGCCCAGCCCGGCGGGTTTCGGGAAAACGATGGTTCCAGGCACACATTCCCAGCGTGGCGCAACCCCGTAAACCCGGGTTGTGCAGAACGCGCGCTTCGGACGCCCCTTCGGTTTGGACGATTGGGCCAGCGGGCGCAATTCCGGAAAAAATTCCAGTGTATCAACGGTAACATCCACCTCGTCGGGAAAAGCAAGGATGCGCAATTGTTTTCCTTCCCTGGTCAGGAAAACGGTGTCATCGGCCAGGAAATCGAACCCGGCGCGGAGCAGGGCAAGGGCGAGCGTCGTCTTGCCCGCTCCGCTCTGTCCCGCAACCAGCAACCCCTTTCCAGCGACCGCGAGGCCGGCCGCATGCAGCATGTAAAGCCCCCGCCGCTTTAACAATTCGGCCAGCGGTATTGTGAACAGCGGATGCGAGAGCAACCACAGGTCCTTGCCCGCCGCCCTCGGATAAGACACTTGAACCCTGCCCGAGCGGGCATCGCAAAGCGCCCGCCCGTGACCCGGGATTTCGAGGTAAAGCAACTGCGGTTGGTCGAAATAGACCAACTCCCCCAGGCCGGGTTCAAGCACCGAACGCCCCACGCCTGAGGGCCGTGCCACCGTATGATGGCTGGCATCCCCGACATGATGAAACTCAAATTGCAAATCGGCGCCGCCCTGGTGTGTCTGCTCAGGAAAACGGGCGAGACGGGCGTGCAGGTTGGCCAGCACCGCGTTGCCCCCCGACACTCGCAGGCGCAATCCGTGGAACAAGTAGGCGCGTGTATTCATGCTGTATTTGTTTTGGTCTGATGGTTTTCGACTCCAAGCCGGCAACCCGGCATTCGGTAAATGGGGACAAAATTCGCGCGAGGGTCGCGCTCCTCAAGAAATGGTTCGCCCTGCCTTATCAACCAGCAATGGCCGGCGGCTTCCACCAGCCGCCCCTCTCTCCGCGCAGCTCCAAAACACAAGGTCAAATCCATGCCCGCGCGCTGGAGAAAGTAGTAAAGTGTCACTGCGCGAATCAGACATCGGGGACGGACCAGCGGTTTGCCGACGGCCATGGCAATTTCCACACAGCGGATGATCTGCCCGCATTTTCCGGCATCCTCACCCCGCCAGCCGGCGGATCGGTTCCGCCGTTCCAGCACGCGGCTTAACACCGAAATCCTCAGTTTGAAAAGAAGCGGCACGGCGGTGGCGAATGCGAATACTCGCAGCAGCAGCCACCATTGCCCCGGGCTGCGAAGCTGTCGGAGCAGCGCCAATTTTCTAAGCAATGGCGTCCACCAGGTTTTCATTGGCCAATTCGGTGAACAGTTCGATCAGGTCGTGTTCAATGTTCCCGGCGGGAGCGTCGTATTCGCGGCCCATGATGCCGGCTATTTCGGACACTTCCCTGTGGCCGTCGCACAGGTCCCAGGCACGGCCCGCCGTGCCGTCAAGCGCATAATATTGGCCCCCATCCAGATCAAGCAAAACGACGGTTCCGGCGGCCTCCTGCATCAGGATTCGCTCCTGATGCTTCAGATGGGATGTTAAGGTCAAATTATTCATGGTTTTGTTTTGATAGGAAGGCCGCCAGAAAGTCAGTTGGCACGGCAAGGAGGTTATTATGAGGTGACTCCATCAAGCCAATGATTCCAGCGCAGCCGCCGCGCCGTGTCGGACGACCGCCCCCGGGCAGCCTGATTGAGCAGGCGGACGCCCGCCCCCAGGAGGTCAAGAACGCGGATAAGGTAGCAGGTGTAGGAGCGCAGCGGGGGGAGCGGATGTGAGTGTTGTTGAGCCATGTACTCCGCCATGTGGTCCCGGTCCGGAAACAGCTTGCGTCGCAACAGCCCCAATTTTCCTGATAAAGAGATCGCGCCTCCCCACCTCAGGCGGGGATCTAACAACTGCAAGGCATATTCGGTCTCCGGCCGCACCCCGGTTCCCGCAAAGACTATTTCCACTGCCAATTCAGCCCAGGGAGCCTCCAAGCCATTGGGCCAAAGCGCGGTTAAAATGGAGTCGGGAACGGGCGCGCGCATTAGTTTCTTCCCCAGCCAAAGCCCAAGGTGAACGCATTTCTCCGCGTGCCATGTCTTGGTGCGGGTTAGAACTTTATTCCAATCGAGTTCCTCTTGGTAGCGCCGGATGGCAGCGGACATATCACAGACCGGGCGCAGCCCCTGGCCAAAGCGATGGAGCCGGGCGTGAAGGCAAAGGTGAATTAGCAGATCCTCCGGTGAGAGGACGCGCGCTTCGACGCCCGCGATGCAAACCGAACGCGATTCTTCCCAGATATTCAATGCTGCCTCAGGATTCGAGGGAGCGCTGATCGTCCAATGAACTTCGATTCTTGGATGAAGTGGCTTGGCAAACGCAGGCAGATGATGTGAATTGGGATGCCGGAGGCGCCATGCCTCGGCGTCACGAGCCAGGATTGCAGAGGAGTAACCGTTTTCCAGCAGCGCCGCAGCCGCCTCTGTCAGGTCGCTTGGTTCGACCAGGATGTCAATATCCGCCATCTGTCTGCTGGCAATGGTTTGGTAAACCAATTCGGCCAGGTGTGCGCCTTTGAGAACTATAACGGCAATGCCCTTCTGGCGGAAAGCCCCCAGCACCCCCCTCAAATCCTGGTAGAGGAGCGAGTTTTGGAGGCTGTTTATCAAAAAGGATTCACGCAAAGACTCCAAAATCTTCTCGGGAACCTCCACGTCCAAAGTCGCCGCCGCGAGGCGTTCGTAAAGCAAAGGTCGCAGTCCGTGCTTTGCGGCTGAAATCGCGACACCCCCCCACTCAGACTCGGTGAGGTGGGCACAACAGGATGTGCCGGCATGCCCCGGAGTTTCGCCAAGGCACTCCGCAAGCCGTTGGTCGCTCTGCGGGGCTATTGCTCCAAGTCGGTGATCGGGCTTGTTCATGTGCTAATTAGTATTGCTTTGTAACCGCGACTCATACGGAAGCGAGTTGTTGCGCTATCTTCTGAATCGCTCTTAGCATAAGCAGGCCCACCTCGAAGTGTTCCGCAGGGAACCCGCCCAAAATAGCAGCAGACGCGGCATAGGTCGTTGCCCGGCCGTTTAATCACCTGCCTGCCATGACATTGCACTCCGGTTTTTGGACATCCGGGCAAGGGTGCGATTGGGTCCCAACAGATGACGCCGCCTCCGGCCTTTCGTTCGCGGAAGAAATGGGCGCGCTCACTGCGTGGATTTGGTTGCCCGCCACCTTGGAGTCGAAAATGCTCTTGCCGGTATGAAAGTGAATTTTATACCCGTGAAAATCGAATTGTCGCTGAAATCAGGGCTTTTTTCTGAGCGCCGCTTATCCCCCGAACCGGGAAGATCCCAACCTCGTCCTGGGACGGCCTGGCGTTTTGGGGGAGTTCTGCTCTTCTTGGCGCTTTTCCCGGGCGTGATCAGCCCGGCACCTGGTTGGTCCGCTGAACCGCAGCCAGATCCGGCGCCCATGCAGAAAACAAATTCCTTGAAATCAAACGATATTATTCTGGTTAGAATTTATCAGGAGGATGATCTGGAAACAAAGGCCACGATTGACCGGGACGGCTGGATCACGCTGCCGCTGGTGGGAGCCATTCAGGTGGGACAGAAAACGCCGGAGCAGGCGACCGCGCTGATTCGGGAATTGTACCTCAAGGATTACCTCGTCAATCCGCGGGTCAGTCTGACCATCGTGGAACATGCCAAGCTCCGTTTCACCGTCATGGGGCAAGTGCAGCGGCCGGGCACTTACGAATTCACGGAGGACGAGACTTTGAACGTGCTTCAGGGTATCGCGATGGCTGGAGGATATACTCGCATGGGCGCGCCATCCAAAGTGAGCCTTCAACGCAAAATAAATGGCCAATTGGTCATTTATCCCCTTAATGCAGACCAAATGAGCAAAGACAAGAAGGCCCAATCCTTTGAACTTCTGCCTGACGATATCATGACCGTTGGCGAACGGATATTTTGAACTCTTTTATGAGTGATTCCAATCCAGTTCTTCGCAGCGTCCCAGTGAACCAACAACCCGACCAGCCCACTGATTGGATCGCCGCATTCGGCGTGTTAATCGAGCGGGCTTGGATTATTGGCCTTTGCGTCGTCCTTGCCCTGGTGGCGGCCGGGTATTATGCAAAATGCGCCCGCCGCATTTATGAATCCACCGCAACCGTGCAGGTGGAGCAAGAGGAGCAGCATCCCCTCAATATCGAGGCATTGGGCAAGGAAGACCTGCGCACGATCGAGATCATGAACACGATTGTGCAGAAATTGTGCAGCCAGCCTTTGTTGGAGAGGGTGCTTTTAACCAACGGTCTGGCCAATCCCCCGCCCGTCTCCGGGTCGCCGGAAAAGCCGCCAAGCCGCGAGGCGTTGCTGGCCCGTCTGGCCGGCATGGTCAAGGTCAGCCTCCGCCGCAACACCCGGCTCATAGACGTTAAAGTGGCGAATCCCAATCCAGTTCTGGCAGCTCAAATCGCCAATTCTGTCGTGGAACAATATATGAGCCAGGACTTTGAATTTCGCTCCGCTTCAACTCGCGGTGCCTTCGCCTACCTCCAGGCCGAATCAGATCGGCTCAAGAAAAAGCTGGAAGCCTCTGAACAAACCCTCCAATCCTACCGCGAGGAAGTCGGCTCGGTCTCGATGTTGAAAAGCGATGATCTCCTGCTGCCGCAACTTCGGGAGCTAAACCTCCGGATGGCTCAGGCCAAAGGAGATTCCATTCGGCTCAAAGCCGCCTACGAACAGGTCGAAAATAGCCGAAGCAATGTCAGTGACATGCTGATGGCCCCCCAGATCGCCGGCGACTCCGCAGTGATCGAAGCCCAATCCCTCTTGGCGAAACAGGAAAGCGACTTCGCACTGGTCCAGCAACGCTACAAGGCCAAGCATCCGAAATATATCCAGGCAGCCAGCCAGCTCGAGGAAGCCCGCCGGGCCTTGTCCAACTCCGCCTTGAAAGCCGCCGAATCTTTGCGCGTGGCCTTTGAGAATGCCCAAAGCGCCGAAAAAGGCATGGCCCAAGCAAGCCACGAAGCCGAGGATGCTTCACTCAAGCTCAGCCAGAAGGCGATTCGCTATAATCTCCTGGCCAGAGAAGTGGAGTCTGACCAGGCTCTATTTGACAATGTATTGAATCGCTTAAAAGAAACCTCGCTGGCCACGGACGTTCAATCGGAGAAAATTCGTTTGATCGCGCCCGCCACCGCATCGGCAATCCCCGCCTCCCCAAAGTTAACGGTTGTTTTCGGCGCCGCGCTCCTGGCCGGGTTGGTTCTGGGCGGCGCGCTTGCCTTCGTTTGGGGAGCCCTCGACACCACCTTTAAGACGGTGGACGATGTCGAGCAATACGTTCGCCTGCCCGTGTTGAGCGCCGTGCTCCGCCTGCGTGATGTTTGGAAATCGGGACGGCCCCTGCTCAACACGGAAGGCCCCTATTCGCCGGCGGCCGAGGCCTTCCGCACGCTGCGCACTTCCCTGGCTATGCAGGGGCGGGAAGAGCAACGCCGGTCGTTCCTTTTTACCAGCGCGCTGCCGCAGGAGGGCAAGACTTTCAGTTCCATGAACTTCGCCGCGAGCCTTGCTCAACAAGGCCTGCGCACTTTGTTGATTGACGCCGATCTGCGGCGCCCGACCATCGCGGGCCACCTGGAATCTGTCCACGGACAGGAACTGGCCGGCGTTACGGATTACCTGCTCGGACGCCAAAGCCTGTCGGAACTGGTTCACCCCAAGGACGGAATCGAGAATTTCTTCTGGTTGGCCTCCGGTTCTCCGCCTGCCAATCCCGCCGATTTGCTGGCACAAGGAAAGTTTAAGAACCTGATTGTCGAAGCGCTGACGGAGTTCGACCGGGTCGTCATTGACTCGGCTCCGATCAACGTCGTCAGCGACACTTTGCTCATCGCTGACCTCGTCCACATCACGGTGCTGGTGGTTCACGGAAGGAACACGCCGCGCAAGGAGGTCCTCCGTTGCGTCCAATTACTCCAGAAAGGTGGCGCGTCTATGGGAGGTGTCGTGTTGAACCTGTTGCCCCGGCGGCGGAGCCGGGACTACAGCAACTACCGCGTCAGTTATTACGGCGGTCCTTCCAAAATCAGGAAAGTCGAAGCTCCGCCTCTTAATAGGCAGCCGGCCATTCGGGGTCTGTGACAGGCCGACGCCAGAGTTGACTTGCCGGCAAGGCAGGAGATACGTTGGGGACATTAAAAGGTCTGCCCTGCTCTGTTCGTTCCTGCTGGCCCTGGCGGTTCCGCTTTGGGGCGCGATTCCATTGGCTGATCGTTTTGTCTGGGTCTTTGGGTGGAACCTGGAAGCGGACAGCGATGTGCCGGAGATCGTCCGCGTGCTGGAGGCCGCCGGACAACATGGCTGCAATGGCGCGGTGTTTTCCGCCGGCCTGGATTCGCTTTCACAAAAATCCCCCGCTTTCTTCCGCCGCTTGGAACAGGTGCAGCAGGCCTGCGAACGCAATCACCTGGAGTTGATCCCCGTTGTCTTCTCCGTCGGCTACGGCGGCGGCGTTCTCGCTCACAATCCCAATCTGGCCGAGGGCGTGCCGGTCCAAAATGCGCCATTTGTCGTCAAGAATGGCCAGGGTGTTTTGGCCCCCGAAAAAACCGCCATTCTCCTCAACGGCGGGTTTGAAGAGTTTTCCGGGAACCAACTCAAGGGCTTCAGTTTCCGCGATCAACCGCAGGAAATCAGTTTTGTGGACACACAAGTCAAACATAGTGGCCGGGCCTCGCTGAGAATGGAGAACTTCACCGCCAATCCTTACGGCCACGGCCGCGTCATGCAGGAGGTTGAACTCCAGCCCGACCGCTGCTACCGAATGACGTTGTGGGTCAAGACCGAAGGGCTGCAACCGGCGGGCGCGTTCAGGATGTTGGTGCTGGCGGACGCGGACCGCGACCTGGCGCCACGCGATTTCCACCTCCCTGCCACCGCCAATTGGCGCAAAATTTCCATGTTGTTCAACAGCCTCGACTATACAAAAGTCCGCCTTTATGCGGGCGTCTGGGGCGGCAAGTCCGGCAAATTCTGGGTGGACGATTGGAGCCTCGAAGAGGTTGGCCCGGTCAATGTTCTGCATCGCCCCGGCACGCCGGTAGTGGTGGAAAGCGACGATGGCGCGCACAGCTGCCAGGAAGGCGTTGATTACGCGCCGCTGGGAAAACTCCAACCCGATGTCTGGCGCGACACCGGCGATGCTGTGCCTCTGAGAATCCTGCCCGGCAGCCGTATTCACGATGGCGACCATTTGCGGGTCAGTTGGTATCACTCCATGTTGATCAATGATTCCCAGATAACCGTCTGCATGGCCGAACCGGAGGTTTATGACATCTTCGACCGCGAAACCCAACTGCTGGCGCAATGCCTGCATCCCCGCCGCGTGCTGCTCAGCATGGATGAGGTGCGGATGGGTGGAACCTGCGGCGCCTGTGCGGGCCGCGACATGGGCGAGTTGCTGGGCCAATGCGTGACGAAACAGGCGGATATTCTGCGCCGCTATTTGCCGCAGGCGCAAATTTATATCTGGGCCGACATGTTCGATCCAAACCACAATGCGCACGGGAATTATTATTTGGTGCGGGGCGATTTCACCGGTTCGTGGCTGCATGTGCCCAAGGACCTCATCATGACGGTCTGGGGCGGGGCGCCCCGTCCTGAATCTGTCCGCTTTTTTGCCGGGCAAGGCTTCCCGATGCTGGTGGCGTGTTATTATGACGCCAGCAATTTGGATGGCGTCCAAGGCTGGCTCAAGCTGGCGCGGGCCACGCCCGGTGTGCGAGGCCTGATGCATACCACTTGGGAAAAGAACTACTCCCTGCTGCCGGCTTTTGGCGATCTGCTCGGCAATGGGGAATGAGAGGGTTGAGTGAATGGGTTTCGCCAGTGAGGTGTCTGGCTGGCGCCTTTCACTTTTCCGGAGGGAAAATTGGCGCCTCGGAAGGTTCGTCTATCACGACCAATCCGCCGCCGATAGTCAGACCGGCAGCAGCCAATAATTCACCAACTGCAACTTTCCCCCCAGCCTTCATCTCCGCAAAAAGTTGGTGGCAAGAATTCTGGCATGGCCTTGCAGATGACCACTGAATTGCGCCCACTCGTCGGCATGGCTCCCCCCATGCTGCCAGCGACGAACAGTTCTTCGTCGCCACTGCTACAGGCCGGGCAGGAAGGTGAAGGCAATCGTTTCGGCAAATGCGAAGCAGCGCGAGTCGTGGACAACGACCGCGCGCTTCGGTCGGGGGAGGTGTTCGGTTTGTGCGAAAGTTGCATGGATTAAGAGACAAATTGTCCACGGAAGCGTTGTTCCCAACCTGACTGGCAATCGAGAGCACCCATCTTGATGTCCCCGAGCTTGATGCCGCGGGATAACATTTCGTGCTGGAAGACTGTCTCGGAGGACAGTGCTCCCCGGTTGATCTGAAAGATTCTGGCCCCGGAAAGTTGTCCCAAACGGCGGCAGTGCTTGTAGTGGAAATTCTCCGCCAATCCCTCCTCCAGATTTCTTTGGAGAACGACAGCGTCCAGGACTGCATTGGCCTCCAGAAACAGTGTGTAGGCCGGCTTCGGCATGGCCCCTGCAACCGGAGCGAGAAGGAAAAAACGGGGGTTGATGCCTTGTTGTGCGAGCGCGCGGCGGATGACGGTCTCGACGAATGTGCCTTGCAGCTTCTCACCAAACAGATCGGAAACATTGGCTTCACGTCCAATAAACCGCAGGCATGGCGCGTCTTGAATAAAACCCGTGACCCGAACCAAATCGCCCAGCGCATAGCGATATAAACCGCCCCCGGTGGTGACGATGACGCGGTAGGTTTTTCCGGCAATGAGTTCGTGCGCCAAAGAAAGATCTTCGCCGGCCGTATCCTGAAATTCAAAGAAGTGGGAAGTGACAGCCAACACCGGGTCCTTGTCCTCGTGAAACGGCAGCGAGACGAAGGCTTCCGTGGCGACCAGTCCTTTGCCCTGAATTTCGATGTTGGGAAACAGGCTCTGAAGATCCTCCGCATATAATTCACTGGGGCCGTGAGTCCAACAACTGATGAGCTGAAGCCTTGGCCACACCTGTTCGAAGGAAATCGGTCGCGCGCTCCCCGGCAAAATGTGCCGGAGAAGCTCCGCGCGTTGGTGCGTCCTAGTGCGTCCACTCCGGCTTAGGGCGTCCAGAATCTCTCCGGGCTGCGCCATGAAATCATCGAGAAGCGTGGTCAGGAATGTCGGGCTCCAAATTGAAATTAACCGCAGATTTTCATCGGCCAGCAGCGCCACCAGCGTTTTCGTTTTGAACTCCTGCATGCTTCTGCAATGCGCCAGTTCGGGCGGCGCAGCGCTGACGAGCGAAAACAGATTTTTTCCGAAGAAACCCAGGTATTCAGCATCGTGGTCAAAGCCCACCCGCAATCGGCCCCGTGTCTGAACAGCCGTTGCCGGTGGTGAAATGGACCAGTAGGCCGTTCCTCCCATCAGCGCGGGCTTCCGGCGGTACAGCGCGGCCAACCATGGGGAGATGCCCCGGCGGAATACCCGGCCGAGAGTGGCTGTCCAGGGAATCAGCTTGATTGCCGATGATGAACCGCTGGTCGGTTGGAAGAGTTTGACCCGATCGGCGGTCAGAACGCCGGTTGCACCGCCCGAAATCGCTTCAATGGATTCTGCAAGCGCGTCGTATCCGGCGATGGGCACCCGGGCCTGGAATTCTGCAACCGAACGGACTTGAGCGAAGCGGTGATTTGTTCCAAATCGGGTTGCGGCATTCCGTTTAAGCAGGTCAAACAGACAGGCCGTTTGCGTATCTGCCACGCGACCGAGAGCGGTGGTAAATCGAGCATATTCGCGAGAACAACCTGTGATCCAGGCGGAATTGATCAGTTGGCAGGTAAGCGCGCGGAGAGACATATCAGAGTTGGCGGCGAATATAGGGTTTCAAGTTGTCACTGTGGAAACGCGCCAGGCAGACCAATTCATCACCCTGCGCATGGCCCGGGTTCTTTTTCTGAAAGAACGCCACATGAGGATCGCGCAATCGGCTGGCGTCAATTCCGGCAATCCCATCCCGCAGCCGCTGGGCGCCCGCTTCCGCCCGCAAGATGCCGGTGGCCGGGTCAAATCGTTGGCCGAATCGTTGGCTCGCCACGCCCTCCAACAAGGCTTTTTCAAAGGCCGGTGTTTCGCTGGTGAAGCAGGGATAAAACTCGTGAAAGAAGACCGGGAGGAACCGGTAAGTTTTGTAACCTTTCCTGATGAGCAGCCAGTAAAGTTCCGAGGCCGGATGAGCGGCGCAGAGCGAGAGCATCAGCCGCCCCCAGGCCACCGGCAGAGCCAGCGATCCCCAGTGCTCTTTTTCAATAATGGTGTCTCCCGAGAACAGAATTTTCACGTCCCGGCCGGCCAACGGGTAGTCGAACAGCACCTGCGTCGAAAAACCGCACAGATGGCCGCTGTCGCGCAGGAGGATGACCCATTGTTTGGCAAGAAGGTCAGCGAGGA
>Ga0182027_10004971_pt1 | contig 20400 bp, 23 predicted proteins | sample 712E1DmetaG_FD_121300 | JGI IMG/M metagenome (GOLD analysis project Ga0182027, IMG submission 121300) | Permafrost microbial communities from Stordalen Mire, Sweden - 712E1D metaG (Illumina Assembly) | ecosystem: Environmental > Terrestrial > Soil > Wetlands > Permafrost | place: Sweden...
ATACCCGCTGAAAATGTCAGCTTGTTGTCCTTTCCGCTTAGTTGAGTGCTTGATACTTCCACAGGCGAAATTCTTAACCATGCATTATATTCATCATTAATTTTTATGGGCTTCTGAAGGTCATGCCACACCGGCTGAAGCATGTTTTTAATCTTAAGGTTTTCCTTTAAAGCTTTATCTATTTCTGTTCCTATCATACCTTTACTGGCACTCAGAATAATATCGGCTATATATTTTATTGATATGTCGTAACTACCAATAGTGACATAGGGTGAACTGATCCACTGATAACCCGTAGCGGTTGTTTTAGTATTTAGTGTCCAGTCCTTATTCAGGGCCAGGGTAGTTGTGAAATCCAGGGCGATCTCAGCCGTAACTACAGGTAAGGGAATGAATTTCTTGATCTGGATGGTCAATTTTAATGGGATATGATAACTAAGTTCATTTCCATTAAGCTCTAACCTGAAATTATCCCTCTTCCATGCACTTACTTTCAGGTTATCATTATTATTATTTTCGAAGCTATTATCTTCGTATATTAACCCAACGAGTTCCTTGTTGATTTTGGCTTCGAGGTCCTTCATGCTGATCTCTACCGGCATACCTATAACAGATGATTTGGGCTGGTTCGGTGCCGGAGCTTCGAATTTTGTGGGTGCAGTTGCCCTGAAAGTTGTGCACGATGATAATATAACAAATGAGCTTATGATGATGATGAAATATTTCATAAAACATTTTTTTGATCATCTATGGATATGCAAAAATAGGACAAAAAACAAAACCTCTAAATCAACGGATTAAAACAAATTTTAATCCCGAGCGAAGCCGAAGGATCTCTGGGTTATATTCCCCATAGCTCTGCTTCGAGGCAGTTTATTAAAAAAAATGAATAAAAATGGTATCTTAGATCAGTACAATCGATTCAGATTGAGTAGTTCCGATAAATCTTCAAGACTTGCTCCGTATTTTTTTGAAATGCCGAAATTTTATGTAGGTTTGAAACTTTCAAATATCATAGGCTATAAATTATAACTTGAATACAATGGCACAAAAATTTGATCCGGTTAAAAATTATGAAGAAAGCAAACGGGTAATCGGGTATATACCAAGAAAGGAAGCTACACAGGCTGATTACGACCGGATCGGTTTTATGTCCGGCCTGGAAGTACATCAACAACTAAAAACAGGTAAAAAATTGTTCTGTAACTGCCCTGCAGGTTTTTTCCAGAAGGGCGAGGATTATGATGCTGAAATCATCAGGCACATGAGGCCAACCCTCAGCGAGCTGGGTGAATACGACGGTACAGCCCTTATGGAGTTCAAAACCAGAAAAAACATCATTTACAGGATTAAAAATAAAACAGCCTGTACCTATGAGGTTGATGATACACCACCATTTCCGTTAAACAGGGAAGCATTGGAATATGCACTCGAAATAACAATTCTCAGCAAACTGAAAATAGTAGGTGAAGTTCATATAACCCGTAAACAATACCTCGACGGCAGCATCCCCACCGGATTCCAAAGGACTGCAATTCTGGGTGTGGAGGGAATGATACAGCTTAAAAATAAAAAGGTACGGCTCATACAATTAAGCATCGAGGAAGATTCATGCCGTGAAGTATCGGATATCGGCCATTGGCGAATATACAGAACCGACCGACTGGGCATGCCGCTAATAGAAACGGTTACCTATCCTGATTTTGCCAACCCTGATGAAGTAAAGGAAGGAGCTGATTACATCCGGTTCCTTAACCGTAGCACCAACCATGTGTTAACCGGAATAGGATCAACCAGGGCTGATGTGAATGTGAGTTGCAGGGGTGGAACGAGAGCCGAGATTAAAGGGGTTGCCCATACCAAATGGATGCCTGAACTTACCCATAACGAATGTTTCCGTCAATGGAGTTTACTCAGGATAAAAACCCTGCTGGCTGAAAAGGTGAAGGATCAGAAAAACTGGAAGATAAATTCTGTGGAAATTGATCCCAAACAGTTTTCGATCATTTATGATCCTATTGTTTCGGCCATCGAAAACAAATACAAGATTTATGCAGTAAATCTGCCTGATTTCAAAGGTATCTTGTCACATTTTACCCAGCCGGGCAAGATGTTCGCCAACGAAATTACAAACAGGCTGAAAGTGATTGCTTGCCTTGAAAACCCAAACATGATCCATTCCGAACAGTTCGATAAGGTGATCACCGATCAACAGTTAACCGGAATCAGGGATTTACTGAAGTCAGGTGATAATGATGCACAGGTAATTTTCTGGGGGCCCGGGGATGATGTAAAAACAGCTCTCGAAACCATCGAGGAAAGATGTAAAATGGCTTTTGATGGCGTACCGAATGAAACCAGGAAGGCATTGGATGATGGTACCACCATTTTTGAAAGGGTATTGCCCGGCGCCGACAGAATGTATCCTGATACCGATTCGGCACCTATACCGCTGGAAGACAGCTATATCAAACAACTATCGCAAATCGTACCTAAAGATATTTGTGAAAGATATGAAGCGCTTAAAAAATGGAATGTTCCTGAAGATACCTATACCTTCATTCTGAAAAATAACCTGATGCCTTTGGTCGAGAAAATCCATCATGACCTTGACATTTCTCCGAAATTTATTTGCTCGGTATTCGGACACACCTTAAAACATATTCAGGGCCAGCATAAAAGTGCAGGAGGATTCAGGTATGAACAGGTGTATGATCTGTTCAAATTTCTGAAGAAGGAGAAAATTGATCTTGTCCTGATCAGGAAAATGCTGCCTGAGTTGTATGAACATCCCAAAATGGATTTTGAATCCATACTTGTAACCATAAAGTTTAAACAAATTCCTGCTGAAGAAATTGTAAACAAAATTCCGTATCTGGAAAAAAAATACAAGGAAATAAGGATTTCATCTGATGATACAGCAGGCCCGCGCTGGGTAATGGGAAACCTGAGCAGGATCGCTATCGGGAATATACCACTGGCGGAATTAAAGAGCAAGATCAGTTTATAGAATTTTACAGAACACGATAAGAATAAATAAAATGAGTGACGATATTTTTCAGGGGTATAAGGGAAGAGCCCTTGCCATGCTTCAAAAATACAATGCCCGGGTTTGGGGTAAAGTTGAAATAGAATCTACCAGGGGACAATTTGTGGGAACCATACTGCCACGTGCTGAAAATACTGACGATACCCACATCGTATTGAAGTTTTTTACCGGTTATAATATTGGTGTTGACATCGAAACCATCACCGAAATTAAGGAAGTTGGGTATAAAAAAGCCGTTTACCAGATACCTGAAAAGCAATTTCCCTATTCCGACACAAAACCCAATGTAAAGTTATTCGGAACCGGCGGAACCATTGCATCCCGATTGGATTACAGAACGGGGGCCGTTATTCCTGCATTTTCACCGGGAGAACTTTACGGAGCTGTTCCCGAACTTGCCGATATTTGCAACATCACCACCGAAAAGATTTTTGCTGTTTTTAGTGAAAACATGGGCCCCGAACAATATAAAGCACTGGCAATTGCCATCGGTAAGGAAATAGAGAAAGGAACACATGGAATTATCATCGGTCATGGCACCGACACCTTACACCATACGGCAGCAGCGCTGACTTTTATGGTACAGAATTCACCTGTTCCTATTGTATTGGTAGGATCGCAACGATCATCCGACAGGCCCAGCTCCGATGCTGCCCTGAACCTGATGCACGCCGCTTATACTGCAGGTCATTCCGACATTGCAGAAGTTGTGGTGAGCATGTTTGGCCCTACATCGGATGAATACGGCTTCCTGCACAGGGGAACAAGGGTTAGAAAAATGCATTCTTCCTACCGTTCAACATTCAGAACTATCAGTGATATTCCTTTAGCAACAGTTACCAGAAACAGCGTTACTTTACTAAAAGAAAAGTATCACCACAGGAGAAATGATACCAATGTTACTGTACTGCCATATTTTGAGGAAAAAGTAACTATTTTGTATTACTATCCAAATATGCAGCCTGATATGATCGACTCTCTGGTCGACAACGGATACAAAGGAATCATAATTGCCGGAACCGGCCTTGGCCATGTAAACAAACCACTATATCCTGCCATCAGGAGAGCGGTTGCCAAAGGTGTGCACATATACATGACGGTTCAGACATTATGGGGTTATGTGCACATGTATGTATACGATACCGGTCGCGACCTCATGGCCATGGGAGTGGTACCTGCCCACAATATGCTTCCCGAGGTGGCTTACATTAAGTTAGGCTGGGTGCTGGGTCAGACCTCTGATCCCGAGGAAGTGAAAAGGATGATGCTTACCTCCATCAATGATGAAATCACCGAAAGGGAACCTTACAATGGTTACCTCATTTACCAGGGTGGCGTTCCCGAAGTGGAGGCATTTATCAGGAGTTTCCGTAAATAGGAATTTTTGTATCAAAACAATAAAAGTATCAAACGGATTATTGGATAAGTCGAATCCAATTCGACTTGACGATTAGAGGCATTCCAAATGCATTTAATCGTTCTGTCGATTTGTAATCGACAGATTTTCAAAATCAATTTTGGGAATATTAACCTCTGTCCGTCCTGAGGTTGCCTTTTGCAGGATCTTATTTAAATTGGATTTTTTAGGGACTTTCCTTTTAAGCGGATCAATTCGGTATTTTAACTTCCATTATAAGTTTAAGGGCAATTATTAAAATGAAATGTTAATTCTGAGCAAGAACATAAAAAAAACGAGCCTATGCATATGATTTACTAACTAAAATTTGATGTAATTTTGCATGAGCATAATATGAAAAATCAAAAAGAAATATTACAGATAATTAAAGTAATTGCTGAAGGTTATGATCCTGAAAAAATCATCCTTTTTGGAAGTTATGCCACTGGAAAAGCACGGGATGACAGTGATCTGGATTTATTTATTATTAAAAAAACCAAAGAACCTTATTTACAACGTTCCAGAATAGTCAGGAGGCTTTTTAGACCATATCCGTGTGCGATGGATATTTTCGTTTATACTCCCGAAGAATATGATAAAAGTAATACTATTCCGGGGTTTTTACCTTATATTGTTATTAAAGAAGGTGTTACTTTGTATGAAAGAATCAGTTGAAAAATGGATGCAAAAAGCAGAAGAAGATTTTACAACTGTACAAATTCTTCTTTCTAATAATGAATATGCACCTTCCATTGTTTGCTTTCATTGTCAGCAAACCACTGAAAAATATTTAAAGGCGTTTCTTTTATTTTTAAATGTTGATTTTCCTAAGTCTCATGATTTATTGGAGTTGCTCGATAACTTTATTTTACCTGCGAATAGTGTTTTTGATGAGATAAGAGAGGAAGCTATAATTTTAACTGATTATGCGGTTGATACCAGGTATCTTGACTTTCTGTTTAATCCTTCAAAAGAAATCGCCAAAGAAGCTTTTGATGCTGCAGTCAAGATTCGGAAACTGGTTTTAAGTGAAATAAAATAGCTTGGATTAAACAAACGTCTGTTCAGATTCTTTGCTTGAACTGAGACCTGAGATAAAGAAATTAATTACCTGATATATCCGGATGGTGTTCCTGAACTGGAAGCATTTATCAGGAGTTTCCTTAAATATCATGTTTTATTACGACACATATAAAAATAAATCAGGGAACAAGGTTTATTTATTTAAAAAATTTAACTTTGCAGCTTGTAAATTAACCTGTGCGATATATTGACATTATGAAAACGTTTATTTCATAAAGGTTAATCCCGATTTAAATTCAGTTGTTTTTGAGTTTAGGGTTTGTGGTTTGGGTCAAAAACTTACTGAATGTTAATCGTTATCGTTGGTGAATATTAGAAATCGAAGAATTCATAAAGGATTAAAGGCATACAAAAATGACCAAGGAAAAAAAGTCGGATAAAGTTGAAAAGTTATTGGATATTCCAATATTTACCCCGGAGAACAGAAGTAAACTTGAACATTTTATTCATGAGAAAAGAAACCTCCTGAGTTATATTCTGAGCGGGATATTGGTAGTTATTCTGATAGTGATCGCTTACAAGGTATTCTACATCCGCCCAAAGGAAAAGGAAGCTGGTCAGCGGATTTATATGGCCCAGAAATATTTTTCAAAAGATTCCTTTGCCATGGCTTTAAACGGTAAGGAAGACCAGGTTGATGGCTTCCAGACCATTATTGATGAATTTGGCGGCACACCTACCGGAAACCTGGCAAAATATTATGCAGGTATATGTTATTTGCGACTTGGCGAATATGATGATGCCATAAAATACCTTAAAAAATTCAGTACAAACAGCGAAATGTTAAAGCCTTTAAAATTGGGTGGCATTGGTGATGCATACTCTCAGTTAAAAGAATATGAAGATGCAGGCAAGTATTATCTGAAAGCTGCCAAAGCAAAAAGCAATTCATTTACAGCCCCTTATTATTATCTGAAGGCAGGGCTTGTGTACGAAAAACTGGAAGACTACAAAAAGGCAAAGGAAATATACCAGAAAGTTAAGGACCAGTTTCCTAAAACACAGGAAGCAACCAATGCTGATAAATACCTCGGCAGGGTAGAAGCCAGGATCAGTTCATCCGAAAAATAAATTCCATCGTATGGCTATCAAGGAAAAACCCACAGGAAATTTCCGCTTTAAGCCAGCAAGAAAACCACTCAAAGATATTAGAATTGCAGTTGTAGTATCCGAATGGAATTCAAAAATCAACTCCCCGCTTTTGGAAGCTTGCAAATCAACCCTGCTCCTACATGGCATTCTTTTAAAAAATATCATAATTGAATGGGTGCCGGGATCATTCGAACTGCCACTTGCAGCAAAATGGATGCTGGACAATGATACGGTCGACTGTGTGATCTGTTTAGGTTGCATCATCAAGGGAGAAACACCCCATAATCACTACATTTCAGAAGCTGTTTCGCTTAATATCGCTGCCCTGGGCATGGAATACAGCGTGCCGGTCATTTTTGGTGTACTTACAACTGACAATGAAAAACAAGCGATCGACAGGGCAGGAGGGCCCAAAGGTAATAAAGGCGAAGATGCTGCCATAGCTGCTTTAAAAATGCTTGCCCTTGCCGACAAAATTTGCAGGTATATTTAATTATTGCCACAAAGACACAAAGGCACAAAGATTCACAAAGAAAAATCAAACCTTATTACCACTCTAAAATGTTTATATGAAGGATTATAAAGGAAGGTTTTTCTCATTATCTCCTGAAGAGGAAGAAATTGGAAAAGCAATTGTAGATGCTGCATATAAGGTGCACAAGGAGCTTGGACCAGGTTTGTTGGAAAAGGTATATGAAGTGTGTTTCTGCCATATTCTGACTCAAGCAGGATTTGAAGTTAAACGACAGACAGATATTCCAATTGTTTTTGACAATTTAATCTTTAATGAAGGATTGCGCTTAGATGTTTTGGTAAATGATCTTGTAATTTGCGAATTAAAAGCAATTGAAACAGTTAACCCTGTCTGGAAAGCCCAAATCTTAAGTCATTTAAAACTTACTGGAAATCGACTAGGATACCTGATTAACTTCGATGTTCCTCTTATAAAGGATGGAATAAAAAGATTCATTATCTGATACTTTGTGTAACTTAGTGCCTTAGTGCCTTCGTGGCAATTTTTTTAAATTCTAATAATTAATTCAATAAATCAATAACAAATGAAAAAGTACTTAGTAGTTTTAACAATCCTTTTCGCATTTTTATTCAGACTGGAAGCTCAAAACAGGTTAACCCCCGAACTGCTCTGGAGCCTGGGCAGAATAAGCGAATTTAAGGTATCGCCTGATGGCAAACTGATTTTATATGGCGTAACGAAATACGATATTGCCGATAATAAAGGGAACCGCGATCTATATGTGATTCCGGTAAACGGTGGTGAACCTGTAAAACTGACTGATTTTCCGGGCAATGAATTTAATGAACTCTGGAGCCCCGATGGTAAAAAAATAGGTTTCCTATCGGCAAAAACAGGCTCGGTGCAGATTTGGGAGATGAATTCCGATGGTAGCGATCAAAAAGTAGTATCAAATATTCAGGATGGCATTACAGGTTTTGCATTTTCGCCCGATAGCAAAAATATCCTGTACACTAAGGATGTAAAGGTGGATAAAACCCCAACCGAAATCTATCCCGACCTGCCAAAAGCCAATGTACGTATTATCGATGACCTGATGTACCGCCACTGGGATACATGGCAGGATTATACTTACAGTCATATTTTTGTTGCTCCTATCATAAATGGTGCCTTGGCTGAAGAATATGATATTTTTAACCCGGCCGACAAATTTGATGCTCCTGTAAAACCATTTGGTGGGATGGAACAGATTAATTGGAGTCCTGATGGAACAAAAATAGCCTATACCTGCAAAAAAGAATCTGGCAAGGCTTATTCACTTAGTACCAATTCGGATATCTATATTTATGACCTTATAACCAAAACAACTCAGAATATCAGCGAAAGCAACCGGGGTTATGATCAGGATCCCGTATTTTCACCGGATGGCAAAATGATTGTCTGGCGAAGCATGAAAACCCCCGGCTATGAATCGGATAAGGACAGGATCATGCTGTACGATTTCACAACAAAACAAATGACCGACCTTTCATCGGATTTTGACCAGAGCAGCGCCAGCTTCTGCTGGAGCCCCAAAGCCGACAAACTCTATTTTATAAGCGGCACCAGGGCAACTTTTCAGATTTATGTTTATGATATGAAGAAGAAAACCATCACACAGATAACCAAAGGAACTCACGACTATACAGGATTTGCCCTTGCCGGTAAATCCATTATCGGTACGAAGATGTCGATGTCAATACCGGTCGAAATATTCAGCATCGACGAAAAGTCAGGTATAGAAACACAGCTTACTTACACAAACAAGCAGGTTCTGGAAAAGATTACTATGGGTAAGGTAGAAGAAAGGTGGTTTACTACAACCGATGGAAAAAAGATGTTAACCTGGATCATTTATCCGCCAAATTTCAATCCAAATAAAAAATATCCGGCATTGTTGTATTGCCAGGGTGGCCCTCAGAGTGCAGTCAGCCAGTTCTTTTCATACCGCTGGAACTTCCAGATCATGGCAGCAAATGATTACATCATCATTGCCCCGAATCGTAGGGGACTGCCGACTTTCGGACAGGAATGGAACGACCAGATTGCCGGCGATTATGGCGGACAAAATATGCAGGATTATCTCACGGCAGTGGATGAAATGGCCAAGGAACCTTTTATCGATAATCAACGGCTGGGTGCTGTGGGAGCAAGTTATGGCGGATATTCGGTATTCTGGCTTGCAGGGAATCATAATAAGAGATTCAAGGTTTTTATTTCGCACTGTGGAATGTACAACCTGGAGAGCCAGTATGCCGAAACCGAAGAATTCTTTTTTGTAAACCACGACCTGGGCGGGGCGCCATGGGATCAGCCCAAGCCAAAGAGTTATAGTTTCTCACCTAGTTTATTTGTCCAAAACTGGGATACTCCCATATTGATCATTTCGGGTGGATATGATTTCAGGATACCTTATTCCGAAAGTTTGCAGGCTTTTAATGCTGCCCAGTTAAGGGGAATACCGAGTAAATTTTTGTTCTTTCCCGAAGAGTCGCATTTTGTATTAAAACCTCAGAACTCGATACTATGGCAAAGGGAATTTTTTGCATGGCTGGATAAATATCTTAAAAAATGATCAGGCATCTGAGTTTAATCCTTATACAAAACTAAGTTAACAACCTGCTTTCAGATCTTATCAGCAGTTTGGAATATGATCCGGCTAACAAGTATAAATGCCAAAATGTGTACATGTCTGATGACAGTTATAAGTTTGGAGTTTAGAAGGTATATAGATAAACAAGTTATGGGGCATATAAAAAGAGTACAAACCGACCAAAACAATAAAATAATTGACCATTTTAAAACAAACAAAACAATTGACCGTTTTAAAAATATTAAAAAATAAAATAAAATGAAAACAAAAATTATTAAAACAACATTACCGACCATTTTGGGTATAATGACAGTACTTGGACTTTTAATATTATACAATATACTTGTTTACAACGGAGATGGTTTTAGAAATCCTGACAAAGGATTCTTTAAATACTTTGTTCCATTTGCTATAATAATTGCAATGTTAATCCAATATACATTGACACTTCCATTTTGGAAAAAATTCAAATCTGACAAAAAGGTGATGAGACTAACTCTAATCCAATTTACAGGTCTTCTTTGTATTGTTTCTGGACTGGCATTCGGTTTAGTATTTTGGGAAACAAATCTTGGAATGAGTGAGTTAATAGCAGAATCAATAACAGGAATAATTGCCTTCGCAGTTTATTGGACAATTAATTTATTGACATTAAAAAAATTGGACAAAATACAACTATAAAAGAGAATAATACGCCCCATAACAGCGGTCTTAAACAATAGCTTGCATTGGAAAACCATTTAAGCATATTAACTTTCAATGAGCTTTGTGCTGGCAGTGCAAATCCGTATTCAAATTTCCAGCTACGGTTCCTGCCCTGAAAACGTTTGAACATTAGCTGAAGAAAAGACAAAAAAACATTCATATAACAATTCAATTTAAATAAAAAGAAATATGCAACAGACTGACGTAACGAACAAAAGAAAAACTATAATATCGCTGATTTCGGTAATTGGAGTAGGTGTAATTGCATATTTAGCAACTCAAATATTTTTCAATCCACAACCAGCTGACAAAAAATTAATGCAAATCGAAAAAGATATGCAAAAGACATTTCCAATAATGATTGACCAAAATGTCCGTTTAGACGATGCAGCAGCTCTTCCAGAAAATAGTTTTCAATTAAATTTTACTTTACTAAAATTAGACAAATCAGAAATAAATCTTGACTCAATAAAAAAATATATTGAGGAATGCAGCATTGTTAAGATCAAAACCAATCCAGACTTAAAAAAATATCTCAATGACATCACAAAAATGAATTATCTATTTAAAGACAAAAACGGTGAATTTGTTTTTAGAATAGATGTGACAACAGATATGTATAAAATAAATTAAGTAAGGATTTCAGTCCAACAACCATCATAGGTTAATAAACTATCGCCAGCATTGGATTACACTATGAAAACAACAGAACAAAATAGGCATTCTGCAAGCAGTGCAAATTCGAGTACAAAAAACCAGCTGCTGTTCAAGCCAACGATATGCAAGGTACATCATGCACATCAACCTTAAAAAGCACCTTTAATTCTTCTTAAAAATAATCAATCCGGATGCACCATGAGCAAGAATAAAAGTGGAAAGAACAAATGGAAGCCAATTCTTTTCAATTAATTGCCCATTCAATACATAATCAGATGAATAATAAATAATAAAACAAGCTAGCAACATTATCCCAGCTGTATAATTTCCAACTTTATAAAACAATTGGTATTCCCGTTCATCTAGTTTCCTCTTGCCAATAAACGGCTGTGCTGCAATTAAAACCATTACTACCATTCCTGATTGGCCAAATTTGAAAATTGATATCAGTAGAATAATACCAACAATCAGTTCATAAAGAAATCTTTTTTTCATTTTACTTGTCCTCCTTTTTTATGTAAAAAATATCTTCAACCGGGCATTCAAAGAATTCGGCTATAGTTAACGCCAATTTTACCGAAGGATTGAATTTCCCGTTTTCAATCGCATGTATCGTCTGTCGCGACACATCGACTCGTTCAGCCAGTTCCTCCTGGGTTATTTGGTTTTTATTAAACCGCTTTGCTTTTAAATTATTTGCCAGAATCATATTTTAATTGGAATGCTTAAAATAAACATCAATGCAAAAGTAAATAATAATTGACAAAAAGACAAGTATTGTGTACTTATATTTTATACATTAACTGCTATAGTTTAAAAACCCTCAGAATATTTTACTAGTTGGGTTAAAGCCCGAATATATGAAGCATTTGACTTACCCCGACCTTAAGGTCGGGGTAATTGAAAGCCCGGAAGAAATGGGCTTTAGCCCAAAAATATGACAGAACCTTATAATTATTCTACATCATAAAATTAGAAGACTAAATATAGTTTACCTTTAAAGTTCTTAACTTTGTAATCATTTGAGCCCTTATATCTTAGTGGCAGGAAAAAATAGCCACCAGGGCATGAAGCCACTAAGAAACACTTAGAACTTAACATAATTAAACAATGTCAGGCAATAAATCATATATCCGATGCAATTTGAAATAAATCTCGTTCTCACACCTGAACAGGCATTCCATCCCGATCATTTTCTGAGTATAGCCTCTAAAAAGCTGAATATTACCGCTTCGGATATTTCATCCTACCGGATATTGCATAAATCGGTTGATGCCCGGCAGAGGAATATTTTGGTGAACCTCAAGCTACAGATTCTGACCGGGGGTGAAAAAGTGATTAATCCGATTGAACCATTTCATTCGAAAAATGTAACTAACAAACAGGAGGTTCTCATTGTCGGGTCAGGTCCTGCCGGATTATTTGCAGCACTTCATCTTATCGAAAATGGTTATAAACCTATACTGCTTGAAAGAGGAAAAGATGTTCATGAAAGAAAGAAGGATATTGCCTTGCTGGGCAGGAACAAGTCGATCGACCCCGATTCAAATTATTGTTTTGGTGAAGGTGGAGCCGGCACATTTTCAGATGGGAAATTATATACCCGATCCGTAAAAAGAGGAAATGTAAAGCGATTTCTTGAATTGCTTTGCTTTTTCGGTGCATCTGAAGAAATCATGTATGAAGCTCATCCTCATATCGGATCGGATAAACTGCCGCATATCATTCAGAATATAAGGGAAGCCATCGTTCAGGCAGGAGGGGAGATCCACTTTAATTCAAGGCTGGTTGATTTCAAGGTCTCATCTGATTCAGTCAAACAACTGGTTTTGCAGGACGGTCGTAGTTTTAAGTCAGATGCAGTGATCCTTGCCACAGGTCATTCAGCCCGTGATGTATATGATATTTTTACCCGTCAAAAGCTGTCGGTCGAAAACAAAGGTTTTGCCATGGGAGTAAGGGTGGAACATCCACAGGAGTTGATTAACAGGATACAATACCATGGTGATCCTCAAAGTAAGTATTTGCCTTCGGCACCTTATACATTTGCTACACAAATTGATGGTAGAGGGGTTTATTCATTTTGTATGTGTCCGGGTGGTTTTATAGTTCCTGCATCAACAGCCGAAGGGGAGATCGTTTTAAACGGCATGTCATCATCAGCAAGAAATTCAGGCTTTGCCAATTCAGGAATTGTTGTTGAGATAAGGTTCGAAGACATTCCTTCAGAATTTAAAATGGATTCTTTACCAGCTCTTTCCTTTCAAAAGCAACTTGAAAAACTGGCATTCGATAACAATAATAATGGCTTTGAAGCTCCTGCCCAGCGGTTAAATGACTTTATGCAAAACCGGAACAGCAACAGTCTGCCCCAATCATCCTATACTCCGGGCTTGAATATCTCTTCTTTGAATCACTGGTTACCAGCTGGTATAAGTTCCAGGCTTCAAAAAGCATTGCTGCAATTTGAAGTGAAAATGAAGGGTTTTAATACAAACGAAGCCATTGTGGCAGGAGTAGAATCCAGGACATCCTCGCCAGTCAGGATTCCCAGGATCGCTGAAACTTTAAGTCATACCGAAATGAAAAACCTTTTTCCATGCGGCGAGGGTGCAGGTTATGCCGGGGGCATCGTTTCCTCGGCTTTGGATGGAATAAATTCGGCACAAATGGTAATTCAATATCTCAGCCGCTGAATACAATAAAAAAATCCAGTATGTTTGCAGAAAAATCAAACACTTAAAACAAAATGAAATGAGAACTTTCAGCCTTTTCTTTATGATAATGGTCATTGCGCTATTTTTTACCAGTTGTCTTACTGTCGAGAAAAAAATGTACAAATATGAATTTACCGGAAAGAACACAGGAACACTCACGATTTTATATTACAATATTTCTTCAAGCAACGATTCGGAAGGTGTTGCCCATACCGATTTTACGGAATTGATTGACAGCTATCTGAATGGTTCCAAGCCGCAGGATGAATTTCCCGGCGCACAGGTGATCAAGAAAGAATTATATGAAGATAACGGAAAGTTATGCGCCAGAATGGTGCTCGGGTTTTCCGATCTGAAAACAGCCAGATTATACCAGGCCGATCCAAAAGGCGCATATATGCTCCATATGAGCAGTTTCTCCGAAAGTTATGTTTCCTCAAACGGTACATGGGGAGGCGAAATTATGCCGGTAGTTTTTTGGGATAGAAAGCTGAAAACTTTGGACGTAACAACTACCGTAGAAAAGAATATAGATAACACCTTAAACCTGCTCGAAATGTATAAGGCGTGGAAGAAATAATGGGTATTTAATGCCCTGAATTTTAGAATCCCTAAGTAATTTATGAGATATAAGGAATGTTAATAAGCAGAATTTGTCATATCTTTGCTTGTATAACCTCTAAAAACTAAATTTTAACCCCAGTCCTCCTATGCTCCAGTATACCCTCATATAGGAAATATCATTTGAAATATTACGGTATTCCATTCCAAACTGGGCTTGAAATTGAAGGTTGACATGTTTCCAGAATAAATTCGTTTTTGAACACTTCAGGTTGAACCCAAATGGAATATAAGCCCTGAAAAAGAAACTTGGATCAGTAACCATACGTTCTTCCATATAATATTTAGACTCAAAATCGTTGTTAAAATTTTGGTTATCATTACTTTGTCCGTTTTTTAATTTTAGGCTCTCAGTCGAATCTTTCGCTGATGAAAATAATATTCCGGAATAGGTTGAATATCCGACATTGATACCATAACCGGCAAATACGCTGAACTTTCTATCCTGATCCGACTTATAAATACAGGATACATTCATGTCCATTTCCTGGACATTTTCTGAATATTTTAAACTGGAATGGTAAAATGAATCAACATAAAAAGTATAATCCTTCACATGCAGGGTATCAACTCTTACATTCGAATACTTACTGAATTCGAACGACCTCCGGTTTCCTGAAACATATCCTATTCCTATTAATAATTCCCTGTTTGGCCTGGAATTAGATGATAATCCCAGTTCCATGTTAAAGTTGAATATGGATGGTTGGGATACTGACTGATAATAATCATCTGTTGGCATAGGGATGAATGGATCTTTTTTCAGGATGATCCTCTTCAGGTCTGAAAATTGATTTGCCACACCGGAAGACATTATTGGTCTTATAACAATATTAAAGGAAGTTATTTTCAGACATTTGCTATTCTTTGGGACTTCATTCAGCAGGTTCTGAGATAGAACTGATAATGAAAAAAATGTTAAAATAAACAAAATAGTTGTTTTCATCATAATCCAACATTAAATTGTTAACCTCTAAAATAGCTATTTTTTAAGGATTTTAGCACATCAATTCTTTGGATATATCATTTAGAAAGTATATTTCAAACCTAAGCCTCCGATACTGAAATATAGTTTGTAGTCCATACCTGTCGAAATACTGCGGTATTCTACTCCAAGTTGTGTCAGGTACAATATATTAATGTGTTTCCAGAAATCATCCTTCTTTGATATATTCCAATTAAAGCCAACCGGTATATAAACCCGGTAAAACCAGCTTGGGTCTGCTTTTTTGTAGATTCCGGTTGATTTGATATATATTTGTTTGTCAGGATCAAAATTCAACAGAAACTCATTTGGATCTTTATCTAAAGTTAAGTGAGAGCTTGAATCTTGTATAGATTCAACTGAAAGAGAGTTGTTAAACGAATAGGATATATGAATGCCAAAGCCTGCAAATGCAGTGAAATTTTTATTCTGATCCGTTTTAAATAAATATTCCATAACCAGTCCCAGTTCTTCAACATCTTCTGTAAAAGTTCGATTTGAATAAATAAAAGAATCAGCATATAAATCATAACCTTGCATTTTAATTGTATCAAACCTTCTAACCGTATATTGGGTATATGAAAATTTACTCTTTTGACCAGAAATATAGCCTAGCCCAATAAATAATTCCCTGTTTGGACGTGATGAAATACCCAGTTCCAGGTTGAAGTTTCTTGATGCCGTATTGGTAACATACAACCAGTAATTATTTGATGGCAGGAAAGAATTTATTTGATCCTGAGGCAGCCTTTTAATAATATTGTTATAATCAAAAGTGTAATTACTGCTGAAAAATGGTCTGAAATTCATGTTAAAGGAGATAACTGGTTTATTTTTCCCTTTTTGTGAAGAATCGTTTTGAATATCCTGCGAAAGTGCCCTGGATGATAATGCGATAATCATAAGAAGAATGACTGTTTTCACCCTCATAAACATTAAATTGTATACTACTAAGCTAATTATTTTTATTGTTTTTTTGATAGCTGTTTTTTTACTTTAAAACCTATGCTTATTCGTGGCAGATTTTATATTTTAAAGTTTGAAAAAAGATTAGGGGGAAATCATTAATTTGCATATTCTTATGTTATGCTTTTTTAAAGAATTATATCGTTTAAAGATCAGGATTCTATTTCTGATAGTTCTCAGAGATATATCTGCTATCTGGTTAATCGCAATTTTTATAACAGCACCTTCTCTGATATTTTCACAATCCATACCTGATTCAACTGTTTATAAAAAAACAATTTTTAAACTATCCCAAATTTCAGGCTTCACGATAAAATCGGACAAAATATACATCCAGCAGGTCAGGTTAAACAACAATAAATTTGAACAGTGCGTAAGCATTTCATCTGTAAGAAAAAACGGGGTAACGAAAAAAATATTGATTTTCTGGCAAAGGGATGCAAACGGAAAATGGTCAGATACATCTTATATTTTTGCAAACCGTTTTAAATTTATTGATATAGAGAATAATGGGATTCAGGAAATTGAATGCACAGACAAAAAAAGCGATAAAAATCACAGGGAAAAAAGATACAGGCTCATTTCATTTGTTGATGGTCAGCAATCAGAAATGTATGCCTATCATCAATTTGAGTATTTTAATGTAAGATATATCCAATCAAATATTGCCCCGGATTCAGTTTTCGCAGTAAATCATAACATGAAGATAAAAGATATTGATTGGGACGGTAAGCCTGAAATTACAGACAAAATTGAAATAAAATACCGCAAACTACCCTGTTGTGATCATCATTTTGAGTATGGTATCCGACAAAAAAAATTGGTTTTGTATTTAATAAATGGTAAATTTGAGTCAGAATGAGAATATTAATTACGGACTGATATCACTTTAAACCCTGTTTAATAAGACCCTTCCATATGATACTGAAAAGGATTTATTTTATCTGCCTTCTCATCGGCACCCTAATTTTATTTGTGCTGTCTGCCTTCTCAATGTACGAATTGCCCGACAATCCAAGCATTACCTATAATTTTCAGATCATTAATTACTCATTTTTTATTATCCTTCTATTTTTATCAAATGTTATGTACTTCAAATTAGGAAAAACGATTTACCTTTTGATTTCAGTAGTGATCTTTCTGCTATTTCTTGATTTTTACTGGATTATTATACAGGTTGCATATATCAGAGGGGCATTCTTTAGTACAGTAGCAATTTTCCTGGTAACTTTGAACTATTATGTCCTAAAGAATTATTTCAAGCCTGTTAAAGTTAAAAGTAAGTAAATATTCGGATTTTAGGATATAGAAAATTATCAATTCTTAATATTATGCTCAAATACAGATTTTGTTGGTTGGGTACATTATTTATCGTTTTGATACTTACTGGATGTGCCCCTGTTTATGTTCCAAATACCGTTAATGCTCCATTATTTAGCGGGAAGGGTGAATTAATGGTATCTGCTTTTGGCGGCACAAATGGATATGATGCTCAATTTGCGTATGCACTTACTGACCATATCGCTTTTCTTGCAAATGGTTCCTATCAGTCAAAAAAATTCGACAGTAATTCAACGAAAGATTACCATAAACACTATTTTGGAGAAATAGGTGGTGGATATTTTACTCAGCTGGGGGAACATGGCAGGTTTGAATGTTTGGGCGGTTATGGTTTCGGACAGTCTGAAACAGGTTATGATTTTACATTTTTAGATAATAATTCAGGTGTTGCAAAAGGCTTATTCGACAGGTATTTTATTCAGACTGACCTTGGCACTTCAGCTAATTTCGACTATTTGAATATGGGAATCGCAATACGTGGAACTTATGTTAATTTCTACAAGTTCACTACAGGTAATGAAGTATACAATAATACTCAAAGTAATTTTTACGTCGAACCGGCAGTTTTTGTCCGGGCAGGCTGGAAATATATTAAATTCCAGTTCCAGTTTGGCGGCTGTATCTCCACTCAGAAAAACCCTACATTCAATTGCCAGCCAATAATGGTCAGTGCCGGCCTGGTATTTAATATCCCATTGATTTTAGCAAAGTAAAATACACGATACCAGTTTCAAATTTCAGGATCAAGGATCCAAGTTCAGATGTTCAGATGTTCAGATGTTCAGATGTTCAGATGTTCAAATGTTCAAATGTTCAGATGTTCAGATGTTCAGATGTTCAAATGTTCAGATGTTCAAATGTTCAGATGTTCAAATGTTCAAATGTTCAGATGTTCAAATGTTCAGATGTTCAAATGTTCAGATGTTCAAATGTTCAGATGTTCAAATTGCCAATACCCATAACACTACTCTCTAACACTCCGATGGGAAGAATCTCTCCTGCTTTTTATCAATTTTCAAATTCAGTGTTTTACACCAGAGCTATCCGAAATACACCTCACTGAATAAGCATTGTACTTACTATAATTCATGTTCACAACAGCCGGGTTCCCGGGGGCGATCGTTTTTGTAATCGCATTGTCTTTATCGGCTTCAGTGGCCGACCAGAATATCCCTACCGATCCGAGATAAAAACACTGGCCATAGCTTACCCTTCGTCCGGCATATAGCCCTTTAAAACCAACGGGACCATATATGTTCAGTTTATAGCCTGCCTTATCTTTGCCTCCCACATATTCAGTTAAAATATTCCAGTCGGAATCGGCCGGGAGCCGCCATTTTGCCGGACAACTTTTTTTGGCTGTTTCCCATTCATACAATCGTCCGTATTTTGTGCAATTATTGACATCATCGCCATAGCAGTAACTATTTTCGGATTGATAGTTCAGGTTCTCTGCCATCCAATATTGTGTTCCTATCTTAACGGTTTTATAAATCTTCCCGTCACGTATATCGCTGATTGTAATATTTTGTGGTTTGACCCTTACCTGTGCAAACAGGATGAAGTTGCATAATATCATCACTATAAGAGCAAAACATCTTTTCATATGATTTTACTTTAACAAATTATCAGATCGTAAAATTACGTTAAAAATTAATCATTTCTTTCGTATTGATCATCAATATCGCGCCTGGAAGTATCTTTTTCTTTATTATAGCTGTCGGTAAACGAATATTTCTTTTTCATATAAAAATGAGCAATAACAACAATGATAATGATAATGATTGCTATGAACTGTGAATGAGATATTTTGCCATTAAATAAAAAACCCCTGTCTGAATCACCCCGGAGAAATTCAATAAAAAACCGCCCTATAGCATAAAGAAATGTGTAAATTAAAAACAGTTGTCCATCGTATTGCTTTTTATTTCTGAGTAAATAAATAACGAAAAATATCAAAACCAATAATCCGGCTTCAAATAATTGAGTGGGATATAAAGGGGTATTTAAAGGATAGGCAACGCAATTTGGATTTGAAAACACTACACCGAGCCAGGAATCGGTTCGAATTCCATGACAGCATCCTGCTGAAAAACAACCAAGCCTGCCGAAAAATAGTAATATTATAGCTGCAATTGCAATAATATCAAGCATTTTCCGCTTTGGCCAGTTATGTTTTTTAAAGAAAAAATACAATACCGGTAAGGCTAAAATGAATGCTCCATAAAATACAAAACCAGATCCAAAACTCCTGATCATATTTGCCGGATGGCCAAAATAATATGCTGGTGCCTCGAAGTAAAAAGCAATTTTACCACCCACAATACCTGCAATGGTGGTCAACATCACAAAATTGGTAATCTGATCTGAATCAGCACCAATTTGCTTTTTTAACCTTTTTAACAGGAAAGCATAACTGACCAGAATTCCCAATGCAATACAAAATCCATAGGTATGGATTATTAAATGGGCGGGTAAAATACCCTGTAAAAATTCAGGGATCGGAATCTTGAAAAGTATTGGATACATAATTTTATTTGTTTAACTACTCAGTTAATTTTATTTACAAAAAAGATTTATTGTCCGGTTTCACTGAATTTATGTCCTAGATATATAATTTTACGTTCGAACGCATTTTGGGATAATTACAAAACTACATTTAATACCCTTACTTATAAAAT
>Ga0182027_10004972_pt1 | contig 20399 bp, 14 predicted proteins | sample 712E1DmetaG_FD_121300 | JGI IMG/M metagenome (GOLD analysis project Ga0182027, IMG submission 121300) | Permafrost microbial communities from Stordalen Mire, Sweden - 712E1D metaG (Illumina Assembly) | ecosystem: Environmental > Terrestrial > Soil > Wetlands > Permafrost | place: Sweden...
CCATGACAATATCCTCCAGACGATGGTGGTACAGTCCTGTTGTCTGGAATTAATATAAATGACGAATTAGCCTTTGTCAAGCATTAAACGCAATATTGGTGAATATTTAGAGGTACCCTTAAATTTGTCTTTCGCGTTAGGGGCGACTGGAGGTCGCGCTGAAGCGCGATGCCGCCCGGATCCGCCGCGTAAGCGGCATAAGACCGTGGCGGCCCGAGGCCTGCGGCCGAGACCGGAAGGAGAACCGACCCCACGAAGTGGGGGAACGCCCAACTTTTACATTTATATATATTTGTGCTACTTTGCCGTAAAGTTCGCCGACCCTATAACTTCTCCGGCTTCGTTGACAACCTGGACCTTCCAGTCGCCCGGCGTGACGGTCTTGTAGCTCCAGAGCCGGCCCGAGGCGAATTTAAGCCTCAGGGGCAGTTCCAAAACTTTTTCAGTTCCGTTATACCATACGTGCTTGACCGTGACCGGGGCCCTGTCGATTGATATTTTTGTCCAGCAGAAGACTTTCCTGGTTGACGGCTCAAACACGTTGCTGACTCCAACGGGCGCCCTTGATTCGATGCCGGTTGCAAACACAATGCTGTCGACCTTGGCTACCTTCGGGACGGAGGAAGCTGAATCGGTTGAAGCCGCGGAATCGGATTGCGCAAACGCGGCGAAGCTGAAAACAACCAGCCCGAGAAGGCTCATGAGAAAAGGCCTCTTCATAAAAACTCCTTGGGTTAAGAGTGATGGTGTGATGCCGTTATTTTTTCAAAGTTAAAAAAGTTTTATCTTAATCGCTAAAGTGACGGAATGTTGTTATGGCTCCCTTTAATATATCAGAATATAATACTACCATTTTTCATGATACAAGTCTACCGTGATTTTAACAGTTTTCACTTTCCCGAAAATTCCCCGCATCTGAGGTAACCGCCCCTGCCCGTGGGCCAGTCAAGATTGTTTTTTACGGCGGACGCAACGTCCCAGATCTGCACTCCGCCAAGGCCGCCTCCCAGGGCGTCTTTCAGCGATATAATAATCTCGATTTTACCGTTGTGGTCCACGTCGGCAAGGGTGGGCGCTGCCATGCATCCCCTGCCGCTGATGTCAATCCTGTGCAGAAGCTGGCCCGCGCTGTTAAGGATAAAAAGATGGGAGCGGTTTTTTGCAATAGAATATGTGGTGAAAATTATTTCAGGAACGCCGTCGTTGTTCAAGTCACCGGCAACGGCCTCGCTTGCGCCCGTAAAGGGTTCTCCGGCGCCGTTGAATTGCACTTTCCACAACACAGTGCCGTTGCTTGCATAGCACCGCATCCAGCCGTCGTACGAGGGGACAATGATGTTCGGCGCAGCACCGCCTAGTTTTGAAATGCAGGGCGCAGGCGCCACCTGCACGATGTTGTCCTGGTAACCGGTGTACAGGGGCATTCCTGTTGTAAGAGGCGTTTCGAACCCCGCGACCCTGCTCATGTCCGGATTGAGGACCCAGAGGCTGTTGCCCCTGTTTACATATTCCCCTGCTTTTTCATGGTCGGAAAAAAGGATTATTTCCGGTAATCCGTCGTTGTCCATGTCCGCGAACACCGGCGGAGAATCGGTGAATTCGTCCCTGTCGTTTCCGTCTGCGCCCCAGCCCTGTTTCGCAAGGGCAATATTGTGGAACATGGGAACGTTGCAGGCGTATTTTCCGGAAAACATCGGGTTTGCGGGCCAGGGCGCGCCGTTTCCGCGCATCACGCCGATATGGCAGATGTCGTAGGTGCAAACGATGTCTTTTGTGCCGTCGCCGTCAAGATCGGCGCACCCGATGTTCTGGTTGTACCCGCCGTAGTCGTTGAGCGCCGGGTCTGTCACCTGCGGCCATCCGTTTACAATTGCGCCGGTCATTTTCCATACATTCGTCACCGGCCCATTCGATGTTTTTACAACAAGTATTTCGCATATTCCGTCATTGTCAATGTCGCATGCGGCAATGGAGCGGATTTCGTCGGCGGAACCTGGAAAGGACTGCGGCCAGCCCGGAAGCAGGTTCCCGTTGTAATCATAGACCGCGGCCTGGTTGCCGTAGGCGACTGCTATTTCACCAAAGTGGTCGTTGTTTAAATCACCCACGACAGGGGAGCAGTACATCCTGCTCGTGCCGTGATCATTAGTAGAGGAGGCGTTTTCGCCCACGGGCGCGCGCCATTTGAGGGTCCCGTCCGAATTCCAGACATACAGTACGCTATGGCGTGACGCAATGATTTCGTTTTTGCCGTCGTTGTCGAGGTCGTATACCGCGGGCGACGAAAACCAGTTCTCGTCCCAACTCGCAGGCAGGGTCGCGCGCAATTGGGGCGCGGAAACGGTGCTCGAAATTTCCTCCTGAGTGTTGAGGCCGGCAATGGTGATGGGGTTTTGATCAGAGCAGGAAGAAAAAAAAAGTATTGCGGATGATACAACAGCAGGAATAAAAATGATTAATCGGGAAAGCGATTTAATTAATGTCATGATAATTTATCCGCCTTTTTTTTCGTGATCTTTCTGAGAATAAAATACAATGCCGTCAAGGGCCACAACAGTCCCGCCCATGCAGACAGGCCGATATTGCCTTTCAGCTGTATTTCGAGCATCGGGTCAAACGGGTTGTCGTTGATGAGATACGTCCAGGTGGCCGACGGCGCTTTTAACCCCGGCACGTCTGTTCCGGCCGCGTTTTCCGTGACAGCGTCAAACGCCTTTATCATGTCGGCTTCGATATGGTTTTGCATGATTTCAAAAATATGAATACTCAATTTCTGGAATTCGTAAAGGGGGTCCTGGCCGCCCATCCTCCGCAGATGTATGCCCTCGCGCAGTTCGGTCATTTCGGCAAGATACCGCGACCAGTGCCTGTCATGATGGATAAGCGCCAGCGCGGCGCATATGCCGGCCAGTCTGTCTTCACCGAGAATTACGCAAAGACGGCCCCATTGCAACGGCGATTGCCGCCTGAAAAAATCCGTCGCCCATGCGCCAAGCAGGATACCGCGGCGCTTTTCAAAAAATATTTTCCTCTGCTGCTCCACCAGAAAGGAATACCGGTACATGGTCATTTTTATTTCAGAATTCTGGCCTTCAATGATCCGTTGAAGCCGGTTGATCTCGCTTTGCACCACGGGACTGTCAATCGGGCCGCCATCTTTTGCGCGGGTATACCTGGCAGGAAGAAGGTCGTTAAGGTGGTACTTTACAAACAGGTCATCTTCGAGGCTGATAAAAAAACGCGACGAACCGGGATCTCCCTGCCTGCCTGCGCGGCCGCGCAGCTGGTTGTCGATGCGCTGGCTTTCGTGCTTGTTGGTGCCGATCACATACAGGCCGCCAAGGTTTGCCACCAGCTTTTTCTCTGTTTCGTCTGCGCCGCCAAGCCGTATGTCGGTGCCTCTGCCAGCCATGTTGGTGGAAATGGTGACTGCGCCGGGGCTTCCCGCACCGGCGATGATTTGCGCCTCGAACTCGTCGCGTTTTGCGTTGAGCACCTCGCAGGCAACGCCCTGCTTCTGCAGGGCGTCGGCAATCGCCGCGGACTCCTCCACGGTGCGCGTTCCCACAAGCACGGGGCGGTTGGTTGCGTGCACGCCCGTGATTTCGGCAAGCAGGGCCTCTCGTTTCTGCCCGGCTGAGCGAAAAACAACATCGTGAAGGTCTTTGCGCACGCAGGGGTTGTGGGGAGGGACCACCACCACGCGCAAGTTGTAGAAATTCCTGAATTCCTCCTCTGCGCGCTGCGCCGTGGCGGTCATGCCGCAGAGTTTGGGGTACAACGTGATAAAATGCTGCAGCGTTATCGAATTAAGCACGATGCCCTTTGACTGCACGTTTATGTTTTCCTTTGCCTCGACCGCGGCCTGCAGACCGTCGGGCCAGCGCCGTTTGTCGGCCACCCGTCCGGTAAACTCGTCCACGAGCTCAACCTTGCTGCTGCGGACAATGTAGTCCTCATCCTTGTGCAGCAGGTATTGGGCGTGGAGCGCGTAGCCGAGCATGGCGAGCAGCTCGAAATTTTCCTCTTCGTAAAGGTTGCCGCATGAAAGCAGGGACTCGGCCCGTTTAACGCCGTTTTCGGTAAGGTGGATGTTGCGGACATAGTCGTCGAATTCCCAGTCCTTTTTCTCCTCAAGCGTACGCACGAGACCGGCCATGTCGTGCAGTTTTTTATTTTTTGCCTCCTTTTCGCCGAAAACGTCCTGGCTTCCCGCTATGATAAGCGGGATTCTTGCCTCGTCTATGAGGATTGAGTCCGCCTCGTCGACAATGGCGAAATTGAAATCGCGAAGCACGATGTTCTGCGCATCGTAGCACAGGCTGTCGCGCAGAAAATCGAACCCCGCTTCCTTTGCCGTGCAATAGGTGATGTCTGCGCCGTACGCTTTTTTGCGTTCCGCAATGGTCATTCCTTCCTGAATGAATCCCACGGAAAGGCCGAGAAATTCATAAACAGGGCCCATCCATTGAGCGTCGCGGCGCGCAAGGTAATCGTTGAAGGTGAGCACGTGCACGCCCCTGCCCGCGAGCGCGTTAAGATAAGCAGGAAAAACCGCGGCAAGCGTTTTTCCCTCTCCGGTCTGCATTTCGGCAAGTTTGGCCCTGTGCATCACGATCCCGCCTATTATCTGCTCGTCAAACGGGCGCTGGTGCAGCACCCGCCAGACGGTTTCGCATACAAGCGCGAATGATTCGGCAAGCAGATTATCCAAAGCCGCGCCGGCGCGCGCTTTATTGATAAGGGCGAGCGATGCCTTGTTAAGCCGGCCGTCGGTTTTGTTTGTAAAACCAGGCGTGTGCGTTTTAATTTTTCCCAGAATGTTCTGGTACGGCGCAAGGTCGTATTCTATGGTGCTGCCGTTAAGGCGCTTGAGATATCGTTTGAGTTTGATGCTGTTTTTTATAGACGACATGATTCAATCCTTTGTTCAGGAAATGGTTTATGCATCGGACCAAAAGCAAATCGGGAATGCAAAAATGAAAAGGCCGTTATACAGCCATGGGAGGAAGGTCGTCTGATGACTGGTGCCAGGCGCTGCATTTCTGCAGTATCGTCACCAATGGAAAAAAGTGGTTGCGGGTATTATTGGATAAATTCAAAACACGAAGCGCAAAGGCATTATAGTCGATAAGGGTAAATTTGTTGATTGATGACAAGGCAGGGTCATTGATGGAGAGTTCCGGAGGTTGTGCAGGGGAGGATATCGTCCTGTACGAAGTAATATTGTAGGAAGGATTTTCGGAGACAACCAACTCGATGAACGCCCTCGTTATGGCAGGGGAGTGATCCGCATCCGAGCACAGGCCGCTGTCAAGCCTGGCGAGGCAGACAAAGGCGTTAAGGATAAAAAGGCAGCGGATGAAGTTGGTTTTTGTCATGGATTTGATAAAATAATTCTCGGAAATGAATTAAAAGTAATTTGGTGGGGGAGGAATCCCCCTGGCCCTGCATGTAGAGTCGTAGCGCGCTACGACTCTACATAGCAGGGCACACCCCCCTCATGGGTGCGGCCGGGACCGGCAGTAGCAAGATTCATCCTTCCGCTGGGCGCACCCGCGGGCGTCAGTTGAAGGGTAAAAAGGTTTTTATCGATTTATCCTCAAAAAGCCGAATTAGGAAATCCAACTGTTAGTTATTGTTTTGGTTTTTGCGTTAGGCAGGACTGGAGGTCGCGCTGTAGCGCGATGCCGCCCGGACCTGCCGCGCAAGCGGAATAGGGCCGTGGCGGCCCGAGGCCGAAGGCCGAGACCGGAAGGAGGGCCAACCCCTTGTAGTGTCGCACAGACGTGCGACTCTACAAGGGGGAACGCCCAGATTTATTCTTGCTCTCCATTATCTCAGTACAAATACCCGTTTCACAAATTTATTTCCATCAACCATACAGCAAACTATATAAACTCCGCTTACAACCCCAAGTCCGCTGTTTGATTCGTTTGTCAATTGCAGCGGATGCCAACCCTGTCCCTGTTCCGAGCCCGCAATCCGTTGGACCATTTTGCCGTTTGTATTCAGGATTTCAAAGCCGATGCGCGAAGGTTGATCCAAGAAATACCGTACGATTCCTCCTGAGGTCTCAATCTTTATTGACGACAGGGAGGCGCGTGCCGAAAAAGACGCCGCAGGCCCAAACACCGGCGTTATGCCGATAGGAACCGTGGTAAACGATGCGGTGCCCGATGTCAATCCGTCTGATACCGCCGTGACATTCACGGTTCCCGGCGTGAAGGTGGAGCGCACCGCCACCTTCATCAGGCCACCCTCGGCCGCGAGCTCCGGATCGAGCGGTGCATGGTAGCCCAGCGGCTTGCCCGCCGTGACCATCGCGTTGGAGCTGCCCCGGTAGCTGCCCGGTCCCGAAACGGTCCACGTGATGAGGTGGCTGTCGGTGGGGCATACGTTACCCGCGGCATCAAGCACTTTTGCGATGATGAATGCCGCGTCCGAGCCGTTGGCTTTTATCTGAAAGACTTCGCCCGTCTGCTTTACAATAGGCTGTTCAACGGAAAGCTCGATGCGGTCGGGATTGCCGGCCGTCACCTTCTGGTCGGAGCACGCCACGTTGCCGCCCGCGTCAAGGCCTTCCGCCTTGAGCGTGCCGGCCGTCCAGGTCACGTTGTCCCAGTAGCACTGGAAGGGAAGCTGGGTTGTGTTCTGGGTCAAATCGCTGTTGCTTCCCGCACCGGTCCACGGGTTCGGCGTCTTGGTTCCCAGGTCGGTCCCGTTGAGACGGAGCCGCACGCCGGGGCAGTTGCTGAACACGTTGACCCGCACCGTTCCCGACCTGTTCCAATGATGGGCGATGCTCACCACCGGTTTGATCGAATATTCGGTCCAGCACGCCTGGTACATCTTGTACAGCATTTTGGGAAACCGGTTGAAGTCCATCATGGAGCCACCGGTGCATTTCGCCAATTCAACCGGGGAGCCTTCTATATAATCATGCGATTCCCCCGGGGTTTCGGCCAGGTACCAGTGTGCCATGCCGAAGCAATTGGCGGCCACGCTCTTTCGCCAGTCCTGGAGGAATGGGGCGCCGAATTGGAGCTCGAAATCGTAAGCGGTCCGTTTGGAGTGGATGGTCCATACCTCCGCGTTCCAGGTGGGCATATTCGGGTACTGTTGCTTAAGCCCGATATCGCATCCGGCGCCGTCGCATGAGAGGATGTCGCCGTTGCCCAGAATGCCCATCCGGTCGGTCTGCGCGCGTGTATTGACCGGGTCCCATTGCTTGCCGAGGGCGGCCATGGCCTGCGCCAGCGGCGTGGTGATATTGCCGTTATCCGCCTCCCACGCGCAGATGGAGGGGTTGTTTCGGTCGCGGATGATCATGTCCCGGTGCATTTCCAGCTTGAGGAGCCCCTTGGGGTCGGTGGGCTGGGTGGTGGCAAAAGCGTGCTCGCCATCGCCGCTGGGCTGCATGAGCATGATGCCGTAATTGTCGCACGCGGCCACGAACCCCTTGCTGCACGCCGAATGCCCCGGCCGCCACAGGCTGCCGCCGCATTCGGCCAGGAGTTTCGCGTCGCGGAATTCCTGTTCGTTGGGTACCGCGGATCCCAGCGCCGGATAGTCGTACCGCGAGGCGGCGCCCCACAACAGGTGCTTGTGGCCGTTGAAATAGGGGAAATCCTTGTCCCAGGTGATCACCCGTATCCCGAGCGGCGTCTCGAACACGTCGAGCGTGGTCCCGCCGACCTTTACAATATGATAAACCTTGTACAGGTACGGCCCGCCGTACGTGCTGTTGTTGGGATACCATAGCGTGGGATTGGTGATGTCGCCTGTCTGGTCGAACACGTAGGCCTGCCCCGTGCTGATCGTCTGCGTCGCCGACTGGCTGAGCACCACGTTGTTTCCCTTGCGTACGTCAACCACCTTGGTGGTGAGGGTGACATTGACGGCGGCCGCGCTCTCGTTGAACACGTTGGTCTGGATCCGCACCGTTGCCGATGCGTCGGAAGCCGTCACCGTGGCTACATAGGTGCCCCACTGATTGACAACCGAGTACACATTCTGGGGAATATGGACTTTGTCGGTAATGTGCATCCACACGGGACGAAACAATCCGCCGTCGGCCTGGCCGAACCGGAACACGAGGGAAAAGCCGGGATCGCTGTAAAAGCCCTGTGAGCTGCTCACGCGCACGGCGAACACGTTATCGGCCCCGCCGAACTGGACCTTGTCGGTGATGTCGACGATGAAGCCGATGAACCCGAGGACATGGGTCGCGTTCGGATTCACGGCGCTGTTGCCCGGAATGAACGATCCGTTGATATAGGCCTGACAGCCCACGTGCGCGCCCTCGATTTCAATGAATATTTTTCTTCCGGAATACTCGTTGGGAAGCGTGAAGTGCTTCCGATACCAGCATATGCCGTGAAGCATGGACCCGTCGCCGCCGCCGCTTTGCTGATTGATGTAGGTGTCGGTGTCGTTCCAGCAGTGCGGGATGCCGACGTCCTTCCAGGCGGCGTCGGGGTAGGTCTGATTCGCCGCGGTCGCCGGGTCGCCCTTGTTGAATTTCCACGGCGTTTCGCCCAGGTTGATCGTTACGCGGTTGGAAGACTCGGGGATATAAGTTTCCGCGAGACTGACAATGACAAATGCGAGAATGAAATTGAAAAGCGGTGCCATCCTCTTCATGGTCATTTTGTACCTCCGGATGATGGTTGAATTTATTACAAGACTAGAAATAGCTGGGCGTTCCCCGCGCCAATTGGCGCGGGTCGGTCTCCCTCCGGGCTCGGCTGTCCGCCTCGTTGCCGGACCGCCCTATGCCTGTCGGCCGGGTCGGCCGGCAATCCCGCTATGGGCGGGACCACTCCGGTCCACCTAACGCTTGGCAGAAGGATTTTTTCACAATCCTTCTACTCGCTGTCGCATTTATTGGACGCGATTTCCAATCGTCAATCATATATTATCTGTCAACTAACTACAGACTTTGTTATTTTGAACTCCACACCGCCGCCTGCGTTACAGGCTGTACCGGCGAGTCATCCATATAGGTGACTTTAACCGAATCTCCGTCCGCCACCGCTATGAGCCCGGGCCGTGATGCGCCGGTCGTGAACCCGACCGTGCCGATGAAATTCCTGATCGTCGTGCCTGTCCCGCGAAGGGTGTCCTTGATTCCAGTCGGATCTTTCGTGCTCGTCACGAAGACCACGGCTGTGCTGTCTTCGATGTCATCATCAGTGAGGTTGATGGTCATGACCGAGGCGGTGCCATGGTACCGGGCGGAATCAAGGAACATGATGGCGGGCATGGGCAGCCATATGCAGCCGTTGCCCATGATGTCGGCTTTAGGGGTCAGGTCGTGATACTTCATGAAAATCGTGTCGCTTGCCGGCCCCACGGCCAGAACACTGTCCCCGCGCGATTGCCGCAACGACAAACCGATTTTGCCGATATAATCGCCTGACGACAGCGGCACCTTGGCAAGCAATACGCGAAGGCCTGCCGTATCTCTCTTGCTCCAGACGGCTATGGTCACTGCGGAATCCGTTATATCTGGGTCCCAGAGCGTGATCCCGAGGCCGTGTATGACGCCGATTATCGGCGAGCCTTTCGGTTGTACATTGCCGGGCAAACCGGTCCATACCGTGCTCGCGTAAACCAGGGCAGGCGGAAAAACGTCGCCATAAAAGGCGGTGACCGTGTCGCCGTCGCGCACCTTGATGAGCCGCCGTGCGGAATCTGATTTAACAATGGAGAAAAAGACGCTGTCGGAATAGGTTCCCGCGGCGCCGGCTGTTTTTTTCAACACTGCCGTAATTCCCGCCGGGTCGGTCGTGCTTTTTACATTCACCGGAATAGCGGCAATGGAAAGATCCGAGTCAATCACGGTTATGACAAGGGGGACAATACAGCTCTGGTACGACCCGTTTTCAAACGAGATGGTTCCGAGATGGGGGCCGTTTGCAGTGAGCAGAAAGTCATTGACGGCGGTATAGGACGAAATCGCCTTGCGGACGGTTGCATGGCCCGCGGCCGATACAACGAGTGTATCAATCATGGCCGCGGCCCTGGCAAACCCGGCTTTCCCGATTGAAGCGAAGGTTGTGCCCGCGCGCAAGCCATGCGACGCAATTGAGCGGTCATTGACATTCGGTATTCTGAAAACAGTTGTGCAGCCTCCAGTTTGAATCCTGACAAGATATACCCGGTCGGCCCGCACCGCTGTCAAGGGATCGATATGATAATAACCGCGCCCGAGGTTTTCATCCACGGGCGTGACGATGCACCTGCCCGAAAGGTCAAAAACATCGATACGAACGTGCTTTTCGATCTCAGTCACGCCGAGGAAAATTATGCTGTTCCTTAAAACAGGGGATTGAATGAGTGCGTTCGAACTTCTCCGGGAATGGACTGCCGATCCAACAAGGGAATACACGCCGTTTGTGTCCGTCAAGGTATTAAAGGAAAGGCCTTTAAGGCTGACCAATGCGCCGCTGATGGCTATTTTGGTGGAAGAATCTTTGACGGTACCGGTGAGGTTGACGGTTTGTCCGGAGGAGGTACAAATGAAACCTGCGGCCAGCAGCGTGCAAGCGGGCTGTAAAATTGTCTTAAGAGAAAAGAAATATTTCATAAGCGCGTACCAACCTCAAGACAATGCCTTGAGAAAAGCGCACGCGATGCGTATTAAGCCTATGTTCTCCCCCCTCACCATACGCCGTCACGCACTGAATAATTCCACAAGGAAATATAGCTATAATATTAGGTGGAATCAAAAATATTACATAATATTTTAGTGATTTTATTTATCGGCTGATTTAATTATATATTGGCATATTATTATAGCGGGTTTGCGCCCCCGCGCGACGCCCTACTTTGTCACTTGCGTTCCCCAGGGTAAAGTAGTTGGTGCTGCGCACCAGATAGCATGTCTTTTGCCCTGTCGTTCTACAGCGAAAAAAGTAGGCTAAAACGCCGCCCAGCAGCGCCGCCTTTTCCCTCGGCCGTCAGGCCGCTCGCGAACTCGCCCGGTATAAAGTAAATGAAAATGCAAAAATGCCGGTCTCGGACAACGCGAGCGGCTTATCTTCCAGCCTCGGGGGCGGCGCTGATGGGAGAGAAAAGTAAAACATTTTTATTTTTATTCGCGTTAGGTGGACTGGAGTGGTGCGCTAGAGCGCGTTGCCGGCCGACCCTCGCCGTAGGCGACTCGGGCGGTCCGGCAACGAGGCGAATAGCCGAGCCCGGAAGGAGACCGACCCGGCTTTAGCCGGGGAACGCCCAATTTATTTATTGAACATTATAAAAATATTTCTCATCCAAAATTTCGCAGACCTTTTTTATACAGGCAACACATGTCGTGGCAAACAGATTCAATTCCGTCGCTTTTTTTCTGCCGCTTTCCGTGCCTATTTCCATCCCCAGTATTTCCCTGCATTGGGAGGATTTGAAGTCTGCCTCGAATTTGTTTATATAGACAATGACTTCCTTATAGGTCTCTTCTTTTTTGTCCTGTTGATCGGATTTTTCGCCACCGTAAAGTAAAGATATTATTATCGCGCCGGCATTCACCGCCCCGCAAATATACTGCTTTCTTCCCACGCCGGCGCCCAGGCCGGTCCCCATTTTATGCCCGAGCTTGCCATCAAGTTTCAATAAAGGAAAATAGGTTGACAAAACAGCCTGTGAACAATTTGAGCCTGCCTTGAAAAGATCAAGCGCGGTTTTTGAGCTGTTGGTGGCCATGGCTTTTATTTGGTTTTTTCCATGTTGGATATGTTCCCCTCGCGGTCCCGATTGTCCGGTTTTTCCTTTTTCTCCGAGGTATCTTTTTTCTCCGGCGGGCTTTTTTTGGCGATTTTCTTTGGCATAGGCTTAGGCGCTGCCGCCTTATGGATCTTTTTCTGATGTGACGTCGGGCCGATATGCGGGTCGTCGGCGGCAATCAACTCCTGCTTTGTCGGTGTAACGGTCATCCCGCCGGCGCCTCCATGATAACTGACAACGCTCTCAGCCGTGGTCTTGGCTAGAACAGGTTTTTCGTAAGTGTTATTTACAACCGAGACATTCACCCTGGTAACGGCGGTGTTGTAATAGAAGACCCTGTTGTTCCAGTGTCCGCCTTCGTAACCGGTGCCCGCGTATCCGTAGCCGTAGTTGATCCCGCCGTAAAACCCCACGTGCCTTGCCCAATATCCGCCATGCCAGACATAGGCACCGTCAGACCATCCCCAGAACCCGGGCGTCCACAACAGGCCCGCTCCCGGGGCCGGCTCCCACAGGCCGGGGACCCAGTAATATCCGTCTGAACCATATGCCCAATATCCCGGGATCCACAGATAGCCGGGGCCCGGACAATATGGCTGTTCGTAAAAAGGGAGCGGGGGAGGAGCTGTGCGGATCACCAGGGTCTCCGCGCAACCGATAAGGAGCGCGGCAAGAGCCGGGAGGACAAAAAACGAAATCAGGGGAATGCGGAAAAAATTAGCTGAGTTTTTCATTATCACCTCGTTTGTAAAGGAAATGACGGTATTCGTGACGTTTAAAATAGAAAGCGTACCCCGAGTCCCACCGATGAAACCGACAGTTCGACACTCGCATCTTTACGTTCGATAAGCGGAAGCGAAGCAATATAGCTGGTGTTCGTGCTGACCGCCCGTTGATCGATTGCTTTGGAATTGGGGTAGAAAATCGCGTTTATTCCGAAATTCGCAAAAAGCGAGAAATGATCATCGAACGCAAATCCCGGTTCGAGGCCGACAAAAATAAAGGGAATGATAACGGAATAGGGCTCGACCACGGTATAGGTCACAAAATTTCTTGCCGGAGGAGCAGGAATTACTCTGGTCGTGTCTCTAAGCGTTGCGGCATCGTACCATTTTTGATAGGCAATGCCGCCGTTGGCAAGCAGCCCCAGATATGATTTCCAGGAAGCAGGCGTAAATTTCCAGAACACCCCCACCTGCCCGCTTACGTCGGTGATGCCGATGTCCTTGGGGGTCAGCGACGCGGTATCAGCATTGGTGGATGTGTTGAGACCGAACCCGATTGCGCCGTCAATGGCAAGCGACGGAATGATAAAGTATCTTCCGCCAAGCATTCCAGTGTTCCGCAGTCCCTTTGCGCCATAACTGGAATTGTTTAATGAGAGCGCGTTGGTCGTTACGTTGATGCCGATGCGCGGTGAATCCTGGGCAATAGCGCAACATACGCATAAACCGATGAGTCCGCCAATCAATTGCATACGCATAAAAGTACCTCCACAAACGAAAAAGGGAATGAATACCGTTCTTAAAGGAAACAACCTTCACTAAGAAACGCAAGGATGATGCCAAAGAGAGAATGCTTAAATGATAAGGAAACGGCTAAGTTGGTTCTGTGGAACGATTTCCCTTACGTTTTAGAGTTTGGATTTTACGTTTTGGGATAAGCGATGAGTAACCCACCAATATCATTAACTTTCTAATTTTAATCTTGAACTATTGTCTTCAACCCTTATTTTTAATCCGGAAATTGTTATAAGCCTGGTCGTAATTGCTAGGATATTGATTTTTTGAATCAGGCCGAAGACGCTCGCGGTGGTTGCCTTCTATCATGTGAGTACCCACAGAAAGGTCTGATGCTTTTTATTTCAGTGATTTGAATTAATCTCTTCGATAAGCATGTTTGTAAAATCAACAGTAAAATCACTCAAATTGAGATTATATTTTCGAAAAAGGTATCGAATTAAGTAATCTCCATTGCTCTTTTGATTCTCATCAATAGTATTCAAATATTTTTTATTACAAAAAATGGGACTTAAATCTCTTGTATCAATAATGATATCTATATCTTGAGATGCTGCTAATTTATTCACGCGTTGATTGATTAATTCGATAATGGGCTTAGTTAAAGTCTGATTTAATTTTAATACTTTTCCGTTTTGACCGAACACTGATTGAAGCCAATCGTTATATTGGTTTACGGGCAGGCTGCGCTTATACTGAGCAGCCAGTTTTTCCCAGATTGCAACGGAATCATCCAATTGCCTTTGGACTTTCTTAGTAACATTTAATCGTGTGAAAAGTGTTTGCGAGTATATAAAACCAAACTTAGATGGATGCTGAGTTGAAATACCATTTATTGTTCCTGATATCGTTTTTTCCAGAAGCTCACTTTTTGGAAACGCTATGATTTTTATTAGAACTTTTCTGCTTTCTACAGTCTTATAAGCGGCAATGAATTTTAAATCGCGAGTGAGTTCGAGCGTTGTCGTCGCTTTACCGCCGACATTAATTATTGTGGAATCTGTTACAAGAAGTATTTCGTCGCCTTTTCCATCGTTGACAATAATCGTGTTCTTGGCAGCATCTCCTGAAACGATTCTTCCAGAGATAATTGTGCGGGGACCTGACATCAATTGTTTTGTTCCATAATTCTGTACCTGGGCGGGCCGGGATAAAGAGGCCGGTTTGTTCTCAGTTGGACCGTTTAAACCCAGCAGCTGCCGGACTAAAGCAGGCAGCTCGTCAACAAATGACCCTATGTTGCCAGAAACCGAAGTGCTGACGCGATTCATCGTTTGTGCTTTCCCAATATCAATGAGTTTTAGATTGAGAATGTAGCGGCTTCCGACACCGCCCATGGTACCGGCAATCAAGAAAGTTACTCCGAGTTCACCGCCGAGATTAGACAGGCATTTATCATCATCGCAACCAAGCATCTGCTTCTTTGACGTTTGCGAAAGCATTGATTGTATGTCGTTCCATGAATATATCCGCACGTTGGGCGAAACCGCATTCTTCACTTCGGTTGTCAGGAAGTCGGTGAGTGAGGCCAAATCCTTTTCACTTGCTTTATCGGACTCTATATTGAGAACTGCGTAGCTTTGTTCGGCAGCAGCAGTCAGGCGGGGTAACCAAACAAAAAATAATGCTGTTAAAATCCAATAGACATTCTTCATTCCGCAACCTTTTCAATGGCCAGTATTATGGGACCACATCAGCGGGGAAACAATAATCTAGTCGAGTTGAAAAATGGTCAATTGAGATCCCTGATACAGCGGACACTCAAACCGCAACCCCACTCGTAGTTGGTATCGTACACTTTTGGCCTGTCCGAATCAATGTGCTGGGCATACGATGTTTTTTTGTTGCCGTCGTCCATAGTAGCCGTCCACCAGTAACCATTAATGCCGCCGTTATTAAACGTTCCATTTTCATAACGCCCGCCGGGAAGCGCGGAAAATCCAGCCGCATTCGTCGCTCCGATGTATGGAGTATTCCAATATGAAGAGGCTTTCAGTTTGCCCCCCGCGCCACCCCTGCCCCCAAGAAACTTGGTCAGTATATTCCATTCGGCAGCTGTCGACACATGCCAACCTTTTGGGGCAAGTTTCCCCGTGTTTACCGTATAACAATTGTATAGAATCCCAAAAGAATTCTTGAATGTGGTGGAATCGTTATTATAGTAGCAATAACCTGGTGTCTTAAATTCTCTCCACGCCAAATTATTCGTTATAGGCGGTATAGGGGTTCCATCGTTATACCTGGTGGTTTTCAAGTTTTCCACCATCCAGACTTGGGTCCCGATTGCAACAGTGCGGTAAACATTTCCATCAACATCCATTACGGTGCCTGGCGCCGTTTGTGGCGCACCAGAATTCTGCGCCTGCGCGGGTTGAGGCAGAGATGCCGATTTATTCTCCATTGGGCCGCTCAAACCCAGCAGCTGCCGGACTAAAGCAGGCAGCGCGTCAACAAATGCTCCCAGATCGCCGACCACCGACTTACTTGCGCGATTCACGGTTTGCGCTTTGTCTATATCAATGAGTTTCAGATTGAGAATGTAATGATCCCCGACGCCGCCCATGGTGCCAGCAATCAGGAAGGTGACACCCAATTCACCCCCTAACGAGGTGAGACATTTGTCGTTGTCACAACCCAGGAGTTGTTGCTTTGCGGTTTGCGAAAGCATTGACTGAACATCGTTCCACGAATAAACGCGCACCGCTGGTGGCATTACATTTTTAACTTCCGTTGTCAAGAAGTCGGTGAGCGAAGCTAAATCCTTTGCAGTTACCTTGTCGGACTCAATATTTAATACCGCATAGCTCTTATCGGCAGCTTGGGATGTGATCGGCAACACAACGCAAAGCAGAGCAGTTAAAACCCAACAGGAATTTTTCATGCCATAATCCTTTTTATTTGTTTATTTTCCATTTTGTTAAATAAACCTATTGATTTATTCATCGCGCAAGAATTTTCTCTATTGCCCGCCGAACGGCGAAGATCTCTTTTTCTCCAAAACCAACGGTCTTGGCTTGCACAATGCCATGCCTATCAATAAAAATGGTCTGAGGCAGAGCTTGCGAAACGTCGAAGCGTTTGGCTAGAATCCCGGTCGTGCTGCTTACGATCGGACATGCCAGTTTAAGATCGGTGACCATCTTTTTTTGTTTCCCGCTGTACTCGGTATCAACACAGACCGCAATCATGCGCAGCCCATTCTCGCGCAAAGAATCCGCGCAATGCTGAAGGAATGGCAATTCTTTTCGGCATGGCACACACGAGAGCGAAAAAAAAGAAACTACTACCGCGTGATGGCTATCGGGAGAAAACTGGTCAGCAAGGCTGAACTGAATCGGCGTGGTGGTATTTTGGTTCGGAAGTCGAAACAGTGGCGCTGATTTGCCTACAAGGGAACTAGTGTCCATTGCTGCTTGTACATAGATCGCCATGATTGCAGAAAGAAAAAACATTTGTATCAGCCGCATACTTTTTTTGTGTCCTTTTGTTGTGTAAGAATTTATCGACCTCGCAGAATGCTGTAGAGAATTGTTTCTCGCTTAAGACACTATGGAATTCCTACAAGCCTTACGCCTGCGATCCACATTAAATCCTCGTTTCTAGCAGTATTGAGTTGACATAATCAATATTCGAGCGAATTGAAGAATATGAATAGTTCTTCCAAATTCAGATTCACCATTATCTGGTAGTCACCGCGGGTTCCGCTAATACTAATAGGAAGTTTGATTTTTTCGTGAGCGGGTGAGAATATGAAAAGAGCTTATTTACAGACGCTCATTTGTCTCCCCCCATTTTCCTACTTTCGTCATCCGAATTCTAGCCGATATCGAGAAAAAATATAGGTATTGCCACTCACCATTGGCAAATCTGAACATCCCGGTTAGGTGGCTTTGGGGGATGGCTTGAGAATGTAAGATTGTACATGTTGATATGGTTTCTCTGCCAAAAAAAAACTGTTGAGCCTGTCAATAATCCCTCCCTTGCCCGGAAGCAGCGCGAGGAAATCTTTTGTACCTTATAAAAATTAAAAGTTGTTTGCAAAAAGTCCTTTTACAAACCAAACGGGCAATGGTACTATATAGGTAAAATATACCATTCTACAAGCCCCGAAAGGAGCGTCCCCGATGTCCGTTGCTTCGCCATCTTTATTCACAAAAGAACATATTGAATCCCATGCCTTTGCCGCGTCGTACGCGCTTGCCGAGCAGGCAATCCACTGTCTGGAGCTCGTGGCGGAGCTTTCGTGGGCAAACCTGTCGTTCCAGTTCAAGGGCGGCAATTCCCTCCTCGTGATTCTGCAGGACCCGAAGCGCTTTTCCATTGATGTTGACATTGCCACGGACGAGACCGTGGGCCGCATCGAGGAGTCGCTCGAAAAGATCGTAGGGGAGTGCGGCGTGTTTGTCAAATGGACCAAGCGCCAGCACAAGACCAAGCCGTGGATCGCCCTGTCGAGCTATTACCTTTTCTACAAGTCACACTATGTAAAGGAAGAAGACGCGTTCGTCATGCTCGACGCCCAGCTCTCGCGCAGCCCGTATGCCACAAAAGACGTGCCCATCGTATGCGGCGGGCTGTTTACCTCCGTGATAAAGACGGAAGTGCCGCTCGCGTCGAGCCTCATCGGCGACAAGCTGCTGACGCTTGGGCCGGGCACGCTCGGCATCCCTCTGGGAAAGGGCAAGGAGGCGCAGCGGCTCAAGCACGTGTTCGACGTGAGCCTTCTGCTTGCGACCGGGCCGGCGCTGTCGAAAATCCGGGAGAGCTTTGTCGCCTGCGTAAATCACGAGAACAAGTTGCAGCGGAAGGAGATCACGGCCGCGCAGCTGCTTTCCGACACGATCCTGTTCTGTAAATCGGTGGCCGAGCGTGCGGACCAGCCTCACATGGCCGAAGGCCTTTCGCCGGTGCTTGCCGAAAATATTAAAGGCCTGCCCGATTTCGCGGCGCACCTTTTTACAAAGGGATATTCGTGGCCGGAGCTGCGGCGCGACATGGCGCGCGTGGGGCTTTGCATTGCGGCCGTGTGCAATTCCGGCGTGGATGATGCGGCATTCGCCGGAGCGTTAAAAAATAACGGTGACGACGCAAAAAAGTGTTGGGGCACGGCAATGGCGTGGGTAAATCAGGCTGGGCAGGCTGCTGCGTGATGATGGCCGGCACGCACCCAGTCACCGCTTATTCCTGCGTTCTCTGCTCATCCCCGGAGTGTACTTTCTATTGTAAGGACAATTTCCGTTCCTACCTCCGCTGCTCTTCCTGCAATCTTATCTACGTCCCTCCCGAATACCATCTCTCAACCGAAGAGGAAAAAAACCGCTATAGCAAACACACCAACACCAGCGACGATAAAAAGTATGTTGCGTATTTGTCCGACGTGGCTGACAATGCGCTTGCCCTGCCCGTGCGATCGCCGCGTGTCCTCGATTTCGGCAGCGGCCCGAACCAGGTGCTGGCCGGAATAATAAATGCCAGGGGAGTGTATTGCGCCTCTCACGATCCGCTGTACGGGATTAATGCCGACAACGGCGGCGAGCTGTTCGATATCATCGTGGCATGCGAGGTTTTCGAGCACCTGAGGGACATTAAAAAGGAAATCCGTTTGATCGGCAGTTTGTTAAAGCCGGGTGGATTCGTGTATGTCCACACGCAGCTATACGACGATGTAAAGGACTTCCCGTCCTGGTGGTACTTAAAGGACCCTACCCACATCAGTTTTTATTGTGAGAAAACAATGCGGACAATTGCGGAAATTTTAGGGAAAAAGATTTATTCGATAAATAAAAAAGACACGGTGGTATTGAGATAGTCAAAGGTTCGCCTCAGGCCAAAAGCTGGAAGGTTTCGCTTGCGAACCTTCGCCTCACCCCCTTCCCCTCTCCACTGGTGGAGAGGGAGCGCCCGCCCAACAGGAAAAGCGGAACAGCGCCTGAAAGCCGGTGTGAGGCGTATTTTGAAGATACCTCGTTGCTGCGGGGTCTTTCAATTCACCATACCGCCCTTTTTCCTCTATATAATGCGCATTAATTATATTTTATCGTTCCAAAAGGGCATATCACAGGGGCCCCGGAGCAATCGATCCGGAAGTCCGTCCACAGTATACAACCGGTATTTTCAAGGAGAGGGAAGGACAATGCGTATGAAAACACTTCAGCTGGGATTAACGGGCATGGTCTGCGCGGCGTGGTTTGCAGGATCGGCATTTGCCGACATCGTCACCTTCAACAGCCCCGGGCAATGGACCACGGAGCGTTCCGACAAGATCGTGCTCAAGGTCCAGCTCGATACGGCCAAGATCCCGCAGAAGAAGATCGCTGTTGTTCTTTCCAAAATAGAAAGCGGGAAGAAAAAACAGGTTGCATCAAAGTCGTTCAAGGTGACCGATTATTCCCAGGAATTCGACCTGGGCGCGGCCGGCGCCACGCTTCTCGGCGGCAAAGACTTCCTGAAGATAGAATGGTCGATCCCCGGCGCAAAAGACAAGGGCGGCCTGTTTCCGGTGGGCATCGTGGACATCGACAAGCTCCCTGCCGCAGCTTCGCTCCACGCGACGAAAGTTCAGGAGCCTGCTGACGGCAAAAACGCGGCGGCGCTTGCGGCCAAAGCCAAATTCACCACGGTCAAAGGCGTTGAGTTCGCGCTTTTATGGAGCCCCAAATCGCTTTCGATCCTGTGCAAAAAGGGCGCGAGCAAGGACGTGATCAGGTTCGCGTTTGACGGCAAGAACGGCAAGAACGCCTTTATTTCGTATTCCGACCGCATTGTGGAGCTGAACCTGGCAAAAGATTCGATAAGCTCGGTGCTGTACGAGCGCGTTGCGTTAAGCGACAGCATCAATTACCCGGTCAAGGACTGGAAGAGCGAAGTCAGTAAGACCGCTGCCGGAGAATTCACGGTCATCAATGTGCCGTGGTACGACATCGGGCTGGTTGCCCAGGACGACCGGGTGCTCGGCTTTGCCGCGTTTTTGACCGACGATAAATCCGTGCCCGCGGCTGCATACCCGGACAAGGCGAAACTTTTGATGCCCGGTTCGTGGTCGAGCATCGTACTTGACAAGTAACTCTCTTTTATGGTGGCTGTAGTTCAATTGGTTAGAGCCCTGGATTGTGGTTCCAGGTGTTGCGGGTTCGAGCCCCGTCAGCCACCCCA
>Ga0182027_10004973_pt1 | contig 20399 bp, 18 predicted proteins | sample 712E1DmetaG_FD_121300 | JGI IMG/M metagenome (GOLD analysis project Ga0182027, IMG submission 121300) | Permafrost microbial communities from Stordalen Mire, Sweden - 712E1D metaG (Illumina Assembly) | ecosystem: Environmental > Terrestrial > Soil > Wetlands > Permafrost | place: Sweden...
ATGATCGCGTCGCCGAACTCGGAGCATTTGACCTCGGTGGCATGATCCATCAAGCGGGCGAAGTCATAGGTCACCGTGCGGGCATTGATGGCGCCTTCCATGCCTTTGACGATCAAATCCGCAACTTCGGTCCAGCCCAGATAACGGAACATCATCTCGCCGGAGAGAATGACCGAGCCGGGATTGACTTTATCGAGGTCGGCATATTTCGGCGCGGTGCCGTGCGTCGCTTCAAAAATGGCATGGCCAGTCTCATAGTTGATGTTGGCGCCCGGAGCGATTCCGATCCCGCCCACCTGCGCGGCCAGCGCATCGGATAGATAATCGCCATTCAGGTTCAAGGTCGCGATCACATCATAATCCTTGGGACGGATGAGCGTGAATTGCAGACTGACATCGGCAATGGAATCCTTGACGAGCAGCATGGACTTCCATTTGCCATCGCCATGCGTACCCCACAACTTCAGGGCCTCTTCCACTTCCTTTTTGATATCGTTCTGCTGGTCAGGCGACATCATGTCGAAACCCGGATCAATCATCTTGGCATTTTCCTCCACCGAGAGGGCGGCGTTCTTCTCCTTGTTGCCAAGGATCCAGGTTTCACGCTCGATGACGATCTGGTTGCGGAACTCGCGCTTGGCGAGCGCGTAGCCCCAATCCTTAAAGGCGCCTTCCGTGAACTTCATGATATTGCCCTTATGGACAAAGTTCACGCTCTTGCGTTTGTTATCGAGCGACCATTGGAGGGCGGCGCGCACCAAACGTTCGGTGCCTTCGATCGAAACAGGCTTGATGCCGATGGCCGTCGTATCAGGAAAGCGCATCTTGGCATATTCCTCCGGGAAGGCTTCCTTGAAGAATTTCATGAACTTTGTATTGTCATCCGTGCCATACTGGAACTCGATACCGGTATAAATATCTTCGGTGTTCTCGCGGAAGATAACCATGTCCACGTATTCGGGATGTTTAACGGGAGAAGGCACGCCGGTATACCAACGCACCGGGCGCTGGCAAACATACAGGTCCAGGATTTTGCGAAGCGCAACATTCAATGAACGGATGCCGCCTCCGATCGGGGTTGTGAGCGGGCCTTTGATGCCTACCAGGAATTCCTTGAAGGCTTCGGTGGTCTCGTCCGGCAGCCACGAGTTGGACAGTTTAAAGGCCTTTTCACCGGCATAAACTTCCATCCAATGGATCTTGCGCCTGCCCTTATAAGCCTTCTCAACAGCCGCATCGAACACACGCACCGAGGCGCGCCAAATGTCGCGGCCTGTGCCATCACCTTCGACGAACGGGATAATGGGATTATCGGGAACCTGTAGCTTTCCATCCCTGATCGAAATTTTTGCCCCGCCGGCGGGGACTTTAACGTTTGTGTATGCCATCATTTTCTCCTAGCAATATAATGGGGCGGATTATATCATCCGCACTTTTTATAGCCTCCTAGTGACGATTATCCTTATTCCCAATGCCATTGATTTGCCCTTGACAGAATTTTCCCCCTGCATAGAATCAGCCGAAATGAGAAAACGCTTCTTTCGAGACTTTTTGCACCTGCCCGTCAAATTAAATCTTTCTTTTCCCTTTGGAGAGTCGCTTTTTAGCGGCTCTCTTTTTTTACCTATCTCCTACTCCTCCTTCCCTTATAGGAAAGGGAGACGGGAGGATATGTTAGAATAATTAACACTTGGAACCTGACCCATGTTAAAACTTCCTGGCCTGATTGACCCTCACGTTCATTTCCGCGAACCCGGCGCGACCCATAAAGAAGATTGGGACACCGGCACATCTGCCGCGCTGGCTGGCGGATTCACGATGGTGCTGGCGATGCCCAACACCAAGCCACCCATCTTCGATACGGAGACTCTTGGTCTGGCCTTGACCGCCGCCAAACAAAAAGCGCGTTGTGATTACGCCCAATACGTCGGCGCGGGACCAGATAATGCGGATATTGTTCCATTGTTGGCACACAAAGCCGCTGGCTTGAAGATGTACCTCGACTCAACCTTCGGTGAGTTGCGCTTGAACGATATGACTCTCTGGATGCCGCATTTTAAAAAATATCCCAAGCAATATCCAATCGTTGTCCATGCTGAAAGCCGAAGCATGGCCGCCGCGATTTTATTTGCCGCCATCTACGATCGTTCTATCCACATTGCACACATTGCCTTGAGAGAAGAAGTCTTGCTTATCAAAGCCGCCAAAGAATGTGGCATCAAAGTAACATGTGAGGTTTGCCCACATCACCTGTTCTTATCCAAAGATGATATTCCTGCTATTAGTCATGGACACACGGGACGCAGCGAAGTCCGTCCGCGTTTGGCGACAAAAGAAGATGTCGAAGCCCTTTGGCAAAACATAGAAGTGATTGATTGTTTTGCTACCGATCATGCCCCGCATACACTGGAAGAAAAAGACTCGGATAATCCGCCGCCTGGATTTCCAGGCTTGGAAACAGCACTGCCTTTGCTTTTGACCGCTGTTAGCGAAGGAAGATTTAGCATTAATCATATCATTGAAAAAATGTACACTAATCCTCGCAAGATATTTAACCTTCCTGAACAACCCGAAACATGGGTTGAAGTGGATGAGGACGCGCAATATGAAATCAAAGCATCTGAGCAATTCACTCGATGTGGCTGGACTCCGTTCGATGGCTGGAAGGTCAAGGGACGCGTCCGTAAGGTTGTGTTGCGCGGCAAGGCTGCGTTTGAAGATGGAAAGATTTTGGTCGAAGCAGGTCATGGGAAAAACGTGAGAGAAGGATAAGAAAGATCATTTGCCCTTGGCGTCTTTTCTGTAACATTCGAATCACAGAAGCGGATTCTTCCTATAAAGATCATAAGTTAAAGTTGAGTGAAAAATAGACAAAATCCAAAGAAATCATATGACCGATGAAAAACGAGCACTCAAAGTATTCCTAGGCCATGGCTTGGCGGAAGGGGATGAGCCCAAGGTGCGTGAACTATATCAACATTTACGCAAGTGTGGCGTTCAACGGTGGTTGGATATCGAGGATCTGATCTCCGGCCAAGACAGGCAAGAGGAATTTGAGAAGACGTTGAATATATCGGATATCGCCATCACATTTATACTAAAAATTCTGGATAGAAGGGAAGTGCAGTATGGGAAGTTTCACTGATAAATTGGGAAAACTCAGCCTTGCAATCCTCGAGAATTTTGTAGAAAGCAAACTTGGGAAAAAGTTTGTAGACGAGCTACGCGCGCCAACGGATAAAACACTGGCAGTAGCAAAGGCGCTCGAATATGCCAAAGAAAGATTTTCCAAGGAATTCGAAGATCCTGTTTTTGCTAAAGAAATATTTTCTGACGTGAGCGAGAAATATTTTGGCTTGTATGTTGATGTTGTAGGACATTTTTACGATCATCCTACTGATCCTGGTTTTCCAAAGATCCTCAAGAGAATAATAAAAGATGGTTTTCCTGCTTTTGACGAAGATATGATATCTCGCGGAATTGATGATTACATCCTTATTTTAACTGAAGAATTGGCTCTGGCTGATGAAACTTTTCAAGACAACATCCTTGCTATAACCGAGCTGCGTTCGGGACAAAGAGTGAAGCACATCGAAGCGTTTCTTCAATCCCATTCAAAACCTGAACCTGATTATCCGTTCGACGCCAAAAATTACATAGAAACATTCATCAGACAATATGAGAACTACGACTCGTATCATTCTGATCCTGAAATGCGCAGAAAAGATCCTCCTATATTTGAACACATTTTCGCCGCGGATTTGCAGAAAATCTATGTTCAACTAAGTGCTAGGGACAAAGATGGTACTCCAATACCATCTCTTGATAGTTTCGTTGATATCTGGCTAAAAGATAAGAAACGCGGTCACTTAGTATTATTAGGTAACTATGGCTCTGGAAAAACTGTATTCGGTTTTCAACTTATCTACCGATTGCTAACTGCGTACATCGCTAACCCAGCATCTAATGTGTTACCAATTTACATGACATTTCGGCAATTAGAGGAAGGTTTAAGAAAAAATAAAGATCTCCAACAAACTGTGGTGGATATTCTTACGTACAAGCCGCCAAATGGATATGAAATTAAAGGGGTGAATCATGAAAACCTGTATGACATACTCGAGAGGCTTGATATTCTGCTAATCTTGGATGGCTTTGATGAAATAGCAACCTCTATGTCCATTGAAGATATCCGGGAACACTTCTCGGAACTCAAAGGGTTGTTTAGGCATGCCCAGAAAGTAATAATAACATGTAGGGAGAATTACCTGCCTTCCGAAGAGGATTTTGAAGAAGTTTTTCCTGAACAATCAAGCATAGATAAGCTACGCCAGTTCGCCGAATCTTCATTCGAGGCGATTCGTTTATCACACTTTAATGAAGTACAGCAAAAAAGGTATCTAGAACTAAGTCTTAGAGAGGAGGAAAAACGTTTTATTGTTCTTAGGGCTATTCAAGGAACAATACCTGGCTTATCAGATCTGGCAGGGCGTCCCATTCTTCTATCGATGATTGTTAAGTACTTTGAGAATCCGCCTGAAAACCTTAGGCGTATCACGGCTGGACTCCTCTATGACGAAATGGTCCACAGATGGCTTAAAGATAATATTACTGAACGTCATTTGAGGATATCGATTGAGGAAGCTATGCAAGTGCTTGAAGCACTAGCAATTGAATTGTTTGACAAACAAGATGAACTTATCGATGATTCTTCGTTAAGAAACTTTCTTGCCGCAAATTTTGGCCAAATCCTCGTTGCAAAAATGGATTTTAATCAATTCCAATACTGGTTTGATGTATGCACTTTTCTAGCGTCGGTTGGTCATGAACGTTATGGCTTCATCCATCGTTCATTCTTGGAGTTCTTTTTTGCACAGGCCTTACTGCGGGAAATTGGAAAAGGGAATGGCAACCAACTTGGGAAAGCTCGCTTGTTCAGCGTGGTGGCAGACTTTCTAGCTGAGATCGTTCAGAAATCAATACCTCAATCACAAGTTATAGAGGCACAACTGAGGGCTTGGGTGGAACATTCACATGAGGAAACTGTTCCCGAATATGAATATTTGGGAGGAAATAGTGCAGCGATACTTTGTCGCTTAGGCTTCAGTTTTTCCAAAATTCCGAATTTGTCTGGCATAAAACTTAAACAAGCAGATTTGAGAGGCGGCAATTTCTGCGCGTGTAATTTGTCAGGGGCAAATCTGGATGGCACCAATCTGACAAGAACAGATTTTTCCGGCAGCGACCTCAGGAAAGCAAAGTTGGACAATATTTTTATGAAAGAGACCCTGTTTAGAGGCGCTAATCTCCAAGGTGCATCACTTAAGAATATTCGAATAATTGGTGGCCCTTCAGGCATATGGAATGCAGCCTTTTCTCCTGATAAACACTTTATTGTTATAGGGACAAGCATAGGAGAAATCGTCATTGTGCCTTATCCCAAAACCGATTCTCAAGACGCGGAATTTGCACGGATCAATGTCAGTAAATCAGATATTCTTCATTTTTGTTTTAGTGCGGATGGAGAATACTTGGCAATTGCAGATCGCAGCGGAATGATTTTTATTTATTCCTGGCGAAAAATAATTATGAGAGAAGAGCAGGAACCAAGAAGGTTAACGGGAAACGATGATTATGTGCGCTGGCTCGAATTTGCCAGCGATCAACCCCTCCTGCTTAGCGGTGGACGCGATCGTTGTGTGAAACTTTGGGATTTAGCAGAAGATCCGGTGCGGGTAAAAACTTATCGATATCACAAAGAGCCGGTGATGTGTGTTGCGTGGAAAAGGGAAACTCATTATGTAGCAAGTTGCGGCTATGATTTTGATGCGTATCTCTGGTCAATCGATCGAGATAAAGTAGAAACGGAGCTTAATCCTTTATTAGAGAGGGGAGGAGAAAAAAATACACATAACCATATAGTACGTGCAATTGCTTTTACAAGTAATGGTCAAATGATGGCTACTGCCGGTGAGGTCGGTGATGGACATGATAAGGGAGACTTCATAAAGCTTTGGGATGTTAGTGATCCTTCATACCCTAAATTCTCACAAAAGCTACTGATACCAGATGAAGTTTTTAATCTCGCTTTCGTCAATGAAGACAAATCTCTGATAGCAGGCAGTAGCATACGTGGAAATCTACTCCTGTACGATCTTGAGAGCGGTGTGCTCCTAAAGATGATGCATTTACATCAAGATTACATCAGGAGTTTCAGCATCCATGAAAAGGACAATTTGCTACTCACATCTTCCTGGGACGGCACTGTCAAGTTATGGAGGTTAAGCGATTTCTCTGCTCATTCGACCGTTTTTGAAATTGAAGACGTGAACGCTGCCACTTCCTATGGCGTTGAAGATGCCTTCAGGGGGGCAAATATCACGAGTCTTCATAATGTTTCTGAACGGTGGAAGAAATTCTTCATCAAGCTTGGTGCAATTGATCGTTCGTTGGTGGCTGACCAATGACAAAAAAGGAGTCTAGAATGAAAGTAGACAATGTTATAGAGCATTATAGCCACAATGGAAGAATTCTCAGGTTCGAAAATCTACAAGATCTCTACCCGGTGAATCGTTATCAATCTTTATTGATGGCGACAAATGTTCATTCTGAAATTCTAGCCTATATCGCCCGAAGTGGAAAATCCGTAAAGAATATGCGAGCAGTAGAGTTGTGCTGCGGTGGAGGACCAGCCGCCCTAGTCATGAAAGATATAGGTATTGGTTATGTTGAGGCCTCTGACATAAATCCGTTGGCAGTCGAAATGTGTAAAAGAAATGCCACATTGAATGGTCTTACAATCGATAAAGCCGAAGTGCGTAGTATGTTTGACGACCTGCAAGATGAGGAAGAAAAGTTTGATATTATTGCGTGTAACCCACCATGCGGACGGGCTCAAAACTACAATGATCTGAAGAATCAACATATGCGGACAGCAGTCATTGGAGGCGAGAAAGGAGTAGATTTCGCCTTGGAACTAATTAAGAAAGCACCAGATCATTTAGTGCCCGGCGGGATTCTTGCCTTTGTACTCACATCTACTATGGATTTTGACTCAGTAATAGCTCAACTTGAACAAACTTTCAAGGGTAACTGGAGGCATGCTTATTCGACGCCAATAGCACAGCCTTATCTAGAAATATCATCCCAAAAAGCAAAGGATGTTTTGAAGCTTCGAAATGAAGGGAAAGTTTTTGTCTGGATGGGCGAGGACGAAATGCTATGGCGCATGACGTGGATTATGATAGCCGCCAATTTCCAACCCAAGGAGTCTACCTTTTCCAGCCGATTATGGTTTCGGCCTTATGGCTACGATATTACCGCACCTTCTTATTTAGAGATTCTTGCTGATTATGAAAATAGATATGTTTTCTAGTTTGACAATGTCACATTCACCATATATGGTGGTTGGCGACAGAGATACCCCTGCATATACGGTTTAACAAATTCCCTATATACGGGATGAATGACCAAAACGAGTGATAAGTCGCTGTATCTGGTGGTAGTCGCCTCTATCATTCATAGAACAAATGTTTAATGTGACATTGTCAAAGTAAGCATTTATTCTGTTTCTGCTGCATATAACGCTAGTCCAGAAGGAACACTTTGAAGATCCCGCCGATTATGAAAAAGTCAAAGGCGCCTACGTGATCGATCCCACCATCATGAAATCGGCAAAGAAGGATATGATCATAATGCATCCCCTGCCGCGCGTCGGTGAGATCAGCACCGACTTCGATGACGATCCGCGCGCCGCCTATTTCCGCCAGATGGAATATGGTCTGTATGTGAGAATGGCGCTGCTGGCAATGGTGTTAGGCAAGGCATAGAGCTATAGAACGCGGATGACACAGATTAAGCGGATAGTCGCGTATGGAGATAATATAAAAATATCCGAGAGAATCTGCCCGATCCGCATAAAGCATGGTACTTGGTAAAGCACAGTTGAATAGAACGCGAATGACGCGGATTGAACGGATAAACGCGGATAGAATTAAAAGGAATCTGCGAAAATCTGTTGGATCCGCCAAATCTGCTTAATCCGCGTTCTATTAAAATACCATGGAAACCTTCTTCTCTTTTCTCGAAAAACGCATCGACGATTGCTCGTCGCTTTTATGTGTTGGGCTTGACCCGCACATTCCCGATCTCAAGGAACCCGCCGCCGACTCCGCCCTCGATTTCTGCCTGTATCTCGTTAAAGCAACCGCTCCCTACGCGGCGGCCTTCAAACCCAATGCCGCATTCTTTGAAGTCTTCGGTGCGGAGGGCTGGACCGCACTCAGGCAGGTGATTGACACGATCCATGAGGAGTCGAATCGACTCGGCTCGAAGATTCCCGTCATCCTGGATGCCAAACGCAGCGATATTGCATCCACTGCGGAAGCCTATGCCAAATCTGCATTTGAGAATCTCGGCGTAGACTGTATTACGTTAAGCCCATATCTTGGAAAAGATTCGATTGAACCATTCATCAAAGACCAAGAAAAAGGTGTATTCCTTTTATGCAAAACCTCGAATCCGGGTTCAGATGATGTTCAGGATTTGATTCTCGAATCCGGCGATCCGTTATATATTCATATTGCAAAGCTGGCCCAGACCTGGAATGAAAAAAATAATATCGGCCTGGTGGTGGGCGCAACTCACATTGACGCCATGAAACGCGTACGCGAGGCTGCTCCAGGTTTGTGGTTCCTGGCCCCCGGCATTGGTACTCAAGGCGGCGATTTGGAAGCCGCTTTGAAGACCGGCCTGCGCAAAGACGGGCACGGAATGTTGATCAACGTCTCGCGCGGCCTCGCGCGCAGTGAGAATCCGCGCAAAGCGGCATTGGAATTGCGTGATCAGATCGTGAATATTCAACTCCAAATGAAGCATTAGTTTATTGGTGTAGAGGAATGCATAAGATTCTTATTCTATCCAGACAAGCGGAGGAATATCAGCACTTGCTCGAAGCGGCCAAGCTGCCCGATATCCAGATTTTCTCCGCAACCGATGTCCCCAAAGCCAAAGCTGCGGGTTCAGATTTTGAAATCATCTTTGGTGAGCCGCGGCTGATGCGTGACCTGCTGGCAAGCCTGCCGCGATTGCGCTGGGTGCAATCCATGTCTGCGGGCGTCGAACAACTTCTCGATCCATCCCTGCCGCGCGATTATCTATTAACCAACGCACGCGGCGTGTTCGGCGGGCTGATGTCTGAGTATGTTTTCGGGTACATCCTGTATCACGAAAGGCACATCTTCGAGCGTTATCAAGCCCAGCAGGAACATCGCTGGGACAGAAGCACAACAGGCATGATACGCGGAAAAACAATCGGGCTCCTGGGTGTTGGCTCCATCGGCGCTCATCTGGCCCGGACTGCGAAACACTTCGGAATGACGGTGCGGGGCTATACGCGCTCCAGCGAGTCGTGTTCTGAGGTGGATCGTTATTTCCACGGCGACACCTTGCTCGATTTTGCAAAGGGGTTGGATTATCTTGTGAGCGTGCTGCCCAACACATCCGAGACGTATCACATCGTGGATGCTTCATTGTTAAACGCCCTGCCACCCCACGCACTCTTCATCAATGTGGGACGCGGCAGCGCGCTGGATGAATCCGCACTGATCGAGGCGCTCACAACGAAGAAAATCGCAGGCGCGGTGCTGGATGTATTCGAACATGAACCGCTTCCCAAAGAACATCCGTTTTGGAATACGCCTAATTTGTTGATCACATTTCACACCTCCGCGCCGAGCTTACCCGCCGATATCGCACAATTATTCATCGAGAATTATCGCCGCTTCCTAAGCAACGAAGAGTTGATGTACCGCGTCGACTTCGTGCGCGGATATTGAAAGAGAAAACCATGACTGAAACTAATCCGGCCCTTGCTGATGGATTGCTCGAGGCAGGCTGTATCAAGTTTGGTGAGTTCACGCTGAAGTCGGGATTGAAGTCGCCCATTTATATTGACCTGCGACAGATCATTTCATATCCAAAACTGCTTGAGCAAATCGGCGCAGCATATCTGCCTTTGCTCAAAGGCTTGAAATTCGACCGCATCGCCGGTCTGCCTTATGCCGCGATCCCGATCGCCACAGTGATTTCATTGCAGGGAAATTATCCGATGATCTACCCGCGCAAGGAAGTGAAAACTTACGGCACGAAAGCCGAGATCGAAGGCGAATACCAGGCGGGCGAGACCGTGGTTATCATTGACGATCTCGCCACGACCGGCGGAAGCAAATTCGAGGCGATTGAAAAGCTGACCGAGGCGGGATTGGTTGTAAAAGATGTGGTGGTGTTGATTGACCGCCAATCGGGCGCGAAGGAATCCTTAGCACAAGCAGGCTTCGCCATGCACGCAGTGTTGACGATCACACAATTATTGGATTATTGGGAACAGACACAAAAGGTGGAAAAGGATAAAATTGAAGCGACGAGGAAATTTTTAAGGCAAGAATAATCTTCAATTGGAGAAAGTTGGAACAAAAAATGAGGAAATCAATACTGGTCATTTTATTGCTGTTTATTTCCTTATTGCCTTATTCTTCTGTATCTGCAAATTCAAACCCGCCGCCAGCTGTGCTGTGGTTTACCTTTGACTACCCATCTTCATCCCATCCCAGTGTCGAAAAAGTTAAGATCATATTTTGTGCTGATGCTGTATGTTCTTCGTCTGTTGAATTGAGCCAAATCCCCAACAGCAGTAATATGACCTATTACAACGAGCTATATTGTTATGAGAATTGGTGTAAATGGAGGCTATATCCACCTACGAACCCGTATTCCACGCTGGGTGATGTGAATTTGCCTGGATTACAAGACAATCCGACAAAGTTATTTTTCAGGATGGTTATCCAGTTTTCTGATAAAGAGCGTAGCAGCAACATTTTCTACGGCGTTCCAACTGATTTCGGCAGTGTTGAACATTATAAAATCACATTAGGCAATCAGGATATGCTTTTAGCTTTGAACGAAAACTTTAGCGAGATGACCCCTTCAGGAGATTTTAAGTCTTTCTTACTTACACTCTTGATCGAACCTCCGGTCTTTGCGCTTATGGTATTCGTTTTGAAGAAAGAAAAGTTTCGTGATGTTTTTCGTTTCTTTCTATTGTCGCTATTCGCGAATATCATTTCTTATCCGATGTTTTGGATATTCTTTCCTTCAATTACAATCTACCACTACATAGGAACTGATGCATTTGGCGAATTGTGTTTGTTGATTGGGCTTGTTTTTTCTGTACTACTTTTTTCTTCAATGTATGTGGATAAAAATGAACAGAAAATTCGCATGGGAGCTGCATTTGTTTTTCTCCTATTCGCCTGCTTTTTGAATTTTCTGTTTGTTGGACTTCACTATGGAGTAACCACAGAACCATTTGCAACCAGTGGACTTTCGGCTCAACAAGCCGTGCTATTGATAGAAATTTGCGCAATTATTTACGAAGGCGCGTTTGTTTATTTTATGAGTCATAAGAGGATTTCGATTCTGCAGGCTTTCCTGATATGTTTTATCGCCAACGCTGCCAGTTATTTAATCGGATTAGCAGTCCTTTAGCAGAATAGCCCGGCTGTGAAGTAAGTTCGTAAAATCAATCCGATTATCAAACGTAACGGCATTTGATCCCAAGACAATAAACATTATCACGGTTTGTTTTTTGGCGACATTTTCTCCCATTCAGAGCAGCAAAGTAACCCTGAAAAGGTGTCCTTCTCCAAGAAACGGGTTCAAAATGCCTAAAAAAACGGGAACGTGCATCTCAATATTTAAACCGTGATAATGTCTAATATGAATATGGTTGGTATAGGAGTTAAAATGAGTTGGAACAGATTGGAATCCCAGGCGGCTGAGATCGCCGAATTTGGAAAAAAGCGTTTTCAAAGCAAGGTAGCTTATCTGGCCACGATCCGAAAAGATGGCTTGCCGCGCGTGCATCCGTTCACACCGATCATGGGGGATGGCCATTTGTTTGTTTTTATTGAATCCACATCCCCAAAAGGGCACGAACTGCGCCGCGACCCACGTTTTGCCATCCACTGTTCGGTGACCGATATGAGCGGAGAAAGCGGGGAATTTATTGTCACGGGCAGCGCCAAATTCATCGAAGACCCTGACTTGCGCGCCCTGGCGGTCAAAACATGCCCCGTATAAACCTGCGGAACGCTATGTCCTTTTTGAATTCGATATCGAAAGCGCCATGCTGACAGAATATATCGATGGAGAGGCCGTCCGCAAACGCTGGAAATACGCCGAATAATTTAGAGAACGCGGATGACACGGATTTGACGGATTCGCACAGATGACGAAAAAAAGAAACGGTTGAAGTTAGTGGTTTATAGGAGGAAGATTTTATGAGCAAGAAACAGATCTTCACAGTGGTCATCCAAAACGCGGGCGAAGGCGAATCGTTTAACCAAAAGAGAAGTAAACTTGACCGATCATAAGGAGCCTCGCATGGAAACCAAGGAATATATCAAGCAGGTTTACGATTACTGTTATTGGGCCAACAAACGTTACTTCGCGGTGGCCGAGGGTCTGAGCGAGGAGCAGCTTCACAAAATGCAGGGACACAGTTGGGGCGACATTCATGCCATGTTGGTCCATATGATGAGCAGTGAGTGGGTCTGGCTTCAGCGTTGGCACGGAACCTCGCCCAAAAGCCACCTGAACAAAAATGATTTCCCGACACTGGCATCCGTCAAGGAGCGCTGGAATAAGGTTGAGGCCGAGATGATGGCTCACATCGAATCGCAAACGGAAAAAAGCCTGCAAGCTGAGATCACCTACAGCAATTTCAACGGCAAGACGTTCCGCGTGCCGCTCTACCAGATGCTGATGCACGTGGCCAATCACGAGACGCATCATCGCGGCGAATTGGCGGCGATGTTCGCCTTGATGAATGTTCCGCACCCGGAAGAGGAAGTCATCCAGTACTTCCTGAATTCGAGCGGGCAGAAAAAGTTTTGAAGAAGTCTGACAAGTCTTATAAGTCTAAGAAGTCTTAAAAGTCTTACAGGTCAATGATTGACTTTTAGACTCGTGAGACCTGTAAGACCTTTTGGACTTGTTAGACTTACCCGAGGAGAATATGCACTCACGACGCGCACTACTTTACATGCCCGGTGACGATTGGAAGAAGATCACCAAAGCTCTTACGCTGGGGGTGGACTGCATTTGCATGGATATGGAAGACGGCGTGGCGGGCAACAAAAAAGCCGAAGCGCGCGCCATGATCGCAAAGGCTTTACGCGAATTGGATTTCGGCAAAAGCGAAAAATTGGCGCGCATCAATGCCGTCGGTTCGGGGATGGAGGAGGAGGATATCGAAGCCGTCCTGCCATTTCGTCCGGACGGCATTGTGATTCCCAAAATGGAGTCGCTGGAACAAATTCAATGGGCGCATGAGATCATCGAAGCCGCAGAATTGAAGCAGGGCTGGCCGCTGAACTCGATCCGCATCCTGGTGGATGTGGAAACTGCCAGGGGAATCTTGAACCTGAAGGAAATCGCCTCGCACCCGCGACTCGACGCATTGATCTTCGGCGGGGAGGATTTCGCGGCCTCGCTGGGTGCAACGCGCACGCGGGAGGCGCTGGAATTGCTCTACGCGCGCCAGGCTACCGTCACAGCGGCCGCGGCCTTCGGATTGCAAGCCATTGACATCGTCACGATTGATTTCAAAGATATAGAAGCCTTGAGAAAAGAATCGGAATTTGGCGCACAACTGGGATTTACCGGAAAGCAGATCATCCATCCGGCACAGGTTGAGCCGGTGCAAGCCGCCTTCACGCCGAACGAGGAAGCCATTGCGCAAGCCAAACGAATCGTAGAAACATTCGAAGCCAGTCAAAAGGAAGGCAAAGGCGCGTACGCCCTGGAAGGCAAGATGATTGATATGCCTTTATTGAAGAATGCCCAAAAAGTTTTGGACAGGGCCAGAGCTGCGGGAAAAAGTTAGGCTGTTTTCCACGAAGGACACGAATTTCACGAAGCTTGGAACAAAAAGAAAATCCGTGGGATTCGCAAAATCTCGGATAAAATTTTCAAAACAGATCATACAAGAGCTTTGCGTGTTTCCTATATGTACGTTTAGGAGTTAATTTGCTTTCCATTCTATTAGGTCTTACATCCGCCATCAGTTGGGGCGCGGGCGATTTCACCGGAGGGTTGGCGTCGCGCAAAACCGGCGCGTATCGCGCCGTGTTCTATGGCGAAGCCGTTGGACTGGTACTTTTATTCGCCGTGGTGTTCACAACTCCACAACCGATGCCTGACTTTAACTCCATTGCGTTATCAATCCTGGCAGGCACGCTGGGCACTGTGGGCTTGATGCTGTTATATACGGCCATGGCGCAGGGCAAGATGAGCATCGCTGCGCCGGTTTCAGCCCTGTTGGCAGCGGCCCTGCCGGTCATCGTTGGAATGTTCACGGATGGTTTTCCCGGCTATCTCACGTTATTGGGATTTGGATTCGCACTGGCCGCCATCTGGCTGGTTTCACAAAGCGAAGGCGGCGTCAAAGACATCTTCACGCATCTTTCGGACCTGCGAATACCCCTGCTGGCGGGCGTTGGATTCGGCTTATACTTTGTCCTGATGCACGCGGCCACACGCGAGACAACTTTCTGGCCGATGGTGTATTCGCGCAGCGCTGGATTATTGACAATGGCTTTATTCATCCTCGTTCGACGCGATTCATTTGTCCCTGTCCGCTCCGCATGGCCCGTAATGATTTTGAACGGCATCCTGGATGTGGGTGGGAATCTGTTTTATATCCTGGCCGGACAAGCAGGCCGGCTGGATATTACAGCCGTGTTGAGTTCGTTGTTTCCCGGCTCAACGGTACTACTAGCCTGGATCATTTTGAAGGAACGCCTGACACGCACACAGTGGCTGGGCATTGCGTGTGCGTTGATGGCGATCATTCTTTTCACCATTTAAGGAGACTCGCATGATCGAAGTCCGCCCCGTCCAAACCAAACGCGAACGAAACATCTTCATGACTTTTCCATGGCGCATCTACAAACACGACCCGTTATGGATCCCGCCGATCTTATCCGAGCGCGAGAAAGCCATGGACCCCGCGCGCGGCCTGTTTTTCAAAGGTGGAGGCATCGCCGATCTCTATATAGCCTGGAAAGACGGCCAGCCGGTCGGAACGATCTCCTGCTCACAGGAAAAGGGCGGGCGCGAAAACATGTTCGGCTTCTTCGAGTGCATCGAAGATTACGCGGTGGCTGAAGCGCTATTCAAACAGGCGGAAGCCTGGGCGCGTGAACACCAACTCAGCATCCTGATCGGCACTTACAACCTGGACCGTGAGGACTGCCGCGGAATCCTGATCGAGGGCCGTGACCGTCCAGCTCCGCTGCTATGCGGTTACAACCCGCCGTATTACCCCGGCTTCTTTGAACGCTACGGTTTCGGCCTGGAGCATGATGATGGTCTGGCTTACGCCGTTGATCTGGATTTGAACAACCCCAAGATGCAAAGATTATCACGGCTGGCCGAACGGGTGCGCCAGCGGAAGAATTTCAAAATACGCGGCGCACACATGGAAGATGTCGAGAACGAGATTGATCGCATCTGGGATTTGCAGAACCGCGCCTTGGCTCACTTGGCGGGTTTCATGCCCTATCCACGCGAAGCCATCGAGACGATGGTTCTGCCGCTAAAGGAAATGGCTGACGCCGATCTCGTTCTGTTCGCGGAAGTGGACGGCAAAGCCATTGGCTGGTTCCCGGCCATCCCGAACTTCAATGAAATTCTCATTCATATCAACGGCCTGCGTTATCCGTGGAACTACCTGCCGGCCTTGTATTACCAACACAAAAAGATCGAATCGATTGCCATCAAAAGCGTGGCCGTCCCGCCCGAGTATTGGGACACGGGCGTGGCAGTCCTGCTTTTCGATGAAATGGTCAAGCGCGCAGTTGCCAAAGGCTACAAATGGGCGGATCTTTCCATGACCGGCGAAGATAATCCCGATACGTGGGATTTGGCTCATCACATGGGCGGCAAGATTTACAAGCGCTACCGATTCTATAAGAAAGAATTGAAGTGATGATTGGTACGGCCTTTTCAAAGTCAGAGAACGAACCGCGAAGCTCGCAACCCTCAAAGAACTAAGGGCAGGCGAGCGCAAAGATTTCTTGTTTCTTGGCGTACTTCGCGCTCTTCGCGTTAAAAAAAATGACAAAACTTAGATTCGCCATGGACTTTGAAAAAGCTATGTGATAAGTGATGCGGCATCCATTGCTACGTAAGAACTTAACACGCCCAGTAATCCGTGAAGCATCTGCGAGTGACGTTGACGCCGTGAAAGCGTGTGTCATTGCGGCGTTTGAGACATACACTGAACGCATTGGCAAGCCGCCCGCTCCAATGTTGCTGGACTTTCCAGCCGAGATCGAGGCGAGACATGTTTGGATAGCCGAGTCAAGCGGACAAATTGTCGGTGTGCTCGTGCAGTATGAAACAACACAGGGATTCTATATTGACACAGTCGCCGTCGATCCCCATCTTCAAGGCACGGGTGTCGGTAAAGCGCTGCTTCAGTTTGCTGAACAGGAAGCTCTCAAGCGCGGTTACGACTCAATCTACTTGTGCACAAACGTCAAGATGACCGAGAATCAAATCTTCTATCCTCGAATTGGCTACATCGAGTACGAACGCAAGTTTGATGGTGGCTATGATCGGATATTCTATCGCAAGCAGTTGGTCAAGAAGTGAGCCGATATTCGGAATTCATTATTCGAGAATCGGCGGGCGCGGTATACTTGAAATACATTAATCTTTCGCCGCATAACGTTCGATTTGGCTTATTAGACGGTGACCTCCTAAAAGCCGTTACTGATGCGGGGGCACTCTCGACTGCTCTTTTGACCTTCACTTTTCCCGCCGCATCAATCCTTAATTCGGTAGGTTGTTAGAAATATCGTCACCACATCATTGAATGGAGAATGTCCAAATGGGACGAAGAATAGAGATAACAGTCGCTGCCGTTGGAGTAATACTCACGGCAATTGCTTTAATCTTTGGTGATAATATATACTTGCAAATCAGTGGGCATTCAATTGCTCAAGATTTTCACAGCCAAACTATACCGTTAAATGTCATACAAAATCTTGCAAGTCGAAATTTACTTACAACGACTTCTGGTGCTGTTATTTGGCAATCAAAAGAGCTTATTCTTGAATATAGTGGAGAAGGTGCGATATATCAATCCACTGAGTCTGCACCAACAGATTTTGTGTTTTTTTCTAGTGTTATGTGGGATTCGCCTGATACAGAATTTACTGCATGTGGTTTTTTCTTCCGTTCTAATAATCAAAACTCTAATTACGCATCACTACTTAGGCGAAATGGGAACGCCCTTTTGTGGCGCATGGTCCCCACCGGAGTAGAACGATGGTTAGCATCAGAATTTATTCAAGGCATTAATAAAGCCAACAATGGCACAAATAAACTTATCCTGATAGTCCAGGGTAATAGGTTTGTTTTCTTAGTAAACGATACCGTCGTTTACTATGGTACAGACAATGTATACGCAACAGGTTACGTGGGAATAATGACTGGTGCTGGACCAAACGGGGCTAATACATGTACCTTTAGAGATTCTTGGCTTTGGGTCATTAAGTAATCACCTCCCAATAAAGAGCGTAGTGGATGCACACAGTTAGGCTGTTAACTTCCATTTGCAAATTCGGATCTAATATTTTCTTACACTTCTCTAACCTCCCCATTCTTGACAAATACATAACTCGCGTATAAAGTTAAGCCTTCTTAACTAAAAAGAAGGCTTAACCATGACCAAACCCGATCAATTCACGCAGGCTGTCCGTGCGTGGGTGGATATATCCGCCCAGCGCTCGATGCGCGGCTGGTCACACCACGCCAAGGCCAGCGGGCTTTCGATGCCACAGTTCAGCATCCTGATGCAAATGTATTACCGCGGCACATGCGGCCTCTCGGAGATCAGCGAACGCTTCGAGATCACCAGCGCGGCCGCCAGCCAGCACGTGGACAACCTGGTCCAGGCCGGGCTGATCGAGCGCACCGAAGACCCACACGACCGGCGCGCCAAGAACATCCGGCTTTCCGCCAAAGGCAAGTCCATGATCGAAAAGGGAATCGGTGAACGCTATCGCTGGATCGATCAACTGGCAGAAGGCCTGAGCGAGAAGGAACGCGAGAGAACCGCAGAGGCGCTCGTGGTCCTGACCGAAGCGGCGCGCAAGCTCGATCAAAGTTAGCGTAAATTCAAATGTCGTTGCGAGTGACACTTAAGCGTCCCGAAGCAATCTCCTGTTGAAATCACGAGACTGCTTCGGGAAGAGCACCCTCGCAGCGACATGCCATTTATTGTTTCTAACGAAAGGAACTTTATGCAAGCAACCGTGTCCCGACCCACCTACAGCCGTAATGGCGCCAAGCGCCCCGCCGCCAGCGCAATAGGACGGTCCTTTAGATATCTCTCTCATGCCAGGCGCCAAGCCGCACTGCCATATCTTTTTTTGGTCATCGCCACACTGGCGCAATTAGCCATACCGACATTGATCGCAAACATCATCAACGCGGTAACCAACGGCTACATAGCCACCCAGGTCCTGCAGGCGCTAAATCAAATCCCACAGCAATTCATGAGCGCGGCGCTTCCAAAAATCCTTAGCCAACTGAGCTTTCCCGCAACCTGGACAAAAGATCAACTCGTTGCCCAACTGAATGCGAACCTGGCCCATGCACCGCAGGCATTGATCTGGTCTGTCGCTGCCATTTTCGTCTTTGCGGCCTTCCGCGGCGTTTTCGCATTCCTGCAGGCCTTTTGGGCGGAAAAGAACTCGCAGTCCGTGGCCTATGATTTGCGCAATGATCTATACTCAAAGATTCAGAAGCTATCGTTTTCGTATCACGACCAAAACCAGACGGGACAGTTGATGATCCGCGCCACGGATGACATAGAAAAACTGCGGCTGTTTATCGGTCAGGGTTTGCTGCAACTGGTCGGCGCGCTCATCCTTTTGACAGGTACGATCATCATCCTGTTCTCCACCAATGTTCCGCTGGCCTGGACTGCGATGCCTATCCTGCCAGTGGCGCTCGTCTTGTTTTTTATTTTTGGCAGCGCCGCCCAGCCGCTGTTCAAGAAAGTGCAAATCAAACTTTCCGCGTTGAACACCATTCTGCAGGAAAACCTGGCTGGTATTAAGGTCATTCAAGCTTTTACGCGCGAGAAACAGGAACAAGCAAAATTCCGCGGCGCCGCAGATAACCTGATGAACCAGGCCATCTCGGTCTCGAAGCTGTTCACATTCCTGTTCCCAATGATCTTCCTGATCGCCAACCTCGGTCAGGCTGCCATCCTTTATGTAGGCGGCAAGCAGATCATCGCCGGAGCTTTGACACTCGGCGATTGGCAGGAATTCTCGCTGTATTTGATCTACCTGTTCTTCCCGGTCGCACAGCTTGGATTCATCATCACGCAGTTCGGTCAAGCCGCCGCTTCAGCGGATCGCATCTTCGAAATTCTGGATGCCAAATCCGACATTGTAGATAAGCCCGGCGCGCTTGAATTGCCATCCGTTAAAGGCGAGGTCAAATTCGAGAACGTGACCTTCCGCTATTTCCACGGAGGCGAGCCGGTCTTAAGCGAAGTGACCTTCGAGGCGAAACCCGGCGAACGGATCGCATTGCTGGGCGCGACCGGCTCCGGTAAAAGCACCATCATCAACCTGCTGCCGCGCTTCTATGATCCCACCGATGGCAGGATCACGATGGATGGCCATGACCTGCGCGACATCAAGATCGAATCCTTGCGCAAACAGATTGGCATCGTGTTACAGGAAACCACATTGTTCAGCGGAACCGTGCGCGAGAACATCGCCTTTGGACGCTCGGATGCCAGCGAGGAAGATATCATTGCCGCGGCAAAAGCCGCGCAAGCACATGATTTCATCATGTCCTTTCCCGATGGTTACAACACACACGTCGGTGAGCGCGGCACCACGCTCAGCGGCGGACAGAAACAGCGCGTCGCGATTGCACGTGCGTTATTGCTCGATCCGCGCATTTTGATCCTCGACGATTCAACTTCCAGCGTGGACCTCACCACCGAATCGTTAATCCAAGCCGCGCTCGACAAGCTGATGGAGAACCGCACATCGTTCGTGATCGCACAGCGCATCAGCACCGTGATGAGCGCCGATAAAATCCTCGTGTTGGATAAAGGCAAGGTGGTTGCCCAGGGCAAGCACGCTGACTTAATGGAAAATGAACCGATCTATGCGGAAATTTACAATTCACAAATATTGGCGTATGAACACGAGCACGGACATATGCCGGAGGAGATTTAACCTATGATGGGTGGTCCCGGCCGTTTCGGCAACATGCTTAATCAGGAAACCCTCAAGCCG
>Ga0182027_10004974_pt1 | contig 20398 bp, 11 predicted proteins | sample 712E1DmetaG_FD_121300 | JGI IMG/M metagenome (GOLD analysis project Ga0182027, IMG submission 121300) | Permafrost microbial communities from Stordalen Mire, Sweden - 712E1D metaG (Illumina Assembly) | ecosystem: Environmental > Terrestrial > Soil > Wetlands > Permafrost | place: Sweden...
TCCAGACGATCTGCGGTGAATCGACTCCGCGCATCCACGCGTGGTTAACTTTTGTTTTTGGATCGTCCACCCATACCGCCAAGGCCGCATCGTCCCACGGACTATCCTCGCCCCCAGGGCCCCAGAGGATGAACCCATTGGCTGAAGATCGGATTCGGTCGGATGGCTTCATTTTGGTGGACGAATGCTGATGCTCCGCCAGGAAATTTTGAGAATTGAAAGAGAATACCGCATCAACTGATTTTGAGGTTCGATTGACAAACCGGTATTCGACACCAGCAACCGGCAAGCTGGAATTGTCCGCGTCACCAGGAGAGAAAGGACTCCAACCTGTGATCTCCACTTCGAGGGGCATTTCGGCATCCTCAAGACGGACTACCCCAAATGGAAACCGGGTTTCGAACGTTGCCTGTCGAAACCGAGGGAGCCCCCAGCAACCGCCGGGATAGGTACCGTCTGGGGTAGGAAAAAATGGCCGTAGCTTCCAAGTGGGCACTGGGCCCTCAAGGACATGTGCTATTTTTCGCCCTCCTTGAATGGATACAGCAGAAAAGACCTTCGGTTCACTCGTTAAGTCTGGCCGGTTACGAAATGAGAATTTTGTGAGCGCGCCTGTCCCTTCCAGGCAGAACATGCCAGCCCCAATACCACCCATGGGAAATGCAATGTGGTTTAGATAGTCGCCATGATAGATACCGTTGAACGCACGGGTTCCGCTCTTAGATTTGGTCGTTGCTTCTTCTCGGCCATCGCCTTTCGGCCCATCTGTGGGCGCGGTTTGCGCCTTGGCCGTGATCGCAGATTGGGCGGACGCTGCATCAACGGCAGACGCTACGATAATCCCACCCGCTCCCACCAGGACATCCCTTCGCGTTATCGACATGCTGAGCGCCCTCCGAGACGCGAATACCTTGTATCGAGATTGATTTGGATTCTCTGCTGATTGGCGTCCTGATGCAAGCTCAGCACGGCGCTTTTACGCCGTGCTGAGCCTTGCTCTTGCCTATTTGCATTGGATTCGGTTCGTCATTAGAAGTGAAACCTCCCCGCGAACTGGAGAATTCGTGGGCCGGCATCGCTTTGAAGTTGCCCGAATGTACTGTCTGACAAGGTGTTATCCGGATTGCTAAAGTTCGGATGATTTGCCAGATTGAATGCTTCGAAGCGGAGCTCAAAGTGCATGCGCTCGCGCACTGTGAAATCCCGGCTAATAGCTGCGTCCAGGTTTATGGCTCCGGGGCCTTCCAGCGAGTCGTTCCCCGCATTGCCGAAATGTCCTATTGCGTTAGGAACATACGCCGCTGGTGTGACCCACTGAAGAGTTTTGAGGTCGCGCACATAAGGGTTGCCGATCACATCCGGCCGGTCCAATCCGATACTCGTTAAGGAATTGTCTACTCCAGTAAACGGGGTGAACCAGGTTCCCGAGCGGGCGGTAAGGATTGGCGCTAGTCTCCAAGTGCCCACCAATATGTCGGCCATGCGATTCTTCAGACGAGGAGACTCCACCACAGCCGTAACGCTTAACCCATGGCGAATATCAAATCCGCAGTTTCCATGTTCGCCTTTCAGATTGTTCGGATCCTGAGTTTGCGGGCCTCCAATGTCGCCAATGAAGTCCACATCGCTGATGCAATGCGAATAGGTGTAGTTGGCCAGAACTGTGAAGTTGTGGTTGAAGCGATGCTCGCCCTTGAGAAGTAACGCCTCGTAACGAGATACCCCGCCGTCGTCAGCCGAAAAGATGTCGGAGTACGGAGCCCCTTTCACTGGATCCTGGAGGTAAAGGACTCTTCGTTGATCCGTGTTACTCGTCGTAGAACAGGGTGAACCACCGCAGGTTCCGGGAATGTAAACCCCCGCGTTGATATCTTCACCGCTCCAAACATGAACAGTGATATTACCGACGTAGCCAGCGGAAAAAACCCAGTCCTTGAATGGCTGCAACTCGTAAGTCAGGTTCCACTCATTTGTGTAGGTCTGTTTGCCATGCAGAGGGAAGGTAATGTAGGACCCATGACTCGGAAAACTAGCTGTCTTGGGAGGTGGTTGCGGCGACGGGTAAGGACTTCCTCCTGGATATCCCGCATAAGGGTTCGTGAATCCCCCCGCGGGGGTCGCAAGCGAAATGCTGCTGCCCCATGGCGCATCACCCGTTTGATCGTTCCAATAACCGAGCGCCATAAGATCGTAGAACAGTCCGTACCCAACGCGGATTACTTGACGGCCACTTCCGGTGGGATCCCACGCAATGCCGGCACGAGGTTCGAATTTCCAAATGCTGTTCGCACTAAAGCTTTGCGGCACGCCGGGGTCGCCCGGAAATTGCAGGCCCACCGGGCCATTTGTAAAAATGGCGCTTTTAGTTCCGGCAGTAAAGGCTGCTTGGGAAAAGTGATTTTCCTTATCGTAAATTTCATGTCCCCAGAGGTTAGGTTCCCAACGCACGCCTAACTGGGCTGTAAGTCTCTTGCCTAAGTGAAATACATCGTGGGCATACGCGCCAAAATAGTTTTGCCGGCCATCGAACGACTGCGCATTTCCCTGCTGGAAGTTGTTCGGAAGTCCTAGCATGAAATCTACGAGTGAATCGTTTGTGGATTGACCGCTGAAGTTGAAAATTCCTTCTGCGTTAGTAAGTCCGAAGCTCTTCTGCCAGTGATTAACCCACTCACCACCTACTGACAAATGGTGCCGGCCGATGGAAATGTCCATATCATCTGCGAGTTGTGTATTGTTCTGAAATATTTGAACAGGTGCGCAAGTGCCGCAACCCACGATAAAGTGTCCCGGAACCTGAACACGCATGTAATTCTTCGCCGGTTGATAAGGTACATTTACGCCAATTGATGCTAGGCCAACCGCGTTGGGCGAAGGACCGCGCGCGATCGTGAGTCGCGTATACCCAGCGTGAGCCGCGTTTACGATGTTCGGGCTCACAGTATAGGTCTCGCCGAGCACTGCAGAGATGTCATGATCGATCACGCCGCGGAGTCCGGTTAGCAGGATATTCGAACTGCTGAACGGACCAGGACTTTGGTAATCGGCCAGGAAGATATGCCCAAACAGACTATTTTTTGAATTGAGATTTGAATCCCCTCGGCCGACAATTTGGCGTTCGCTTTGAGGCTCAGGGAGCGAGTAAGTGATCTTTCCGCAAGGGTCGGTTGCAACCGGGATCATTTTCAGCAAATTCAGCGCTTGCTGATTGAACCGCGAGGTAGGAACCTGGCTTCCTGGGAACGGCAGCCCTGTGGTTGGGTCGATGATCGGGCGCGCGACGTCGCCTGACTGGCACCCGGCGCCCTCTAGTTGGCTGAAGTTACCGCTGAGAGCGGCTGATGTTGGAACAAAGGAAAAGGTCGATGGCGGAGCAGTACGGATGATTGTCTCCTGGTATCCAAAGAAGCCAAACACTTTGCTCTTGAGAATGGGTGCGCCTAAGGTTCCACCAAATTGATTTCTCTTCAGGCTGTCCTGTTTGGTTGCGAAATAATCAATCGCGTTGGCATCGCCGTTGCGGACAAATTCAAACAGATTTCCATGGAACTCATTCGTGCCGGACTTTGTTACAGCATTCACGACGGCCCCGGGGTGCATTCCATAGCGGGCCGAGAGAGCATTGGTCTCCACACTGAATTCCTGAAGTGCGTCTGGGAACGGTAGCGGGAGATTTACGTTTTGAAGCGAGTCCATATTCTCACCGCCGTCAAGCAGGTAGAGGGTTCCGTTTGGTTGTCCCCCGGCCACGGAAATGTCATCGGCGCTGAAATAGTTCTTACTTCCAACCAGATCGCTCAAGCCGTTTGCCGGGCCAATGTCATTCGCTGCGCCGGACAGCATAATGAGCTGCGCGGCATTGCGCCCATTGAGGGGCAGCTCAACCATGCGAGCCTGGTCGATGACCTGGGAGACAGATGCTGTGTCTGTCTGGACCATTGCCACATTCGAAGTCACCTCGACCTGCGTAGTAATCTCTCCCAGTTTCAGGGCGACGTTGATCTTGGGGCTCTCACCGACCTGAAGGATGATACCTGTCTGTACGTAGGTGGTGAATCCCTTTGCTTCTACTTGAAGCTTGTACGGGCCAATCGCAAGTCCCGGCAGAGTATAGGTTCCATCGGCCCCACTCTGCACTGTCCGAATCGCGTTGGTGTTGGTTTGGGTAGCAATTATCTTCGCGTCCGGAATTGCTGCACCAGAAGGATCTGTTACAACGCCGGAGATCAACGCGTTCGCGACAGCTTGGGCATGAACAAGGGTTGCAGACGTAACAATCAGAAACAACGCTGCGGCGGCCAACCAATGTGAAACGGTTCTTGGTTTCATAGCTGATTTCCTTTCTTTCTTATGGGGTTGCTTGCATCAAGACCTGTTAAGACGTAGACGCCAAGTCAGTAATCTCCGCAGCCGATTCCTCGTCGAGATAAACGGTCGCGTCAGGATGAGTGCGAAGTATGGTGGACGGACATGCCGTCGAGATGGGCTCTTCAACTGTGCGCCGAATGATGGAAGCCTTGCGCTTGCCAGGCATAGAAATGATGAGCCTGGGAACGCGGAATAGTGCGGGAATCGTGAGTGTGACAGCTAGCTCTGGAACCTCTTGGTACGTCTTGAACCAACCCTCAGCAGCCTGCTGCCGCCGGCAGATCTGGTCCAAATGCACAGTCCTGACATCGAATGGATCGTTGAAATTCGCCTCGGCGGGGTCATTGAACGCCAAATGTCCGTTCTCGCCGATGCCCAGCAGACAGAGCTGTGGATCTGCTGCGCACAACGCTCCCGCATAGTCGAGGCACATCTTGTCGATATCCGAGGAGGTCCCGTCTACTTCCATAAATGACTTCATCTGGCCGCGCTGCGGCAGCTCGTCGTGAAGGTAGCCATGAAATGACGCTGGATGATCGGCAGGCAAACCCACGTAGTCATCCATGTTGAATCCCTGCACCTGGCCCCAGGGCAGTTGATCGATTCGGCTGAGCGCGGCCAGTGTCGCCAGTTGTGATGCGCCAGTGGCGAAAATCACGCCGAAGCTCTTCCGAGTTGTAGCAATCTCCCGCAAAGCTTCTGCCGTTGCATTTGCCGCAGCCTCACCTGCTGCTTCGCGGCTCGAGTAGATTTCGATTTTCAGGTTTTCATACTTCGCAATTTTGCCTTTGTGCACTGTCGTGCTCATGAGCTCCTCTCCCTGAACCTCATCGGTTCTGCCTCCGGTGAATGTCCCTCAGCCCGTTCTTATTTCAATTACGCGAATAAATTTAACTTAACGTTAATCGTTTGTCAATAATTTTAAAACGTTTCATTGATTTCTTTTGGCGCTTGAGCTGATAAAAAAACTGGGAGTCGATTGGACCTGGATTTGAACGATTAACGGGAAGATACGGGGAGGATTGTAGTAATAAATTCAGTAAGTTAGCGTCCGCCTCACGGACATGGCAAGTTAGCGACTCGGCGGCGGCATTGCCTAGCAAGGGTTTCATTCCCCGTGGGTCGGCAACGGCGGTGGGAGACTAAACTCTGCTTGATCTTGCGGTTTACCGACCGAAATTCTTCTAATCGCCGTGCGGTCGCTCAGGTGTCCTTAAAGAACGCAGCCGTCCAACAGATTTATCGGGCAATCGAATGTGGTGAGCTAAGGGCGCTGCTCCAAAGAGGACCGGCCAGGGATGAACAGGAGGGCGTAAAGCCCAATGAGGCCCAATTCGGACCGGTCTGGATGCTCTTGGAGTTGTCCGCCTAGAGGCTGGAGTGTGCGGCTCGATTTGTGCCATTGGAGGAGAGAAGCAGGAACAAGGAGCAAGTTTGGGACAAACGAACGGATGCCGGCGAGCAGAGCCGAAGCACGAAATCCCGTTTTCTTCACTTGCCGCAAGCATAGCCATTTGGACCTCCGATTTCATGGGGGCCTTCACTGGCGATGCCCTGCAAATCGCCGCACAAGCCAGGCGTCGACTTAATCACAGCGCGAATTTGCTCTTCGCGCTGTGACCAGAGCCGAGTCATCGTTTACTTCGAAAGGCACAGCATAGCGAAGCAATCTCGGCCCTGGAGAATCTAGAGTCCGGCTAGGTACTCGCGAGTTCGGCCGCGCGAGAGCCGGCATATGCGGCTGCGCCAATGAGAGCGGCACGGCTCTCAAGGACAACGTGGACCGGCATACTGACGAGCAACGGGCTCAGGCGGCCCTTGTCAGTGAAGGCCTTCATGAACCCGCCTTCCTTGAGCTTTTCAAAAATGCGAGGAGCAATACCACCGCCTACATAAATGCCCCCTGCCGAAAACACCTTTAGTGCGAGATTTCCTGCCTCTGCGCCATATGCGGAGATGAACAAATCCAAAGCCTTTTCGCAGATCGGGCTTTCAGCCGCGATTGCAAGCTCTGTAATAACGGCATTCGGATCTTCCGCGGCCATGCGCTCTGCCAAAGGGGCAGGAACTTGCATTCCACGTACATCGCGCAGGAAGTCGTACATGTTGGTAAGTCCTTGTCCGGTGACGATGCGGTCATAACTGACACGTCCGTCGTACTTCCGTCGCAGATAAAGTAACAAGTCAATCTCGTCTTCATTGCGCGGCGCGAATTCCACGTGTCCGCCTTCGGAAGGATGAGGAACATAGCTACGGCCATCCCAAGTGAGAAATGCTTCGCCGAGACCGGTTCCAGCAGCAATCAGCGCACGCGTACCAAACTCGCTTGGCACGCCCTCACTCAGCGTAAAGATCTGATCGTCAGAGAGCTCAGCAAGTCCGTAGCCATTGGCCTCAAGGTCGTTAATCAAAAAAACACGATCTATGCCCAGGCCAGTTGCCAGTTCGCGGCTATCGAGCGTCCATGGAAGATTTGTGAGTCGGAGCCGTCCATCACGCACCGGTCCTGGCACACCAAAACAGGCGGCGAGGACCTTTTGCGATCCCAGAAATTCCTGCGCAATTTGCTCTAGCCCGGAGAATTGCCGGGACGGATATTGCATTTCGCGCTTCTCATTCAGTTTTCCTTCGCGCAGCTCATAGAGTGCGAGGTGAACTTTTGTTCCTCCTACATCTCCAGCAAGAATTGTTGAGCCTTCCATCTCAGTTCCCTTTCTGCTCCTCTTCCTTTCGTGCCTGCGCGCCAGCGAGGCAGTTGCGTTCGGCGAGGAGCAGCCAGACACAGCTTGATGCTACCGCACTAACATCTTTGGCTCCAACTTGGCCGGTAGCGCGAGTTGGCGGTGAATGCGCTGAAGTCAAAAAAGGAGCTCATCCACCCAAGCAAGTACCGTCCTGTATTTTTTGGGCAGCTCTTTTCGTCGCTTCATTTCGGGTCCCTTCTTTCGGTTCGATTTACACGTTCAATTCTTTGCCTTCAACTCCGCCGCAATTTCTTCCACATCTTTCAACGTGCTGCGATCGCTCAAATAATAGGCGGTGCGATAGATCTGCGGCAAATTTGCCGCAGTGAAGTCGGAATATATAAAGCGTAGAAGCGCGGAGTGATTCTCCACAACCATTTGAATTTGGGAGGGGGCTGTCAGTGGTATCAACGCCAGAATCTGCCCTCCCTCCTTGGTCTTGGCGCCGACGTATGCCGCTGAATTCGGCAGAGTGACCTCCTGCGAAGGCGTAAAGTCCCTCACCGGCTGTCCCTGAACAAACCAGTCGCTATCATTCGGTTGTTTGAACACATTGAATGGGAGCGAGTTTTCAAGCACATATGCCTGCGGATTGCCTATGCCAAGGGGGGTGATAGAGGTCTCTTCGATCACTAGATTACGACTCCCAGCTAGCTTAAGGGCTCTTTGCAACTGCACACCCTTGGGGTAAATATCTGGCGCGTTATAGTCGAAATGCACTTCTGCCTCCGTGCCGGAAGCCGCCGTAAGTTGGAAAGTATATGGCCGGTTATAAAGACCTCCCCAACCGGCACGTTCCCAATCGGCGCCTTTCCGGTCCTCCGGTTCAACGCGTGTCGTAAATGTGTCGCGCAAGCCGCCAACGGAGTCGAATGCATTTCGATCGGAGTCCTTGAGAACGAAGCCGAAAGCTCTTCCCCCTCCATTTGGGCTGACAAAAAGACGCAAATGGGAGTTCTCGAGGATGACATCTGCGAAACCATCACGGTCGTAATCAAATGAATAGGCGATAGCTTCGCCATCCTTGACCGCCGCCAGTAATGCGTCTTCCTTTGCTGAATACTCCTTGGATTGCAGCTCGATATGAAACGGATAGGCATTGCTGCCCTTGACTGGCCTGATGTGAATCTCCGCTTCCGCCTCCTGTTGCGGCGCAAGGTGCAGGAAAGTTGCAGATTCCGAGAAGTCGAGTTGATCGCCTTCGGTTCTGATGAAGATATCCTGAACCCGATCAAGATGGTTCTTGATGTGCACGCGAATGACGGCCGTTCCAGGAAGCGCAAGGCTGATTAAGGTCGGATGAACCATTGGAAAGGATTCATCCTGTCGCAATGGGAAGTTCTGCACCGGGCTAATTTTCCATTCAAACGGTCGATGGATTCGGGCCTGCCCATCCGCAGTCCACGAAGCCTGAGCATCCTCTTCATGAAACTCCGCCCGTAGTTCCGCGAGCTGATTCTCGGGCGCGTCCGCGCAGATAGTTACAGGAAAATTGAACACACGACTCGATCGAGCTGGCACGGATACTGAGATTGCAGGAATTGCGGCCCTTGATATTTTCCCTGGATCGAGACGGAGCTCTCCTTCAATTGGATTCGGCCCGGGATTCTCCAGGCTCAGATGCGCTTCCGCAGTCGCACCAGCGATCCAGGATCCAGATGCAACAACGGTCATCCGCGGATGAGCTTGCTGGTAGGCGACCTGGACGATACGGACGAAGTGCGGAGTGTCGCCCTTTGGGATTTGAATATGATAGAGGTGGCCAGATGAATCTTCCTGAATGGCTGCCGGTTTTCCATCGACCATCGCCCCGTCCGGTCGCCGCTCCAGCTTCAATGCGACTTCACCATCGGTCGGCGCAGTAAACTCCAGGCGTAGCTCGGCGCCGTTGTAATCTACCTTGCTAAGTTCAGCTGTCGCAAACGCAACTTCGGCTGATGCGGAGAGCCCGGGAGAAAAGTGCCAGAACTCAGAACTCAACGGAATGTGGACCGGCAGCAAAAGAGCCTGGCGTGGAGGCAAGGTGAATCTCGGAAGGTGCAGATAGCGCTTGGCCCCCCCCGCGTTCAGATCGGACAAGGCTGGATCAGTGACCAGGACATCGGCAGTGCGAGACTGTTCGAGGCTGAAATTCGTTACGCCCACAAAACCATAGGCGGGAGCTCCATGCTCTCGCGTTTCGAACGAACGGCTGCCAGGATCAGCGACGAGCTCTGTCAAGTAGAGGCCGATGTCGCGGGGGCTTTGGAGAACCTCCGTTTCGTAAACCTTCCGCGAGATACCTGCTTCTTTCATCATTTCGGGCAGCGTTTCGCGTGCCGAGGCCTGAAGCTGTTCGGAATAATCGGTCACAGAGGACATATCCGCTTCATTGGGCGCGGCGTCAGATCCCGCGTGCGCGCTCCAGAGCGTGGGATCGACTCCGAAGAAAATGATCTGACCCCTTCCATGTGCGTATTTGGCGCCAACCACCTCTCCGTGTGAGTCCCGTGCGTAGACTCTAACTGAGCCTTCCATCTGCGATTGATCCACGCGTGCTTTCATCAAACCGCGCCCCATTTCTTCCCCGTGCACGTTCGCCGGCAGGTGCAGAACTGTATGGAAGTCAAGAGAAGCCCACTGCTTGCCGTCGTCAAATACCACCTTGTCAATCCCGGAACTTTTCTCCGCCTTTCCTAATGGTGCGAGAAGTTTGTCAAAGATTTCTCCCTTCGGCATCGAAGGGAAGATGACGAGTGTTCCGCCAGCCTCAATGTAGTCCTGGACTAGTTTCTGCGCCTTCGTGGAGAACTGCGCGAGGTGCGGATAGGTTTTCAGATCATCTTCACCGGAAAGCGGATTAAACAGAATCAGAACTCGGTAGCGAAGGAAGTCCTCGATGGGTGAGTGGTCAGAATCGATCAACTCAAAATTGAAATGGCCAGAGGCGCCTGACCAAAGAAGCCGCTGCGCAATCGCAGCGATATGTTTAGCCTCCACAGGCGTCATGGGCGCCTGGGGATAGGTCGCCATGGGGTATACAACACCGGCATCGGGGAGGAAATGAGCTGAGCCAAGGACTGGTGCCATTCCGTTCAGCAGGCGGCCGTAGCGCCGCGTAGTTGCCGCTCGTGCGGTCTCTTTGCCTGCATAGTTCACCGCTACGTCCCATGCGTAAAAGTGATTTGTTGACGGAGTCTCGAAGCCCGCAGGATAGAGAGTGTCACCAGGCGGATAATAATTCAGCATCTTAAGCCCGTTCTGAAACATGACACTTGAGGCCATAAGCTGATTCGTCGGATCCTCGGTGATGGTATAGGTATCTTTCCAAGTTGGAAACCAGGAAGTCTGGAATTCGATATGCCCAGCAACGGTTAACGGCTGCGTCTTGAGAATCTCGGTAAAGAACTTATTCTTGGCGGCCTCTTCGGCGGTGGAATAGCCGTCGGCGTTCATATGCTGTGGTGAGAAGAGATATTCTTGGCCTGTGTTCCAGAATGGCTCGGTGGTTGCATCGTTTGCTTCCGCATTCACGCGCATATCTTCGCCGTCGAGGTAATACGGAATTGGGCTATTGTCTGTCGCCTCCTTGGCGTACTGCCGAAGTAGGTCCATGTACTTCCAAAAATTTGGGCCGTTGTAGTTGGCACGGCCGCTTGCCTGATCGTCGTCAATCTGAATATTGATAATGGGCCCACCATTTGACGCCAGCTCAGGCTTTAGCCGACCCAACACTTCGTGATACCACTGCCTTGTATAGCGCAGATGTGTGTCGTTCTTGAGCCATTCCGCAGCAGCTTGCTCGGACTTTTCGTATTGCAGAGCCGACCACCGCGGATAGCGGTTTTCGAGGATTGATTGCTCAGACATACGGTACTCCGGCCGGATCAGAAGCCAGGCCGGATAGCCGCCGTTGCGCCATTCGCCTGTGAGATAAGGGCCAGGCCGCACTGAGAGCTTGAGTCCAAGAAGATCAACGAGCCGCACCAAATAGTCCATGTCGCGACGCGGATTTGTGTGGCCGTCGAAATCGAAGTTGCCTTCCGACGGTTCATGCCACGCCCACATCGGAAGGATTTCCACTGTATTGATGCCCATCTCCTTCTGGTGGATCAACTCCTGAGCCCAGCGATCACGCGGAATTCGCGTATAGAGACATGATCCCGAATACATCAGGAAAGGCTTGCCGCCGACCCAATATTCTGGATAGGTGTTGACCACACGGAACTGATTGTTGGAAGAACCGAGAACATCTTGAATTTTGTCCTGTCCAAGTGCCGCCAGGATTGCGAATAGCGGCAACAGTTCTAAAAGAAGCAGGTGCCGGTTGCGTGTAGCCAAAACTTACCTCCGAATCGTTCCTGAGTGACCTGGGCGTGACAATTGGCAATAGACGCCTAGTTACAAGCCGAGGAACCGTAAAAAGCGTTATTCGCTTGACAGAGGGTGTGTGCAAAAGCAGCCGGCGGTGGGCGTCAATTCCACTACCTTATTTCCCAATAGCTCACTCATTTGAATCTGATCTTCCAACTCACCTGCGAGCTTTCTCCTTTAAATGCCAGGCTGGCAGCATCTCCTTGCCGTTTCCATGCGTCGGTAATCGTTCTTCCAGTACTGGAAATTACTGTGGCCGACACTTCGTGATAGCCCGGCGGAACATGGAACCACAATGTGTAGGGTTCGCCGGAGACAGCCACGGATTCACCACGCAGCTCCTTCTGGTTTCCATCCCAGATCTGATTCACAATTGAGTAAGTACCAGAGATATGGCGAGAGTTGCCAATCAGCTGCGGGCGGTTTGCCAACGGATGAATGAAGAGGACCCGGGTGTCATGCGGTGCAATCGACAGATTCATACGACCTGAGAAGACGCCGAGCTCCTTTTGATTCCAGAAGTCAAATACAACGTATTCGCGTGCATCATCAAGGCCCAGTTGCTCAAATCTAAGTTCGCGCTCCGCAGGCTCACTCCGCCAGTCGGTTTCCGCCGCTACATCGTAAACTCCTGCAGCCGAGTTTACTTTTAGATCGAGAACTTCGGGATAATGATGAATATACTCGTCCGCTTTGACGTGCCTGAACTTGTCCCAACTGCTGTCTGTGCCACGGCTGAAAAGATCAACGGGAAGTATCGGCAGAGTTGGCAACGTCGCTTGGAGAAGTTTTACGCGCTCTTCCGGAAGGTCTGGCATTACGCTGGCAAGTGGATAAGCAACACCGGTAAGCGCAACATAAGTGACGACGGTTCGCGCCTCTGCGAGCGTGGTCCCGAATCCAGTCGTTGGGTTCTCTCGCGAGCGCTCGACCTCCAGCGCGACTGTTGGACGTTTCGACACGGCCTCGTCCATCGTCATCGGCTCGCCCAGCTCCAAACCTTCGCCTGGCATGACATAACTGACGATGTGATTCAGAAAAAGATCGTTGCCGATCGCGCTGAATAGTGCGTACATCCCTTGCCAATTGCTATACAGATCCTGACCGTTGAAGTAGGAATTCACAAATCCGACAGCATTCAGAGGACTGCCAGCTGGTCACTCCTCGATGAATCGCTCGGGCCCGATTGTTTTCCTGATTACCGAGAACCGCTCGCGATAATTCTCAATAAAATCAGCTTTCGGCGCATAAAGGCGCGTCGTGTCGACTGTCGGGGCGTACCGCGGGAGAGCCAGCTCTCCGTCAAATTTGTAGTAGTCGAATCCAAGATTATCCAGCTTTGTGAAAAGATGGCGGAGGAATTCAAGGACCTGCGGATTCGTGGAATCGAGCGCCGGAGTTGAGTAATCCAAAAGCACCTTGCCTTGCTTGTCGTAGAGGTACCAATCAGGATGCTCTTTGAGCGCCGGACCGTACGAATTTGGAACGAGCCAGAGGCCGGCCTTCAATCCTTTGCTGTGAATGTAGCTCGTCAGCCATTCGGGGCCGTGCGGAAAGCGTTCTGAACTCCAGTTCTCTATCCACGCGTGTCCAGTCGTTGAGGGGCCAATGGGTTGGTTAGGAACATCCTGCGAGTTAAAGTCAGCAAGCCGGTCGTAGCCATCATCCAATACGACATACTTAAAGCCATATGGTTTGAGATTTACTGAGAGCCAATCGGCATTGCGCGCAATGTCCTTTTCTGTAACAGTCTCGTAGTAACCCGTCCAACTCGACCAAACCATCGGCGCAGATGGCGAGTGCGCATCATCGAACGGAGCGTAGAACGGCACGCCAAGCGTATGGGTGAAATAGTCAGGTGTTAGTTGAATGGCGGCAAAATCCTGGACAGGCACGGTCAGTAGGTATGAATCGTCGACACCTTCTTCAGGCTGTAAACTGGCATTCGAGCCAAAATCGATGGCCGTGTCGGTGAAGCGATCAAATAGGCTATGCATTCCGGTTCCCGACACATGCCCAAGGCTCATGTGGAGAACTTCTGGATGATGTCGCGGCAGGTAGGACTGATGTATCGTTCGCTGGCCACCCCACCCATTGACCAGCTCGTCGGTCCCCTGCCATTGAACAGGTTCCCCATCCAGGTCAAGTAAGTTCGCAATGATTCTGCCCTTCGGTGCAGCCACCCGCGCCGTAATCACTCCATGAAAATCGGTAGTGGAGAACTCGACCCTCTCCGGAAAGGCATCCACAACCCACGCCGTTTTGGGTTTTGTTGTCTCAATCTCAAGGCGCTGAGTGGCGTCAAGGTGAGCGGAGAAGTGCCTCAACTCATTCAGGCCAGACTCAGATTGCTCATTCAAATGGATATCGCTTGCAATCGTACCCAGTCCAACTTTCGTGATGCTGAGAGACGCGTCGGTGTCATCGCAATCGATAATCCAGCCATTCTTCTGAAGAACGACATGCATGGAAGTCTGGCACCACGCCGGAGCTTGGAGCAGGAGGGTAAGCGCCAGGACGAAGCGCCTCGTCAGAGAAAATCCAACGTGGGGCTCATTCTGCCGAGCCTTGGCAGGGTGGAAACATTGATCGCAAGACCGTTTTTGGGGGGCACAGTGACCCGCAATAAGTTTTGACACGATCACAACATTGCCTCCTGAAACCGGGCACCGAGAGTAGCCGGACCGCGAGGTCACGGTTTGACGCGATACTTTCATTTGATTCCCTCTTAACATTACTCCAACAAATGACAACCGCATTTTTCATTAAACGAGAGTTACGTGGGGTTCGCAGTCAAGGCTTTTGTAGGTTCTGGCCGTAAGTTCATAGCGCGCCACACGATTCAGTTTCGACATATCGATCCCATTCAGAATCATCGCAGTTCGCTCGCAGTAACTCAATCGAACCCTTTCAAGCATCGAACCGAGGCAGCATACAAACCCGCTCGCGAGGCGTTTGCACCGTAGAATAAATCCGCCGCAATTCCCGCGCGACAAGCTTCGAGCTATGGATTGCGCGGAGTTATAAAACAGTATGCTGTGTAGTTGATCTCACTCCACGCTCGCTCTCCAACCGGATAGCCAGGAAACAGGGGCCTGTTTACCGGTGTGAAGTTTATGCGTACCCAGATTGACTTTTTCCCGTGCGTCAGGTCGCGCGGCACCAGGAACTCGTCGTCCCGGAACCTTCGATTTGACACCTCAACGTTATGCTCCGCGGCGCCCAATTCCGACTTCGGGTTGGAGTAGACGACGGTGTTCGACCCAGCGAGATACCAGATGCCTGCAAGATTCCAAGTCGATCTGGAATTGTCTGCAATGTAAACCTCTGCACGCTGGTCTGCGAATGAGTAATCTAACTTACGCCTCAGAAGGACTCCCAAGTTATCCTTCCGGAGGCGCAGATGAAACTCCGACGTTGTTTTTGTTGTTCGACCGCGGTCTTGCGTCTCAGGGAAGATTACCTTCCCTGCAAGAGTATCTACGCCCCACTCGTAGCGGGAAGAAATGGAATACGGAGCTGATGCCTGCGACGAAAGGTATCCGTGAGCTTGCTCATCTGCCGCATCGCCAATCTGAAGATGGTCAGTTTCGACAAGAGACGGAGAAGGCAGACCGTACCAGTAGGCGACCGTCTCGTAGTGTTCACTCACTTCATTCGTGCCACCATGCTCCAGCCGTATCAATGCGTTCTTTCCGAACGGCATGAGATCAGTAAGCAGGTAGCGGTAGGCCGACTCAATCTTCTCGTCTGGGTTAGAAACCTTCTGCATATTGTCCGATTCGCAGTCTGGCCCAGGAATGAGAGCCGAACACCGCATCAGAGGTCCAACCGGATGACCGGCAAATGGCAAGCTCATGGTCATACCCTCGCCCCAATAGTCGCCACCGCCCCCCCACTCCTCTGTCCCGGTTCCCTGGGCTTGAGGTGTAAGGCTGTCATCGAAGAAAAAGCGCGGATCACCTTCGAGGGTCCCCAATTGCGCATCATGAGAAAAGATAAAGGAAGTACCGACAAAACTCCCTGACCAAACTTTAGAGCTCTCCTCATCCCGTGTGTCGAGTACAACTAGGTCTTCTCCAAGTTTCGGATTAGGATGGTCGCGATACGTCGCATGGAAATATGCCAGATGATTTGCCCGTTCAGTCAAAGGCAGCGAACGGATCGACCATTCCACACCGTCGATCGGCCGTCCCGCGCCCACAAGGTCGACGCGCGCGGACTTGAAGTAAGGCATCGGGAAATAGCAGGATAATTTGATTTTGCCTTCCGCGAAGCGAATGCTTACTGGAAATGCCTTAACAAGATATTCACGATTTTCACGATTGTAGAGCGTTCCAGATCCAAAAAACAGCGCCATCGGGGTATCTACAGATGCCTCTGGTCTTCTGTCCCAAGTTATCCGTAGGTGGACATTTTCGAATGCAGATGCCTGCTCCTGCGCAATTGAGAAACTTAAAGCGCGAATCGTCCCCTTTCCCTTCAAATTCACAACCGGTACTGAACCGCTCGCCGGAATATTGACATTGCCATCCGCCTTCCTCGTGCCAGCGATTGGCGCAATATCGGTCCCTGATTTCGATAAGAGATCCAGTACATCTTGATCGGGTAGGACGTCTTCACTCCAACTGTGAATGGGATGAGAGAGGGGCGTGCCTCGCACAAATTGGTCGTAGATGTAATAACCGGTTCCATAGTGCGTTCGGGTATACGCCATTTGAAAAGTCTTCTCAAACTCAATTGGGCTCCAGATCAGATCGGCTCCTCTCGTTTTGGCCCAGGTCTCATTCATGGGACTGGGAAATGGCTTCTGGGGGAGGAAAGTGGAATCTGGATTCGGATTGAGCGGATCTGCGCTGCTGCCTTCCATGATGAGATGATCATTCCCGTCCACCACGTAGTGCCAGGGACTTCCGTGCCAGTGGTTGTAACGGCTGAACAGCAGGACTCCGGAACCCTCCACATCGAGCGCCACGTTGAAGTCGTCTGCGAGTTGATAAAGAAAGTGCGATGCGTCGGCGCCCTCGTTTCCGCCGCCCCGGTCATAGGTGCTGCGCATGTAGGCGCGCATGCCGACTCTTTGCTGCGGCCACTCCTCCCACGCGCGGAATGCATCCAGCCCTACAGGGATGGGCTTGCCTGCTAGCTGCTGAGCTGGACACCACCGAGCCGACCAGAACAACAATGAAATGCAAATGACGCGATAAGTGATGTGCAATCGTCCCACATTCACTCCGTTGCCTCCGTGTACATGAGTGGCAGACATATGTTCAGTCGCTCCAGACGCCCCATTTTCTTGGCAGCAAAAGCAGTGCTACTTTCACTGTGTTCCGAGCCCTGGAAAACCGCGTGGCCTCATCTCAAAGAGAAGACCACGCGGCCGAGCATCAGAAAGAGTATGTTAACCCTAAACTTGCATCCTTTCTTCCGGCCTCGAATACTCACCCGCGCATTGCGCTGTGAGCCGGTCACTCCATACTGACTAACTGGTGATGAACTAACTGATGGAATCCCGGTAGGCTGCTTCCATGAGCAGGAAGAATGCCTGGCCTTCAGCGGCAGTTCCTGGATGATCGAAGTGAGGCGAACCGCAGACCCCCTGGACGAGGCCATACTTGTCCACTTTGGCACGTGCGGCGGCGCGCATTCGGTTTGCCGCGGCAAGATAGCGCTTGTCTAGCCAACCGGCGTGGGTTCCGCGGTAGACAGTGTAAGCCAGCATCTGCGCCAGATTTGTTTCGACGAAGGTGTCCGGTTTGTCCACCATGTTGTGGAAGAGCCCGTCGGGACGCTGATGAGCGATGCAACTGTCCAGGATCTGTTGAACGTTGACGACAAGCCGCTGCTTCTCTGCCATCATGCTGGGCGGGAGCGCCTTAATAACGCCGGCCATGCCAGCCGACGCCCATCCGTTGCCGACGCCCCAGCAGCCCGGGTCCACCCATACCTTTTTGCCGTCGTCCCAGATATGCGCCAGCAAACCCACTTTCTGATTCCATAGGGCCCTGCGATGACCCTCCATCTGCCGTACGGCTTCATCCGGGTGCCCGGCGGTGGCCAGAAAAGGCGGTACCATGTACATCGAGTCCGACCATAACTGGATGTCGCTTTTGACGCCCGAGATGATGCCGTCCGAGGTTCTTGGAGCGCGGTGCAGCAGGTAATCGAGCATCTTATCGGAGGCCTTCTGGAAGGCCGGATCGCCGGTGATTTCGCCCGCCGCGAGAACGGGTCCACCGAGTGAGGCAGGGTCTGCAACCTCATCGCCGCCGCCGTCGATGCCTAGCCGCCCATCTGGATTTTGGCGCACAACCGCATCCTTGGCCATCAACACCATGCCGCCCATATCCCCAAGTTCGAGCAAGGCTTGCGAACCTACTCCTTGCTCCCATGCAGCACGCTGCATGGACAGCATTGCAAGCTTAATCTTCTCAATCAACTCATTGTTCGGTTGAGTCTTGGTAATGTGCGCGGACGCAAGAGGGATGGCGCTAATGGCGGCGGCGGCGCCTGCAATTGGCACTGCTGCTTTAAAGAACTCCCGTCGGTGCATAACTGGGTTCCAATCGATGAGAATTTGGACCAATGATACGACATTGCTCCTCCCCGTCGCGTTACCGGGTTGTTCTCTTGAGAGTTCACGCTATGCGCATCGTCGTCGCTTTGCCTCTGCCAGTCGAAATATGCGCCGCCATGGCCGACTTGCCCTCTTTCGCTTTCAGAACTTCTTCGAGCTCCGCGAGTTCCCTGCTTTTTCCATCGAGCTCGTCAGATACAAGCAAGCGAGCCCTGGTTAATTCCTCGGCCGCAATGCCTCGTGCTCGCGACGGATGCCCTCAGAGATTTGCTTGCCGATACTTCTTTGGGCTTCGGCGAGCTTCCGCTCCTCATCGCGGACGGCAGCCTCCCGACGAGCTACTTCGGTGTCCTTTTCGGCTAACTTTGACTCGAATCCCTGACGCGTGGCTTCGATCAGCGGAGCGGAAAGCGACTCGGTGAGCTTGATTTCTTTGTGGCAATACGGGCATTCAAGGACGGGTTCGACCATTGATTCCTTCCTTCCTTGGATTCTGCGAGTTGATGAGGCGGTTGAGATGATGACCAATCAGCTGACTTGGGGAGCAGTGAATTGTTGCGCGCCTGAGGCCGTTTGTCCGGAACGGACTGATTGCGATGACTTCCTGGTCTGAGCTCGATTTCCTTCCAGTTCGTGGCTGTTCATTCCCAGCAGTGCCTCGACGCGCACGGCAGCTTCCGATTGCATGTGCGGCAGCACGTGCGAATAGACATCGAGGGGAAAAGCACTGGACGCGTGACCCAACTGTTCTGACACAAACTTCGCCGGCACGCCGGCCGCGAGCGCCAAAGTTGCCGCGGTGTGACGGAGATCATAGAGACGCATCTTGGGCAGCCCCGCCTCACGAAGGAGACTCTTAAACTCGCGGGCAAGGTAATCATTGTTGATCGGCCGGCCGAGTCGGGCTTTGAAGATCTGTCCGGCGGCATCCTGATTTGTGCACGGACTTGCCGTCTCCCGTGCATGCATTTGACCAAGCTTGTGCACAACCCAGCTCTGCAACTTCACCTGCCGGTGACTGCGTGCCCGCTTGGTGTTTGCGAACCGCCAGCCTCTTCCCTTCTCCAAGATTCGCACTACCGTCACGGTTTCCTCCTGCCAATTAATGTCCGACCAACGCAACGCCAGGTACTCGCTTGGTCGCATGCCCGTGGTCAAGGCGAGAGCAAAGAGAATCCCGAACTTAGTTGTGGCTGCGTGCTCGAGGAACCGTTTTGCCTCGTCGGGATTAAGAACACGCATCTCACCTCGGACGGGGTGCGGGATCGCCAGGCCACTAGCCGGATTCGTAGTCATCAATCGCCAACCAACGGCCTGCTCGAAGGCGGCATGGAGAACTGCATGGGCATAGTGGACGGTTCTCTTCGACAGCCCCCTGTCGTACATCTGAAAATAGACGAGTTGGAGATCGAACGGCGTGAGACTGCGGAGTTCGCGCTCTCCAAGCGCAGAGCAAACATATAGATCAAGCAGTGCCTTGTAATCGCGATACGACTTGGCTCGGAGCTTTGGCTGGACGGCAAGCTCGAGCCAGCGGCCGAGGTACCGGTTGAGATTCACGCATTCCCCGTCCAATTTCCTACCCTGGTCGCACTCCTCGATCCGGGCATTCAGGTAGTGCTGCGCCGCCCGAAACCAGCCGCGGATGGTGCGGTTCAGGTACCTCCGTCGCCCGGTCACCTGGTCACGTCCCAGGGATAAGCGCACCAGCCAGCGCCCCTCGGCGAGGCCAAGGCGGCCATGGAACAGGAAGCCAAAGAAAAGGCCGCGCAAGAACGCGCCGAAGCCGAGCAGAAGCTGGCCGAACGGGAAGAAGAAGAGCGGCGTACGGGCAAGAAGAAGGGTGCCCGCAAGCCTCAAGCACCCGATTCCGAGCAGGCCAAGCCAGAGGACACGGCACAGCGCAACTTCACCGATCCTGAGAGCCGGATCATGCCGGACGGCGCGAACAAGGGCAGTTTCGTGCCGGGCTACAACGCGCAGATCTCGATCGATTCCGCGTCGCAGGTGATCGTGGCCGCCGAGGTTACGCAGGAGACGAACGACAAAAAGCAGTTGCTGCCGATGATCGCGCTGATCGCGGCGAATCTGGAACAGAAACCGGAGAAGGTCAGCGCCAACACGGGCTATTTCAGCGAGGCGAACGTGACCTATGAGTCCGTGAAAGCGTTGATCTATACGTAGCGACGGGCCGGGACAAGCACGGCGTCGCGGTGGAGAAAAGCAGCTATCCGCCGCCTCCCGGCGCTTCGCCGAAATAGGCGATGCGGGAAAAGCTACGAACCGAGGCTGGACGCGCCGTGTACAAGATGCGCAAAGCGATTGTCGAGCCGGTCTTCGGACAGATCAAGGAACA
>Ga0182027_10004975_pt1 | contig 20398 bp, 11 predicted proteins | sample 712E1DmetaG_FD_121300 | JGI IMG/M metagenome (GOLD analysis project Ga0182027, IMG submission 121300) | Permafrost microbial communities from Stordalen Mire, Sweden - 712E1D metaG (Illumina Assembly) | ecosystem: Environmental > Terrestrial > Soil > Wetlands > Permafrost | place: Sweden...
ATCAAGGGGGTTGTTTTCTTTTCCACTAATCTACAAATCCTTCCCCTCTCCCTCCTATATGATTTAAACGGCAGAACAAGAGAAGAACAACGGGAGAACAGGCTGTTTTAGCGTAAAAAGGCGTAGAAAAGCGTAAAAGTGCGTAGAAAAATTTTGAAATAGCAGATTGGTTTTACGGCTTGATTTATAAAAGAACCTTTAAACTTGCTCTCTTTTATATTAAATAATCTATAAAATTATATTCATTATGTCAAATAGATGACAAAAATTAAAATAAATTCTGAAAAAGGATATACTTCAAATCCTAATATACAGCAGCAGTTTTAATCTCTTTCCACTCAGGATAAATTTCGCGTAGTCTCTCTCTCTGCTTCAGTATAAATGGAATTATAGAACCTAAATTTTCTCCCTCGAATGGAATTTTGTCTGCAAATGTAAGTATATAATCCATTCCATCTTCAAGATTATCTCTGAATGTACTATTATAAATCTTTTCTGTTTCACTCTTATCGGTTTTGGCAACAAGCCTTTCAAGATAATCTACATATAGCTCCACTTCCTGGCAAAACATATGAGGTCTCTCAAACGAAACCAGCGATTCTCTTCTTCCATATATGTGGTCGATCATTTCCTTTAACGAGTACTCCCTGTCAAACCATGCAATGTTAGGTCCGGGACATACTGCTTTTGGTGCAACCTCTCCATTTATTATATTAAGTGCCTTTAGTGCACCATTAGACAAATGTTCACACAAACATACCTTTATTGATAAAGCATCAATTTCCTTTACTTTCTCTAACTCACTCTTATTCGATTCAGTTATATCTTTAATTTTCTTTGCAAGAAGATTATTTGAAGCTACACAAAGTGCCTCACCATCTTTTTGAGGATATAACTTTAAGAATCCTTTTGGACAAGTCGAACCTGGCTTGGTGGTTTCCGCTCTCTCTTTTGTCCATAATTCAGAACTTGTCATTCTAAGATTATTAAATGGAATTCCTAGTGGTGAAGCTTCACTTAAATATTGATCGTCCTTTTTTGCCTTAATCAAAAGTTCTAATGTCCCTTTATCCACACAGGTTGCCTCAGGCACTAATAAAAATGGAGTTCCCCATCCAATGGAATCACAGCCGTATTCATCCTGCAATCTTCTTGCTTCACCATTTGTTCCTATTCCACCCTGTACAGTAATTAATGGTTGGGAATCAATTGCGGATTCAGGATAATCCAATCCTGCGTTCTTATAAAAACTAAGAATAAGAGGTTGTAATTGTGTGGCTAATTGATCTTTCTTTTCTTTGAATTCTCTTAAAAGCGAAGGAAGCAATAACCCCTGTGATGCAAACGCATGTCCCCCGCAATTTAACCCTGATTCAATTCTGAACTCACTTACTTCTAATCCCTTTGCCGCTAAAAATTTCCCCTGTATTAGGGCTGACCTGAAATCACTTACCTTTATTATTATCTTCTTTTTAAGTTCTCCCGATTTGTCTCTGTAAAAATCACTGAATTGTGAAATATAACTGATGAGACTCCTGTTGAATCCTGCTGAAAATACGATTGATGAATTGAGGTCACTTTTTGCATAACCACGTAAAGCTGCCTTTGCATCACTGAATTCATCTCCGAGCTTTTCTCCGTTAATACTGTAATTCTGCTTATCAACCTTCGACATAATGTTTACATCAATTGATCCCGGTTTCATCAGCTTCGTTATCTTCTCAGCAAGCACCATTCGCTCCACATTATCTTTCAACTGAATCATCTTTTTGTATGATGATTTTAGTTTACTATTATCTGGCAGCATCTCAAAGTATTTTGTTTTATCTGTGTCTGGTAAGAATGGCTCGCTCTTTAGCGCCTCAAATTTATCATGCACAATTTGATTTACTAAGTTAAGATATGCAGTTATTCTTTTAGCTCGGCTGTCCTCTTCTTTTCTTTTAATCTCAAAATAGGGGACATTAAATTTTTCAGAATAGTACTTTCTGATTTTTTCAATAAGTACGTCATCTACTATCGACATTACCGATGAAATGCCAAAATGTGCCACTCTTATAGGAGTATCTATTGTAAATCCCAGTCCCATCACCGGAATATGGAACTGGTGTATTGTATCTTGCATGTTTCTACTTTTCTTGGTCCAATTTTTCCCCCATTATAAATAATCAGGAAAATTATTGAAGATTGATATATCTATTAATTCTTAAATGAAGTTAATCCTTTTAATAGATAGGTCAAATGAAGTGATCTCAATTATGGGATGGAATATTGTAAAACTATTGTAAAACCTTGATTAAATAATAACTTAAAGTAAACTTTCTTCTCCCGCATCTTACTGCTAAGATATTTTCTTACCTGTATTTTATGTTAGTTCCTTTATGTATCCTGAATAAATCGTGTTACTTTTACAACCATAGCTCTTGGAAAAAACCTCACGGAATTTGCCAATATATAATTCATAATTCCATGAATAGCAACAGTTTTCCCTTTCATCATTGCTTTATAACCATATTCAGCAACTTCTTTTGATGAAGGTAGCTTTCTCCCTCGGAATAATTTGCTGTCATTCAAGGCCGCAGCCTCCATAAAACCGCTTGTGGTTGCTCCTGGACAAAGAGCTGTCATTGTAACTCCTTTCCCTTTTACTTCATTGTTAATTGCCTCAGTAAAATTTAATACATATGCTTTTGTTGCATAATATACTGCCATCGTCGGTCCTGATTGAAATGCGGCTGTAGAAGCTACATTCATTATCTTACCATTTCCCCGAGCGATCATATCTTTTAAAAACAACTTTGTGAAATGTGTAAGTGTAGTAATATTTAAGTTTATCATCCTTTCCTCTTTATTCCAGTCTGTTTCATAAAACATCCCGTAATCCCCAAATCCCGCATTGTTAATTAAATAATCCACGATAATGTTTTGCTGTTTGATCTCCTCATAGACTTCTTTGGCTGAATTAGGAAAAGATAGATCTTTGCTAATATTATAAACTTTGATATTATGCTGCTTCTCTAACTCCTCTTTTAATTTATCTAGTTTGCTTCTGCTTCTTGCAGCTAAAACTAAGTCATCCCCATGTTTTGCAAAAACATGTGCAAGTTCTAATCCAATCCCGCTTGATGCACCTGTAATAAATGCTGTTTTATTCATTACATTCCTCTTTAATGATTTTATATAGAATATCTGTCTTCAAGAAGTGAATTTGTAATAATCAAATTATCATATAGTTGTCAAAATCTCAAATTAAACCTTTATTATTCAGTCTAATATAATATATCCTTCGGGCTTTTGTAGCTCCAAAGAATTAATCCCTTTTCCATCCTTAAGATCTATTTCTCATTCATAACGATTTTAATACTTTATCCTATTATTAACAAAAGGATTGTTTGGTGGATAATTCTCATTCCGGTCCTTTATATGGTCTAATGAAAATATAAAATTGAAGAAAAGGAAATGAAATGAGAAACATACTTCAGGTCGGCATTATAGACCTGGTATCCAAAAAACCGAACAATAAACTATTTGCACGAATAATGAATGCCAACTTTGCAAGCATCATGCCCCAGATTGTTGGCGTGTGGTGTGAAGAAGTTGGACATGATGTTACCTATATCTGTTATACCGGAAAAGAAAACCTCATAAAAGAATTACCTCAAAATGCAGATATTGTATTTATTTGCGCTTTTACTGAAGCTGCACAGACTGCTTACGCTTTAAGCAATATCTTACGATCAACCGGCGCTGTTACTGTCCTGGGAGGTCCGCATGCACGTTGTTATCCTCAGGATGCCGTTAAATATTTTGATTATGTAACTGGATTTACTGATAAAAATATTATTCATGAAATTTTATATGATTGTTCTCAGCACCGCCCTTTAGGCCTATATCTTGATGCTCATAAACAGCCTTTGTCCCTTCCTGGTGTTAAAGAAAGGTGGAAATTTATTGAGCCAACCCTAAAAAAGGCTCCATTAATAAAAATGATTCCTATGATCGGCAGTTTGGGTTGTCCATACACTTGCAGCTTCTGTATTGATTCAACTGTAACTTATCAGCCTTTGGATTTTGAAATAATGAAGGAGGATTTATCATTTCTGCTTACAAAGTTCAAACGACCTCTTGTCGGATGGCATGATCCTAATTTCGGCATCCGGTTTAATGAATATATGGGAGCAATTGAAGAAGTTATACCCGAAAACAGCATAGATTTTATAGCAGAAAGTAGTTTATCCCTGCTTACCGAACCCCACGTAATACGCCTAAAACGAAATGGGTTCGGTGCTATGCTGCCGGGTATTGAATCTTGGTTTGATCTGGGAAAAAAATCTAAAACAGGTAGCGTTACCGGATTAGAAAAGGTTAAGCTTGTTGCTGAACAAGTCAACATGATCTTACGCTATATACCTTATGTCCAAACTAATTTTGTCCTGGGGCTTGATTCAGATGAAGGTGAACAACCATTTGAATTAACAAAAAAATTTGTGGATATGACTCCCGGTGCATTTCCGGGGTACTCATTGTTAACTTCGTTCGGACAGGCAGCACCGGTCAATTTAGATTATCAACAGCAAAATCGGGTAATTCCGTTTCCATTCCATTTCCTTGATAATAATCATGCTATGAACCTTAAACCAAGAAATTATTCTTGGCCTGATTTTTACTCTCACATTATAAGTCTTGGTGAACATACATTTTCATGGAGTGCAATTTCCAGACGTATGATTGCTACAAAAGCATTCATTCCAAGGTGGATGAATGTTGTCCGGGCTATTTCCGAAGAAGGCTTTGGTCGGATTGCATATAATAAAAAAATATTGTCATTCCTCAATTCTGATGCTAAATTCCGCGATTTTTTTGAACAGGAATCAACTGAACTTCCGCTATTCTATTTGGAGATGATTAAAAATGACCTTGGTCCATTATTGCCCTGGCTTCCTGAAGGTGCAATTTCTCACGATCAGAATGCATATCTGAAAACTATATCTAAACGTTTGGCTGTATAGGATAATATTGTCATTAACATGAATATATGAAAAACGAATATTCTTTTAGTTCCCTCATTGCAAAAGTGATAGTGATGAATCTATCCCCTGTGAAGTAGGATAAAAATCAATTGTCAAAGCTTTAGCATCTGGTTTTGTTTTACAAGATGTAACTCTCTCCGAACTTCTTTTTACTATTCATGAGGTTGCTTAATATTAAAATTCAAACTGGAACATAATATCCCTTATAGAAACTTCTCATCCCTTTTATAGCTTTTAATCTTTGATTTTATTGATTAGACTATTTAAATTTACAGTTAAGGTACGGTACTATTTGACCTAATTTCTGATAAATACAGTAATTATCTATTGAATTCAGTAAATACCTTAATTTATAAAAAAGAAGACGTCCTTAATGGGAATTTATTCTCATTATTATTTCTATTTTTTCTTCTTATTTCCACCAATTCATTAAAGGCTCAACTTAACCAGCAGGACGATCAACCATCTCAGATTGTCCGGTTTAATGGTTCCCTCAATCTTTCTTCTGAATTTTATAATGCAAACGGTATAACTAACAGACTTCCGGCAAATACCGAAAGAATGATCTTTAGATCAAACGTTTCATTGTTTGACCAGATCCAGCTCCCGTTTGAAGTTTACTGGACGAGCCAACAAGCTCAATTTCAGCAGCCTTTCAGCCAATTCGGTATAAATCCTCTTATTACAAGTTGGCTCCAGCTTCATGCCGGATATTTCTCTACTCAAATATCCGACTTCACTTTTGGCGATGTAAGAGTGCTTGGAGCAGGTGTTGACTTTCATCCTGGTAATTTCAGACTTAAAATATTATATGGCCGTTCGCATGATGCCGTTGATCCGGATACTCTGCAGAATTATTACGGCAGCTATAAGCAAATGGTTTTTTCTGCTCAATTGGGATATGGAGATGAGTCAATCAGTTTCGTAAATATTAACTTGTTTCATGCAAAAGATGATACAAATTCAATAAATCGTAATTCCTTAACGCCTGCCGCAAATGAAAATCTAGTTACATCTCTTGGGTTTGGAGTAAAAGTTATAGATGAACTTTCCTTTAACGGGGAGGGAGCATTAAGTTTATTTTCAAATGATATTACAGCCCATACTCTTTCGACTACTAAAGTTAAACTCCCGCAGTTTTTGTTCACTCTCAGAAATTCTTCCCAGGTCGATGGCGCTGCAAGATTATCAATGAGTCTTACTCCCTCTAAATATTGGGGACTCCGTCTTGGCGCAAGGTGGATAGGCCCCGGTTTTGTCACTCTCGGTTATTCTCAGCTTCAAAATGATTTGTTGGAATATTCCGTTATACCTTATCTTCGAATCCTTAACGGAAAACTTAATATTCGCTGTTCTATTGGAATTAAAGACAACAACTTGAGAAACAACAGAGCTTATACTACAGGTCGTTTCTCCGGTTCATTCTCAGCAGATTATCAGGTTACTGCTCAGTACGGTTTTAACATTCAGTATAACAATAACCAGGTTAAATCAGCTCGCAGTAATGATACCCTGAAAATATCTAACGTCTTTAATTCAGTTACTCTCGCACCACGCTATTCTTTCGGTGAGTTCGGGGGGTCCAATAACCTTGTTCTAAATTATTCTTATCAGAACTCTATTGATAAAATTCCTTTCCTTCTTTCTTCAACACAGAATAAAACCAATATGGTTAATCTGATGCATACTCTTTCCCTTCCGTCAACCCTGAATTTTGTTACGAGCTTACTCGTTAATTCAGTCGTAAATCCTGTAGCAAATATCAAAATGTATAATATAACCGAGACTGCCGGACACATGTTCCTCGATAACCTATTGACCACCGCTGTATCACTTGGATATGGTATTACAAAAGCTACATCACAGAGCAATCTTATCCTTGTTAAATTAATTGCTGTATATAGTCTCGGTAAATGGGGGTCTCTGAATTTGAATCTTTCAAACAACCATATAAATTCCGGTGATAATATTAGCCCGACTTACTCGGAATTGCAGGGGATTCTTCAATATGATATTAATTTTTAAGTGTATCGAATTATGAAAAAAATAATATTGTCACTTGCCGCATTACTCGTTTTATCCTGTGTTTCTCAAGCTCAGGTTAACCTGAATATTATGATACAAAAACCCACCCCTACAACTTTGTCTGCTTGGCAGACTAATCCGGCTGTTATACAGGTTATTATTTCAAATACTTCTCCTAATCCCTATGCCCATTGCATCCTTTCTATTCAAATAAAAGATCAAAATGGAAATATTGTTGCAAAAACAAAGGACACTGATCCCTCTATGCCAAGGTTCGATGTACCAGCAGCACCCAACACTTTGATTTTAAGCGGCAATCAATTAATCAATTATAATGCTGTCTGGATTGATCCAAAAATTAAAACAAGCGTTACTACTACAAATTCTCTCCCGGAAGGTGACTACCAGATTTGTATGAGTATTGTTGATCCATATGGCAATCAGATTGTTAATGGAATCGAAAAATGTTCAGATGTCAGTATTGTCCTGCCTGAACCTCCACAGCTTATAATGCCGGAAGATAAACAGGTTTTGGCTAATCTCTACCCGCAGTTTTTCTGGACTCCGGTAAATCTTTCTAGCTATTATATAAATATTGTTTACCGCCTTAAAATTGTTAAACTCTTCCAGGGTCAAACCGCCAAAGACGGGATTAATACAAATACACCCGTCTTTGATAAAATGATTACTGGTAACTCATATCAATACCTTCCCTCAGACTTTAACCTCGGAACTTATTCTGGCGATTTCGAAAATTTAGGATATGCTTGGCAGATTCAGGTTTATAATGGTACCACTAACCAGCCAATTCCGGGAATAGGGCAGGATGGAAAAAGTGAAGTGTGGACAATCCTTCCTCCTTCCGCTGATCCTACAACACTTAAACTTATTTCTCCATTCGATAATTCAATTGTCTCTCCGGTCTCTGGTGTGTATAAATTTACCTGGGATGCTTCTAAACAGAAAAAGGCCTACTCGGGTTTTGTTCTAAAGTTTGTTGAAATTAAACAGGGACAAACTCCTGATATCGCTATGCTGGTAAATGAACCTGTTTATTCAGATAATTCTTTGCCTGCTGAACGCTATATCTCAGAAACACAGAATGTTTTTTATGACCAGCAGAAATACGCCTGGCAGATATGGACATATTCGAACTCCTATGGCGGCATTATAGATACCAGTAAAATCTGGAGCTTTACGGTACAATCTAACTTTGTCGAAAACCTTACTTCTGTTTCCCCTTTGAATAATACCGTCTGTTTCCCCGATACCGTTAAGCATAGTAAACTTCCCGGCTATAGTTTTGACTGGAACAGTAATGGTGTTAAAAAAGCAATCACATCTTATAGATTTATTATTGCACCTGTAATAGGGAACCAAACCTCTTCTGAAGCAATTAATCTAAATACTCATATTTATGATTCAACATCTTCCTACACATTTATTAAATTATTCCAGGACCAGACATTCCTCGAAAGTAATATAAATTATGCATGGATTGTTCTGGCATATTCAACAGCTTATAAAAACGCTTTGGTAGCTAAAACTGAACCACAGCTTTTTACGGTATCTGGGGCTGAGAAACTTGCGGAAAATGTCTCTTCTCTCTTTATTGGGAAATATAAGATCAAAGTAAATTCAGTCACAAGTAAAAGTATTACGAATTTTTCCGGTACTGGCGAAATAAACCTTTGGAATAATGGCCCTGTTATGAGCTTCAATTTCAAGAACCTTAAAATCAGACAGTTTGATACACTTGCAGGAAAATTCTGGAAAGTTACTGATGGCGAAATCTGGGAAAATGTTTCTGCGGATATTCACTTAACTACCTATATTGACAACAGTCCGGATCTGTCGGCTAAAATCAGTATTGAAGGTTTGAGGCTGAGGATGGATTATAGCAAGGTTTATGGTACCGTAAAATTACTTACTCCTTTTATAAAGATCGAAAACAACATTTATAGCAATCTTGTAATTCAGTGTAAAGATTGGTTAAATATTGACCCTGTTAAAAAATTGACCGCCGATACGTTATTTATGAATACTGTTCTACCTGAATATAAAATGTTTTCTCCTTATAATTATTATTTTGACATTTCTGACAAGACTTTCCTTTCGGTAAAAAACAACGAGGTGGGTATTGGGCTATGTGGAGCGGTTACTTTGCCGGATATATTTAAAGACAACAAAGGCAATCCGATATCATTTAAATTAAATTATGTGCCCGGATTCAAATTAGATTATGACAATACTAATCAAGTAGATTATTATAAACTAACATCAAATAATGACCTTTTATGCAGTATCGAAAGAGTTAATATCAATCCCTACCTGGGGATTGTTTCTGTGACTCAGGGTTCTTTGTGCTTTGATCAACAAAAGTTCGGACTTGCTCCGATTCCTTTTGGACCAAATGACGGTGTTTATTTCTCATCTAATGGTTTTCAGTCTAACATTGCAATTTCATACGGATCAAATAAATCAAATAAAAACAATAATGTTACTTACAGAGGTTACCAGTTTGGTATTACTGATCTCCGGCTCTCCATTGTCAAAAGTGTATATACTGGACAGAATTATCTTAAGGGGAACGTTACAATTCCATTTATAAATCAACAGGCATTTCTGATTCTTAACCTTGGGTCCAATGGTGTAATCGGCGGAGATATTAATGCAGGTTTTGTGGGTAACTGGGTTCTGCTTCATTCAGCTAATGCGGGTTCAGTCCAATTACAGTTGAATATTAATGCAATGTCCTATATAACCGAAAAGAATTCTTTCGTATTTAACGGTTATTTCAAATTCATTAACTCTGCAGGGAACGGAATATCAACTGATCAGCTTGCGATTTCCAATGTGTATATAGATAGTCTGGGGCAGTTATCTGTTTTTGGTACGGATGCTCAGGGATGGATAGCTCTTAATCAAAACAAAACAGGGAAATTTAACGGCTGGCCTGTCACTATTTCAAAATTCAGGATAAACCAGTTCACTAATGCATATAATTTTTCAGTAGGCGGGAATATTGTTCTTGCAGATAATCTCTCCAAACCAGGCGGAACTGATTTTGTGACCGGATTTGATATGCCGAAAGCCGGTTACCATGGAGGACTGCCTCCATTGGGCGATTCATTACAGACGGATCCGATAGCTGTATCATTTGGAAATACTCAATCGGATTTTGGATGTACTGTAAAATGGTTTGAAGGTGATCCTGTTTATGGTAAAGGATTTTTGGCTCTTACTAATGTTAATCTCCATACCCCTGGAGATTTCCAGGCAGCAAGTAAAATTCTTATAGGTAAAACAGATAATGGAAATGGATTTTCATACTGGTATGTAGAATCAAAAGTAACGCTACCAGCACCAGGAGTTGAGACCGGAGTTCTTGATATCGCAGTCAGGTCATTTGAAGGACGGCTTTATTCACATATGAAACATTCTGGAACTGACATAAATGCTGACAGTTATGTGCCATCGCAGGGGAATACATTTGGTATTTATGGAAATTTAGGAGTAGAATCATTCGAAAATGACGGCATTACATTCTGGGGGACAATGGGGTTTGAAGTTGTTATTGGTCCGGGATTTACCTCGACATTGACAGGAAATGTAAACATACTTTCTTCAGGATGGGGTAATGCTGATGGGATGGTAAAAGGCACCGCCGTAATTACTGTAAGTACAAGTCCCAAACTTTTTGACGCATATTTTGATGTTGATGTAAATCTTAAGAATGCATTATGCGCACATGGCAGTTTGAAAATGCATATTGATTCACAGAACTGGTCGCTTAGTGTTGGCACTCCTCTTGACCCTGTAACGGCAAGTCTGCTTTGTTCTTCTTCCGGCTATAATGGTTATTTTACTATTGATAAATCATCCACAGCTTTCGGTATAGGATATAATTTTGACACGGGCGATCAGGAATGGGGAGAAGGAGTTGGATGCTGGGGCAGGGCATGGGGGGGGATAAATGCAGGTGCTACAATAAACTATAATCCATTTCAGTTTACAGGCACAGCATCTTTATATGGAAGTGCCAAGATAGGAGTTTATATTCATGTGATGCACTTTAAAGGGAAAATCACTCTTCTTTCCGGCGAGGCATCCGCTAATTTGATGCTTACCTTTCCTGATCCGGTTTGCTTTGCAGGCAGAATTCATGCAGAACTATGTGTCGATCCCTGCCCATGGCCATTTAGCTGCGATATGTGTCTTGGGGCTACTTTAAAAATAAGATACAAAAATGGGAACTTCGATCTAAGTGACAACTGCAATTAAATAATAAGGAATTGAAATGTATTTTATATTTATTAAAACCAAATCTAATAAAATGAATATTGCAAAATTATTATTTTTGCTTTCCTTTACTTTCTGTTTTATACCAACTATAAAAGCCCAGGGACTTGCAGTTAATGCCGGTATGAAAGAAGACAGTAAAACAGTTATTATAAGGTGGTTTTCAGAGGAAACGTTTAATGTTGATGGAGTCAATGTTTATAAGAGGGAAAAGTCTGCAGGTGACTGGGTGAAGCTAAACACCCTTCCAATTAAAAGAATAGAAAAAGCGGATACCAATACTGGAGATCAAAAGTTACTTCTTTATAATTCACTTATCTATGATAAACCTAAGGATGCTGCAGATATTGAAAGCTGGCATCTTATGCAGATAGCGCAGGGAGTGGCTGATCCTGATTTCTCAAAGGCTTTCGGAATGGAATATGACGATAATTCTGTAGATGCAGGAAAAACATATGAATATAAAATAGTCAGGCTTGCTAATGGTAGCGAAGCTGAAGGACAGATCTCGAACCCTGTTAAAATTGAGAATTATAAACCCGCAGAAGCTCCTGAAAGTTTTACTGCAACTACTGGCGATAAGTCAGTTTCATTTAAATGGAAAACTGATAAAAAGAGATACTTCTTCTATAACTTGTTTAGAAGTGAAAATGCTAATGGCAAGTTTATTAAAATAAACTCTGTTCCCGTTTTCGTTTTCTCATTTAAAGGTCAGAATGGTAATTCAATTTCACCCGAATATTACTATCGTGATACTTCTCTTGTTAACGGGAAAAACTACTATTATACTATAGAAGGAGTTGATTTCCTCGGAAGATCCTCGGCAAAATCCCCTAATGTAAAAGTTACTCCTCAAAGTCTTTCAAATCTTTCGTCATTCTCTTTTCTCAATGGGAAAGCCAACGGCAATAAAGTTACAATTATCTGGAAATTAGCCGCAGATATTAATTTACAAGGTTTTAATATTTACAGGGGGCTCACACCTGTCGGTAAATATGAGAAGATAAATAAAAAAGAACTGCATCCTGTGGATACATCTTATGTTGACGTAATTACTAATCCTGAATCTGCATACTATTATTATATTGAGACAGTTAACAAAACAGGGAATAATGTAAACTCTTCCTACGTTTTTGTCCCGGTTCCTGATATGACCCCTCCTGGTAAACCTGAAAATCTTCGAGGAGTTGGAAATGTTGGCAATATCTCAATCACCTGGAATCAGGGCAAAGATAAGAACCTTCTGGGTTATTACATTTTCAGATCTCTCTCTTCAAACCTCGAAGAGTTATTGCTCCTAACACCTTTTCCTCTTAAAATTAATTCGTATACCGATACTTTAAAAAAAGAAAGCCAAAATTTTTTCTATTATATGGTTAAAGCAGTAAGTAAGAATTATGTTACAAGTCTTCCATCTGAAATTGTTAAAATAAAGATGAAGGATGTAACCCCTCCAGCTATCCCTGTCATTACTAATGCCTGGTTTGATAAAGGAAATGCGGAAATTGAATGGGAAGGAGATATAGAAGAAGATCTTGCCGGGTATGATATTTACAGATCGTCTTTGCCGGACTTTAAACCATTAAATAAAATTAACAAGAACCTTATTCCTGCAGGTAAAAACAACTTTATTGATTCTGTTTTAGAATCAGGAGTTTATTATTATGCGGTTACTGCTCGGGATACTAATGGAAATGTTTCTGATCTGTCAACTTCTGTTATTGTGCATGTTGCTAATGTTGATACTTTACTGCAAGCGCCCGCAGGTGTCGAAGGGGTCTATGATAATGAGAAAAAAACTATTTCGCTAAATTGGAAAAAAATCTTAAAGCCAAACCTTAAAGGATATATTGTGTTTAAAAAAGAGGAAGGAGTTTCAGTGATAATTAGTGGATTGATAACAGAAACTCATTTCGTTGATAAAGAACCTTTTTCAGGAAAAAATATCTATAAAATTCGTGCTTATGATAACTCTGGAAATATATCGGAGAGCCAGGATTTTGAGATGGAATTAAAATAAAAGTCAAACCGGTTATCTTATATTTATTCCTTTGATCATTTATAAGTTTGTTATCATATCTTACGATTTGAAAATAAATTCAAAACGTATGTGAATTATACAACCAAATTACTTGGTAAGAGATCCGTAACCCTTCTTTTCCTCTTTCTTCTCTCTTTTGGCATTCTTTTTCTCCTGCATAGTCTTTGCAGGTTTTTTCTTTGTATCCTTTTTAGTGTCCTGACTTTTGCTCATGATACTTTCCTCAATGAATTTAGATAAATATTTCTCGATCTATATAGCAATCTTATACATTTTTATATTGAGAACAAAATCTAATTATATTGCGAAATGTTGAAAAATATTTCGTCTAAATTGATTAATTTTCCGTGAAATGAACTGATTTTATTCAGCTCTCAATCTAACCCTATTTTAATTACTGTCAATACAATATTGAAATGAATTTATTATCAGCTCTTACGGACTGGTTTTCTGCCAAACCTGTTACCTCTGTTTTTTGAGAAAGAAGATGGTCTCCTTCTTGAACCTGAAGTAGCCCTGGACTCTCCGGCCTGATTAACGTTTAATACAACTGGACTTTTCATCGGAAATGGATGGTCTTCAACTACCGGTATAGTTTTATTAATGAGTTTGTAAATGTCTTTAAGATATTGACTCTCTTCCTGATCGCAAAATGAAAGCGCTGTTCCGCCAGCTCCGGCTCGTCCGGTTCTGCCTATACGATGCACGTATGTTTCTGCTTCATTAGACATCTCAAAATTTATTACATGCGATAAATCTTCAATATCAATTCCTCTGGAAGCGATATCTGTTGCAACAAGAACTCTGGTCCGCTTTGCCTTAAAATTGTCTAACGCTCTTTGACGTGCACCCTGAGATTTATTACCGTGAATTGCCTCGGCATTTACTCCCGCTCTCTTAAGATCAATTACAACTTTATCTGCACCATGCTTAGTTCTTGTAAAAACCAGTGCCGAAACTATTGCTTTATCTTTTAAAAGATGAATAAGAAGTTGCCTTTTATTGGCTTTTTCAACAAAATACATTGACTGATTAATAATATCTACCGTTGCAGATTCAGGAGTTATAGATATATAAGCTGGATTATTAAGCATTGTAGCAGAAAGTTTTTTGATCTCTTGAGGCATTGTTGCTGAAAATAACATGGTCTGTTTTTTAACGGGTAGCTTCGCTATGATTTTTTTAATATCAACTATAAATCCCATATCAAGCATACGGTCTCCTTCGTCTAATACAAACATTTTTATATGCTGAAGGTTTACAAATCCTTGATTCATTAGATCCAGAAGTCTTCCGGGTGTAGCAATTAAAATGTCTATTCCTCTGCGCAGTGCATCAGTCTGTGATCTTTGTGGCACTCCGCCAAATATAACTTTATGGCGTAATCCGGTGTATCTTCCGTAAGCGCTGAAGCTGTCACCTATTTGAACAGCAAGTTCTCTGGTCGGGGTCAATATTAATGCTTTGATGGTTTTATTCCCTTTCTCCAAATGCATTTCAGAATGAAGAATTTGTAAAATTGGGATTGCAAATGCCGCAGTCTTGCCAGTACCTGTCTGTGCACTTCCAACAAGATCACGTCTTTCAAGCAATATGGGTATCGCCTGCTCTTGTATTGGGGTTGGAATCGTATAACCCTCTGTTTTGATTGCTTTTAGAATAGGTTCAATTAAATTTAAATTTTCGAATGACATTGATAAATGTTCCTTTATTTGTAAAAATCAGTGCAATAGGATAAATATATCCTAGGGTTCAGCAATTGATCTTCTGTTTGTTAGATTAACCTGCCGACCTGATTTACAAATCAAAATCTTCTTATATCTGGTTTATTCGGAGAAGTACAAAACACGTAAGTGTTGAAGGAAGTCACCGGAAGCAATCCAAGGATTGATAATGCAAGCTTTCTATTGGGTTACTTTAATTATATAATAACACCATTGCTAACTTACTCTTTATTTACGCTAAAAACAAAAAATGAACCTTGGGTTTGGTTGTGATCGGTTTTATCAGACCTGCTGTAAATGAATGTAACACATGTTTGACTTTTATATTATTAACAATTATTAATTTTGTCCGCATATAATTTATTATGAAATGAATTCTTTATGCAATATTTTACATCACTTTTTTAATAGGGTGCTTTATGAGATTCAAATTCAGCTTTATCTTTGTCCTTTTTGTTGTAGTTTCTTTTGCCAGTTTTGCTCAAAAGAAATTTTTATTTGATGCAGGCCACGCAGAAACTGCGGGAAATGCTGATTGGGTTATTAGTAAAAACAGTAATGGCAGCACTATCCCAAGCATACCCTCTCCGGCTCAATCAGGCATAACTTCATCTACTTCAGAAACTTACTGGACAGGCGCCATATCTTCCTGGGGGGTTGCACTTGTAAAATTAGGTTATTATGTAGAAACACTTCCCTCCGGAACATCCATCACCTATAACACTTCCGCTACACAAGACTTAAAGAATTATGACGTTTTTGTGATTGATGAACCTAATACTCAATTTACTGCAGCCGAGAAAACAGCATTAATCAATTTCGTCAAGAACGGCGGCGGTTTGTTTATGATCTCAGATCATACTGGTTCTGATAGAAATAACGATGGTTGGGACTCCCCGAAGATCTGGAATGATTTATTTACTAATAATGGTATGGTCACTAATCCTTTCGGTATGTCCGTTGATCTTATCGATATTTCTCAGACAAGTACCAATGTATTAGTCGGCGATTCATTAACTGCTGGACCGGCTGGAACTGTCACTGGTATGCAATGGAGTGATGGTGCCACCGTAACTATAAATAATTCAGCTAATCCAACTGCTAAGGGTATAGTCTGGACAACCGGCAGCACAAATGGGGGCATAACTAACTGTATGGTTGCACGTGCACTTTATGGAAACGGTAAGGTCGTAATTGTTTGTGACAGCTCTCCTGCCGATGATGGTACTGGGGCCTCAGGTAATTCTCTCTATGTCGGGTGGGCTTATACAGGTCCAGGTGTTAATGGAAGTCACGCATACCTTCATTTGAATGCATCTATTTGGCTTGCAAATAACACTTCATTACCTGTTGAATTGACTTCATTTACCTCATCAGTGACCAATAACAATGTTAAATTAATTTGGAACACTGCAAATGAAGTAAACAGTTTTGCATTTGAAATTGAAAGAAAAGACGAGGGTAGTGTCGATGGATGGCAGAAAATTGGAACTATAAATGCATCAGGTAATAGTTCATCTCCGAAAAATTACTCATATTTAGATAATTATATAAGTACTGGAAATTATAATTACCGCCTTAGAATGGTAGATATTGACGGTTCCTATAAGTTCAGCAATGTTGTTAATGCCGGTGTGCTTTCACCTGCAAAATTTGACCTGGGTAACGCTTATCCCAATCCATGGAATCCAACTACTACTATCCGGTATAACGTTCCCACTAACAGCCCGGTTACTATAAAAGTATTCGATGCTGTTGGCAGGGAAGTGGCTTCTTTGGTTGACGAAGTAAAACCAGCAGGAAGTTACCAGATTACAATGAATGGCAAAGAACTCAGCAGCGGTATATATTTTTATCGGATGACTGCTGGAAGTTTTACAGAAACTAAAAAGTTAATTCTTCTTAAATAGTATTCAGTGGGGTAAGCGGCAGATTTTGTTATATCCAATTATCCCTCTTTCTTTTGATATGCTACTGTGTACTCCCCTCTGTTATATATCACCATATAAATTTTAGCATTTAATTAATACCTCTAAGGTCTATATCTTCTGTTTTTAAGGAAAATCGAAGTTGTATTTAAAACAATTATTCCCTAAAATTTAGATAATTATTATTGTAATTATATCAATTAACTTAAGATCTTGTTGACTGGAATCTCTAAAATGAAATTAATCTTTGCGGTTGTACTGATAGGTCTTGCCTCAATTCTTCTTGTTTCCTGTGGTAATTCTTCGAGAAAAGATTATACCCTTGGGAAAGACGGTTTGATTTATAAATACGGTACCCAGGAACTATATAATGGAATAATTAAGGATACCGTTGATGTTATTGTAGAATATAATGTCGTTAAGGGTAAAAAGAACGGTCAGTTTATTACTCATTACCTTAACGGGAAGATAGAAAAAGTTGGTACTATTAAGAATAATTTAAACCAAGGGGAATGGAAATACTATTATTCAAATGGCTTGCTTGAAAGTAAAGGAACATATGTCGATAGTAAGGCCGAAGGGAAATGGACATATTATTATTCAAATGGCGTTATCAAAACTGAAGGAATTTATGTGAATAGTAAAAAAGAAGGCACATGGATTTTTTACCATTACTCAGGAAAAATCGAAAACTGTTTGTTCTTTCGCGATGGAGAACTTCCTAAAATTCAGAATAAAATAAGTTAGTAATTTACATACTATTTATCCTTCTTTTAATAAAAAAATAAACTCTTCATCTTCAAAACAAACCTTAAAGTTTTTAGCTGCTTTATTTTTGCTAAGATAGCTTAAAGTCTCCGCACTTAACTTCCCCTTTTCTAATAATAAGAATCTTTTGTTGTATTGTCGGTTTTGTTGATTAATGGTTCCCGGATAAACCTCCTTTAAATATTGAAATTCTACTTTATTAGGAGGAATAAGACGACTTAATTGAATATCATTGAGAATTATAAGACTGCTTTGTCCGGAATTATTTAAGAAAGAATAAATCTTATAATAAATGTTATGAATCTTAACCATTTCCTTATCACGAATCTGCATCTCCCATAATTTATCTTTATTTAATAAACTAAATCCGCTTATAGTTGAGATGACTAATATAAAAACAAAAAGATGAAATATTTTTACGGATAAATTCTTGATTATAAATAATATTAACAAACCAACACATAACAACCGGAACGCATTAACTATATATTCAACATATCTATAATATCCTATTTCAGTAAAATAATTAAGTCGATAATTTCCGGAAAAGAATATATGAAAATTGTAAGCTGTATTAATCCCTGCGTTAAATATTCTATCTGTTCCTGCAATTGTATAGGCAAGTATCAGTAATAAAATAATCAAAAATGAGAACAGAAATTTGTGCTTTTCAAATGAAATGTTAGGGAATAAGGCTTTCCCTTCCCGCTTAAACTTAAATAATTTATTATAAGTTTCCCATAGTCCATATCCAGATGCATATGCTATGAATGGAATTGCAAAACTAAGATTTCTATAATCAGCACTGAAAAAAAATGCCCAGAGAATAACAGCAGGAATTATAATTAATAATACAATTCGTTTAGTCTCCCGCACTAATAATGAAGCAGTAATTGTTATTGTCAGGAAAATTAAAAATGGTAATCCTAATGTATCCATAAGCAATTTAACCGCATTAATAAACCTTGTATAATAACCAGCAACTAAATATGGTGATTGATCTAAACCTTTGAGCATCTCAACTGGTCTTACTAAATACCAGAATATACCTCCGAATAATATTAATATTAGATATGCCCCCGTTTGAATCAATAAACGCAATGGAACTAAATTTCTATTTTTGTAAAAAATGTAAATGATCCACAATTCAGCAAGTGTTAATATATATAAACCTGCAAGTTTTGTGAGTGCGGCAGAAGTGGCAAAAATTGTGACAAGAACTATTGTCTTAATATTAAAACTATCATCCTCATTCCGAACGATAGCGTAAAAAGTTAAAAAACTGAAAAACGAAACTGGGATATCGGCATTGACCTCAAGTATAAATAAAACTGAATAAAAGATTAGAAGTATCATCCCATATATAATAAGGCCTGTCAGTTCAGCTTTGGATTTATGAGAGATCGCGATATCAAAATAAATCAGAAGGTTTCCTATAAAAAACAAAGGCATTATTGCCTTTGGAAAGAACTGATAACTGGGTTCACCTGTAAAAACATATATTAAAGAAAGATTCGCCGGGAAAAGTTGAGGATAATGTGCCGTGCCTACTGGGAAATTATTAGTAGCCCATTGGACAGGCCATCTGGTCCAATGATTTACCGCATCTATAAAATAATATGATGTGCCTGCACTTAGCGGGATTAAGGAAATGAAAAATAAAATAAATATACAGGAAATTATAAAAATAATTTTATAACTGAACACCTGTGTGGATAAATAATTCCTAAATAAAAAATAGTAATATTTAACCGTTCTGGTAGATTGATATCTGGTAATATTCTGTAAAAATAAATATATTAGATAAACTACTTCAATTGAGAAGATGATGTATATAACCGGAGGGGTATAAATTTTTAACCATGTAAGTAGGCACACAATCAGGTAGTTGATGAATAAACTTAATCCAAACGAATATAACAAAAGTTGAATTATACTGGTTGATTTAAATTTCAAAAAATTTAATGAAATTATTCCCGGGATAAGAATCAACTGAAAAATTGAAAAGAAACCGGACAGGAATATTAAATTATTCATAACATATTACCTGCCCGAATTCAATCATCAATCATAATAATTTCTGATGGTTAATCACTTATTTCTCGCTATCAAGATAAGTGGATTTATTATGCTCGAGGTCTTTCTCGTCTTCCTTTATTTTATCCTTAATAAGATCCTTTTCAATTTTCCTGTCAGCAAAGCGTGTTTCCAGTGTCTTTAATAAATCTGCCTTTAATAAAATCACGACTTCCTTTTTTGTTAAAATTGTTTGATCGCTTCCGGTTAAGTATCTGATGCCAAGTACCCACCATGGAAGATCTTTCAAAAAGGGGATTCCGGTTCTTACTATTTCCTCGTCATTAATATAAAGACCGCCTATTACTGTTTGTTCTCCGTCCAGTAAAAGTACATCTGATGTTGCAGTCGTTTTCTTTATTTCTGTTGTAAGATCAGATGGAAAAAATGCACTTCTTTCTACACTTAATTTCAAAAGCATATAATCAATCCCTTTCTTATTATATACATATGGAGTAACTTCAATTATAGAAACGGATGAATAAAAATGATATATTATATTAA
>Ga0182027_10004976_pt1 | contig 20394 bp, 23 predicted proteins | sample 712E1DmetaG_FD_121300 | JGI IMG/M metagenome (GOLD analysis project Ga0182027, IMG submission 121300) | Permafrost microbial communities from Stordalen Mire, Sweden - 712E1D metaG (Illumina Assembly) | ecosystem: Environmental > Terrestrial > Soil > Wetlands > Permafrost | place: Sweden...
CGGCAGCCGCGATAATAATGTGGCGATTCTTCAACAATTTTTGATTTCTCAAAACAGAGGTCCGGCCGCTCAAGCTTTATCCGAAGTCGGCGCTACCGCTTACTTTGGCGAATTGACTCGCGTGGCGTTGGCCGAATTCCAAGCGGCGGCGGGAATCAGCCCGGCTTCGGGAAATTTCGGAGCAATAACGAGGGCTTACTTACAGGCAAATTATTAATAATCAACCAACAATGAAAACAAAAAAAAAGATTTCAATAATTATGCTGGCGACTGCGTTTATGTTTGGCCTTAACGGGCCAAACGCCGCGGCTGCGGCAACGGTTGTTGGCCTCGGCAATGCGGATAATTTTGGAGTTTTGGCCGGGTCGGGAATTACCAACACCGGCACAACGGCAATCATCGGAGATATTGGAACGTTTCCAACTACAAGCGAAACCGGCTTTGGATCTGTCACACTAAATGGAACAAACCATGCAGGCGACGCCACTACGCAAGGAGCTAAAACCGATCTGATCACGGCTTATGGCAACGCCGCCGGGCAAACGGCAACTTCCACGATTTCCGCTGACCTTGGCGGCCAAACACTGACACCGGGCGTTTACAGCTCCGGTTCTTCGATCGGACTTACGGGAACGCTTACGCTTGACGGCGGCGGCGACACAAACGCAATATTTATTTTTCAAGCGGGATCCACGCTTACCACGGCATCGGCGAGCCGCGTGGTTTTAATTAATGGCGCCCAATCATGCAATGTTTTTTGGCAAATCGGCAGTTCCGCAACACTTGGAACCAACTCAATCTTTCAAGGAAATATTTTAGCTTTAATATCCGTGACGCTCAACACGGGCGCGACTGTTACGGGACGAGTGCTGGCTCGTGATGGCGCGGTTACCTTAGATACAAATACTATAAATAAAGCGGTATGCGGAGTGGTTATTCCGCCGCCATCGGCTCCAACTTGCACCCTCTTAGCGAGTCCGGCAACATTGCAAGCCGGTTCATTGTCCGTCCTGTCGTGGACAAGCACGGATGCTTCCGGGTTTTCCATTGACCAAAGTATCGGCGCGGTAACACCCGTGGCAACCGGATCAACCTCCGTCGACCCGGCTATCTCCACTACCTATACCGGCACCGCCGCAAGCGCCGGTGGTTTGGGACAATGCAGCGCGACAATTACGGTCACAGCAGCGGCAAGCGGTAGTGGGGGCAATGGCGGGAGTACGTATATTCCGCCCGTGCCACCACTCATTGATGTCGTAAAAATCCCCAACCCTCTGGCTTTACCCGCCGGACCAGGACCGGTGACATACGCTTATACGGTCCGCAACATCGGAACGGTTCCAATGGCCAACATAACGATGGTTGACGATGCCTGCCAACCGGTAACTTATATTTCCGGCGACACCAATGCCGACACCAAACTTGATGTGAATGAAACATGGACATATCGCTGTTCCGCGACACTTTCGGCAACCCGCACGAACACTGTTGTTGCGACCGGATGGGCCAATGGCTTGACCGCGACCGACATCGCCAGCGCCACGGTTATTGTCGGCGCACCAGTGGTACCGCCATTGATTCACGTAACAAAGGTTCCAAGCCCGCTAACCCTCCCCGCCGGAGGCGGATCGGTTACCTACACTGAAAAAATCACCAATCCGGGATCGGTTGCTTTGGGCGATATCCGCCTCGCCGACGATAAATGCGCCCCGATGAAATATATTTCCGGCGACGTCAACGGCGACTCAAAGCTTGATACCGCCGAAATTTGGACGTATACCTGCCGGACAAATCTTGTCAAAACCACAATGAACACTGCCATCGCCCAAGGATCTGCCAATGGCCTGACAATAAAAGACTTTGCGATCGCGACCGTTGTTGTGGCCAATGCCGCCATTCCGACACTGCCAAATACCGGATTATCTCCCGAAAGAGAAAATATTCCTTGGAATATCTTCATACCAGGCGGTATTTTAGCAATTTTAATATTATTCTACGTCGCCTGGAAGAAAACTGTTTAAAGCGCGCATCAAAGAATCTACAAATGAAAACCGGGCAAGATTTTGTCTGGTTTTGAGGTTATCGTTTTGGAACTCATGCAATCAACAAAATTATTAAAACGAATGTTGTTGGTAGCCGCTTCCGCAGGATTTGTGATTTCGGCGGGGCTCATTTTTTATTTTATATCAAAGCGACCGGTCCGAATCGTATCAACGTCACTAATTGAAAACGCCGGCTCTCTTTTTCAACAAAACAAAGCAATTCCTGATAAATTGCCTGATATTTCTGTTGGCAAACCGATCCGTCTCAAAATTCCGGAAATCGGCATTGACTCCACCCTCGGGTATGTGGGTATTACGCCTGACGGAGCAATGGACATGCCAAAAAACCAAGACGAGATAGTTTGGCTTGAGGTTGGGCCGCGTCCCGGGGAAAACGGCAACGCGGTTATTGCCGGGCATTACGGCTGGAAAGATAAAAAAGGATCGGCCTTTGACAATTTACATAAATTACGCATCGGCGATAAATTATCTATCGAGGACGATAAAGGCGCGACCATATCTTTTGCGGTGCGTAAAATTCGAAGATATGGTCCCAAAGATGATACCACGGCCGTGTTTGTGTCAAATGACGAAAAATCACACCTTAACCTTGTTACCTGCGAAGGAGATTGGAACGAAGCCGCCAAAACCTATTCTCAACGATTGGTAATTTTTGCCGACAAGGAATAACAAGATTTTTTAAAACTAAAACCGCCCGGATCAATCCGGACGGTTTTTGAATTCTGCGATTACGAAAGGTGGGCAGAAACCAGCTTGGTCATTTCAAACATGTTGACCACTTTTTTGCCGCCAAACACCGCCTGCAAACTGGCATCGGCGTTGATGTTGCGCTTGTTCTTGGGATCCTGAAGATTGTTTTTCTTGATATACACCCAAAGCTTTTTAACAACTTCCGACCGGGGCATCGGCCCCTTGCCAACTATCACGGCTAACTCCTCACTGATGGTCATCGGCTTCATAAAGGCCGAATTAACTTTTTTTGCCATAATTTTTTTTATTATTACCTTTATAGATATATATCATAAATCAACTTAATTTAAAACAGGTGTCAATAAAGATCCCGGGCCCAACCCAATATTTGCGGATTGGCAGCCGGCACAATAGAGCTAAATTGAATGAAAATTAATCTTCCCCGGGCATACGCCACGGGGTATCTTCTTAAACCGCCCTCCTCTTCACTAAGGGCGTCCCCCCGCATTCTGCGGGGGGAAAATCTTCATCCCTCGCGCTACCGCGCGAAGTATTAAGATTTGTTTAATAAAAAAGCTGGCGATTTTTGCCAGCCCGGATATTAACCGTTCAGTTCGTGGTATTTGAACCGACAGACGAACGCTGCCAAAAAACTTACGGGTGAAATCACCAGTGACAAGATAATCACTGCGCCGGAATTGCCGATCAGTCTTCCGCCTGCCAACATATTGGCGGACATTAGGCCGTATGATAGCAAACAAATTATTAAGGACAAATAATATTTTATCTTGGCTGCGCGCACATTGGCGCAAAATTGGCGGTCCATTTGCCGGTCAATGGCCCATTTTCGTTCCATATATCTTTTTGCGTCTGCAGTCGGCATCTCATCTATACCCAATCCAATCACCTTGGGTGATGATACTTCATTTTCCGCCAAAATTCAATCAAAAGTTACTTCCCTGAAACCCGGCAGACAAGCCTTGACAATAATATTTAAACATGTTATTAATAATGTAAGTGGAGGATTAAAATGAGAAGAATGAGATTTGCCGATTTTGTGCAGGGGTTCTTTCAGTACGCTTCCGTCATCATAACGGTGATCATAGCGATATATGCTTTAAAGCTGATCGGCCCCACGATAATCCCTAACTCAATCGCTATTTGGTTGTGGATGGGTGGAAAAGAAAATGTGTTCTCCTATCTCATCGCATTTGTCTTTGGCGCGCTAGAGACGATAGGTATGCCCGCCTTGTGCGCCTTGTTAATAATAAAAACCTATAAAGCGATAGGAAAGGGATTTACTTGGATCAGGACCCGAAGAATATGGGATCAAATCAGGCACCTTTAAATATGTCATTGATTTGATTAAGTTTGCAATGGAGGCAAAATGACACAGAAAGATGTTTCGATAACTTCCCAGACGTATGGGAACGATGAAGTGGATGACAATATCGATATTGTGGCGGGACAGATTGAGGCGTTGTTTGCCGATACGATGGAGGTTGTGGCGACGCTTGCCAATATCGGCGAAAAAGCTTGCTCACTTGCGAGAATAAAACCGACGGGTATCCACGGTTTCGTGAATCGTAATCGTCGCAAAAATTTTGCCGCCAAGGTTAAGATGGATATCGATAACCGCGTCGAGGCGGCCTCGAAGGATGCCAAAGAGATTCATGGCTGCCTGCTGGGTGTCACCGATCTTCTCACTGTAATAAGGTTACATACTAACGAGCGGGCGCAACACGGCATAGAAAAAGTGCTTGAAAGTCTCGACCCGTTGCAGCATGCCGTTGCCCACCTTCAATTCTATAATCTCGTTAAGGAGGGTTGGCAGTGCCCGGACGTAAAAGCCATTTACCAAAATGGTCTGGACGATTACGACAGTCGGCATTAGTATGGATGGGTTCGCTCATCCATCTTTTTTTATTCACGCAGATCCCCATTATCATAATTTAAAACCGCGCCAGCGGATTTTTTAATTGGCACCCGACATAATAGAACTAGATTTAACGAAAATAAGGAATACTCCCACTCCGCGGCTCAACGCCTGCGTTTTTAAATTAATAAAAAAGAGGCTATTGCCTCTAGATAAATTCCGATAATGCGGAAGCCTCGTTGGCGGTTTCCAAAATTTGCGAGCGCGCCTCATCTCCATCGGACATACCCGCGATTGTCATGATGACTGCGATTTTTCTCCAAGAATCATGCAAGGTGTTAACAGCTTCTTTTGTTATGACAAGAGCAACTGGTGTGGCGTATGTCTTAAACTCTTCTGCGGTAAGATCAATCTCGGCCAAGGAGTATCGGTTGCCAGCAATCTCTCTGACAAAGTCCGGCACAAGATCTTTCTTGCCTTCCCTGATTTGACCTAACACATACTTACCTTTGATAATAAAAGCCGCATGCTTTCTTTGGCCAAATGTCTCGAGGGAGATTCCAAGAGCCTCTGGGTAATCCTCCGGTCGTTCAAAATATTGTTCGATAGCGCAGTACCTATTGGCGCGCAAATCCGGGAACAGGTTAGCTAAATCATCGAACAACACTCTTGCGTAGTGCAATGCTCTACGATCATTTACGGTTTTTTTATCGGTATCATCATCCATTAGTATCTACCTCCAGCTTAACTGGTTAAATCACATTTACATTCTTTTGTCAATATTGAAAGGGGACAATTTGACAAGCGCGGCAATAGCGGTAAATTAAATGAAAATGGAGGAACCGCCAATTCGCCAACAACTTCCGCGAATCCCTAATCTCCACCCTCCACAAAAAATTCAAATCCCTCCCCCTCGCAACCCTAGCCCTAATAGTCTACTCCACCCTCCCCGACCAAAAATAGAAACAGAAAAAGGCGCCCGTTCCCTGTTAACCTTAAAATCATGAACATTAAACAGATTCATTTTGGAAGAGGAGACAACGTTGCGGGTGATAAAAGTTGCTCGGATTCTAGGGAAAGAAAAAATAATCATCAAATTCCGCTATGGCTTCAATATTTGGTTGCATTAGTAACCATAATTGCTGCAATATGGGGAATTTTTAATGTACGTAATTCTATGAATATAAACCAAACTCATTATGGGTTAGGCGATAATGTTGCAGGTAATAAAAATATCATTAATCAGTACCCCGCTCCGAGATTGGTGGAGCAAGCTGTTTTCTTGAATAAAATGGAATCGGGTAAGTATCACTCTAAATTCCTACTAGAAATTATATCAGCCCCCGGAATACCATTGCCTAAAATCGGCATTGCACCCCAAGAAATAGGAAATAAATGCCAGATAGAGAAAAAATCGAACGGTAATGCAATTAAAATTATTGGCGGCATCCAATTCTCTTCAATCTCCTTTTTTGTTAATTGCTTAACCGATACCCCAATCCAAGAGAATGAATTAAATTTTACACTCATCGGAAGTAACGAATAAAAAAAGAGGTCAGAACTCGGCTTTATTGTTTAGTAATGAAATCTAAATTTTAGGAATATAATATGCCACTAAATTTATGCAAGGCTTGCGGTAAGCAAGAAGAAAAAATGATAATGCAAATCGTTACTGGCCAATGCTGGAACTGCCGCAGACCAATGAAGTCGGCCTTAATTTCATTGCCAAGATTTTTTGGACCTGAAAAATTTTCGGACTCACAAATAAAACTGGCTCAATCAAAAAACGTGGTAATACAAAAACGACCCAGTAAAGCGATCTGTAAGACATATTTTGCAAATATATGCCCCAATTGTGACTCTTTGACGGGACAATTTTTTACTTACGACAATTATATTCACGGCGATTTCGAAATAGATAACGCAGAAAATATCGATCTTGGCTATTATTGCACCGCTTGCGACCCTGAGAAATATTTTGATTTGGATTAATATTCCAAGCGTTAATCAAGGCTAATGTTTATTTTTTTCTATTATGGAGAATATGTACGATAAAATCCAAGTTTCAGTTGGCCATAAAGCAATTTTTGGTTATGGGATTAGTTTTGAAGAAATAATATCAATTATATCGCGGTATCCGGCGTTCCAATGGCTAGATTTAGCAGCTAAAATAGAAGGTTTTTTAACCGTCAAAGACAGGAAAATATTAAATCCTCAAATATTCCTTGCCCAAAATTTATTACCTCCCAGTACTATACGCCGTTTATGCAATCACTCAGCGAACAGTGACGTTTGTTTTACTTTAGGACAGCTGAATTATTTGAGAAAATTGGCGATTGCTTATGGCCGAAACAATGATCAAGACACGGAATTACCCATGCAATTTGCTGACATTTCTAAGGCTCTTCTAAGTGTTCAAGATTTGCACAATAGATTCGATGTGGCACAGGGCGATAGATTTGAATCATTTTGCCAATTCATCATCCGAAACGGTTATCTTAATAGTAACCCCGACCCGATAAATTTATTTTTTCGAGCACGGAAAATGTACATTGATTTAGCACAAAAGATTATTTTTCGCGATGGCAAAAGTTTTTGTGACTTTTTTAAAGAAATTACTCATTTGGAAATTGAACGCGCATTAAGCTTAAATTTTGCATTGGTAAATCCATTTTTTCAAAATAAGGAAAAATTATTGTTTGAAACAACCATTATTAATCCACGAACATTTTTTCATGAATTACTTGTTAATCCCACCGTTGGAAATTCAATTATAGATACTATGATAATTGATTTTGTATGCGCCAAAGAAATTATTATGAAGGAATTAGCGGACAATCCAGAGATTGCACCTCTTGGATACAATTTGGACATTTTTCGTAAAACACCACTCATTAGGCTAGATAATGGAAATTTAGTTTGCGCCAACCTTTCATGCTTATTACAAAAAATAACGCAAAATTTAATTTGGGTACCTAAAATCATAATGAATGGACTAAGGAAGCAAGAGTCTGATGAATTAGTGAATCGGCTTACTGATTACAGAGGTATTTTGTTCGGTGAATATATCATGCAATTATTTACTATTATGAAGGAAAAAAATCAAAAAATCGATTTTTTTTATGTTGATCCCGATATGACGGAAGATCACGAGGAAGTCGGTGATTCATTGCTCTACCAAGATGGCCAACTTGTGATCATTGAAGCCAAATCGCGCCAATTTAACGAATCGTTTAAGTATACTGGTGATTGGGGAAAAGACAGTCATTTTTTTAAAGAACTTATCAATAAAGCGTCCAAACAAATACAGTGCGCTGCTGAAAAAATTAAAAAGGGACAAGTAGCTGCTTTGCCATTCCAGCCACAAGAAATAAAGCGTATTTATCCGGTTATATTAACCTATGAACAAATTCCAATGCATGCAAAAATGCAAAGATTTGTACGTCAAAAAACGCAGGAATACGGTTATTTAATTGATGGAATATTCGCACCAATAGAGGTTATATATATTGGCGACTTAGAGTTATTTATGGATTGCTCAGACAGCCTCACTTTAATTGAATTACTTGAACAAAAAAATTCTTCAGATTCTCATGCTAGTGAGACGAATTTTAATAATTTCCTTACTAATTATTTGGGAAACCATGAAATTATAAGTAACGGATGGCAATTAGATCAATTCAAACATTTTACGGATGAAATTGTAGACCCAAATTTAATTTTTAAAAATTAATTAATATACTTTGACTGAATTAAATAAACACATTTTTCTATATATCGAAAAATGTTCCGCAATGATAGACATAATTTCAAGTCAGATTGTAATCAGATAAAAGCATGGAGCACAGCGGGGTTTTTATGGCGGAATTAAAACAAATTTATAAATGTGCGGTGTACGGCAATGTCGTTGAAGTATTGGATGCCGGGTCCGGGAAGATGGTTTGCTGCGGGCAGGTTATAACTTCGATGGCGGCTAAGACTACCGACGACGGGGCCGAGACACATGTACCGGTGATCGCCCAACTCCCGGCCAACGTGTGTCACTGTAAAGACGGGGTAACGATCAAGGTGGGGGCGGTTAAGCATCCCATGACACCGGAACATCATATCGAATGGATCGAGATCATTACTGCCGACGGCAAGGCCGGCAAGAAGTTTTTGAAAGCCGGGGAAAAGCCCGAATCCGATTTCTACACCCGGATAAACGTTGTCGGCGCCCGCGCCTATTGCAACGTCCACGGCCTGTGGGAAATGAAAAACGCCTCCAACTAAAAAGCGATTACCTCTCTTTTCGATTGTTTTGATAAAAGCAAAGATTAAATCTTTGCAATGAATCTCCCCGAGCTTGCGCCACGGGATATCTTTTCAAACCGCCCTCTGTTTCGCTTCAGGCGACCCCCACAGGATACAGGAGAAAATCTTAATCCCTCGCGCTAACACGCGCGGCATTAAGATTTGTTTAATAAAAAAGCCGGGAAAGATCCGACTCGATTTCACTATTTTTTTGCGTCCCTGATATTTTTTATATAAAACGAACTCGAAAATCTGCCTTTTGCGTAAATTATCTCCACCCTGTCTCCGACGCTGACATGATTAAAATATGCCTGAGTAACCGAGACTACGCGGAGCGTCCCGTTAACGTTAACGAACGCATAATAGATAACGCCCCTCGGATCAATCACCGGATAGACTCCGTTTCCCGTCCAGATAGAGCTTGACCAACCCGGGTCAACATCAATATTTCCACCGCTAATGGTCCCGAATTCCGACACCTCCTTATCCGAGAAGGAAGAATCAGCGAAGGGAAATATCAATAAATATCCAAGTGCCAAAATTGATACACACGCAGACGCCACGATTAGCGCCCATACTCTGTCAAACCCCAATATATTCAACCTCCTGTTTAATAATTATAATATTTAATTTATTTCTTGTCAAGAAAACGTGACCGTCCGTTAAAAAACTGGTTCCCTTTTTGGGTTGGAAAATCAATTTATATTTTATCAATGGGCATTCCCCGCCCAGGTCAAGGTCTAAAAGCCGGTTGTAAACTTAAATAATAACTCTGACATTCAGCTTCCCCGAATTGCTTTTTTAACAAAAATAGTGCATATTATATCACTAAACGATATAATACAAATGAGGCTGCCTCCCCCGCCATGGCGGGGTAAAAATAGTTAAACAACTTATGGAAAATTTTAGACAAAATGGAAAAAAGCGTTTTGGACAAGACCGCGAGGGTGGATTTGGAAACCGCGACGGTAACCGGCCGGCTTTCGGACAAAAGAGCTGGGGCCAAGACAGGGACCGCCCCGTCACCATGCATAAGGCGACTTGCGCCCAATGCGGAAGCCCGTGCGAAGTTCCTTTCCGTCCGGTCGAAGGCAGGCCGATATACTGCCGCGATTGTTTCCACGGCCAAAAAAATACCTCTGAGAGTAGGAACAGCGACCGACCTGGACAAAGAGATTTTAACAACAATAAATCTTTTGCCAAGCCTGATTTCGGGAATAATAGCGGCGGCGGAAACAACGGCGAGCTAAAAAGCCAGCTGGAAACATTAAACGCGAAAATTGACCGCCTCATCCAGGCAGTGGAAACACTGGCAAACCCAAAGCCGGCGGCGGAAGTAAAAACAAGCGAAACAGCCCAACCGGTTGTGCCCGCCAAAGTTAAAAAGAGCGCCAAGAAAGTTAAAAAAACAAAAAAGTAATTTCAAAAATGCGGGGGTCAAACCCCCGCATTTTGGTATTTAAATATATGCTGCCGCTAGCAGCAAATAGCGTTACTCGCATCGCTTACCTATCCAACTATTAAATGGAAAAACATAGCAGCGCCAGTTTAGTTGTTTCGATTTTTTTGAATGTTGGAATTGTCGTTTTTGAGATATTCTTTGGGTTGCTTTCGCAAAGCATGGCGCTAATCTCGGACGCGCTTCATAATATTACCGATATCGGGTCGATGGTGTTGAGCTGGTGGGGCCAAAAAGTATCTTTGTGGCCCAACAATGACCGCCAGACCTACGGCTACAAGAAAGTGGAGGTAATCATCGCCTTTATCAACGGCAGTATCCTGCTTGCCGTAACAATGTTTATCGTCTTTGAGGCGATACAAAGATTTTTCCGCCCCGCGCCAGTTGCCGGCATACCGGTGATGATCGTCGCCGGCGCGGCGCTTGTCGGCAACGCGATTGCCGCCTGTCTTTTGAAAAAAGACGCTCATAAAAATTTGAACCTGAAAAGCGCGTGGCTCCATTCCCTGCAGGACGCTATTTTTTCCCTGGCTGTGATCATCGGCGGCGGTTTGATCTATCTCACCGGCTGGATTTGGATCGATCCGGCCCTGTCCGTGTTAATCTCTGTATTCCTTATTAAAGAGATCTATAAAATCGTCATGGAATCGCTCAACATGATGCTGGATTCCGTACCTTCCGATATCGACCTGGCTCAGGTGCAAAAAACGCTTTCCCAAACCCCGGGTGTAGGGTGCGTCCGCGATCTGCATATCTGGCAAACAGGAACCGACAACCGGTATCTAAGCGCGCATTTGGATATTGCCGAATTGGACGCAAAAGAACGCGGATTGCTGCTTTCCGCGCTGCAAAAAATATTGCGCGATAAATTTCGCATCAACCACGCCACCGTGCAGATGGTTTCCGAAAACGAAGCCAAAAACGCCGGTCTTGAATACAACCACTGCAATTAAGGTTTAACTCCCGCATTCGGTATCGTAAAACAGTCCGAATGCCGCTTGCCCAAAACCCACACTACCATAAATCCTTGACAATAATATTTTAATATGTTATTGTATTATTGGTTAAGCTATAGGAGGTTATTGTATGGCAATTGAAGTAGTGATCTTGATATTGATTTTATTGTTTGCCTTGGAAGGCAATTCTAAAAAAACCGAAGCAAACAAAAAAAGAAAGCCTGGGTACTCAAGCTCGGCAAGACAATGCCAGCACCGAGATAATCACGGCGGTTACAACTATATGTCGCGGCCAGATGGCGCCTATGGTTCCAATGGCTACAGCAGTAGATATGGGCGGCCATATTGGGAAAAGTAAGGAGGGATATAATGGGTCCTTTGAAATTAACGAACCGGAATTTCTGTGGTGAACTGGATGAGCTCGAAAAGAGGGGAATAATTCCCGGGCTATTGTGCATTTACTTGAAGGGATTGGTAAATTCGCACATTTACCACGGCTGCCCGCCCCCGGTAACATCAGAGATCGTTAAGCAGGCAAAAGAATGTTTGCTTGATGGTATCGAATTGAATGACGGGGCGACAACCATGACCTACGACGTGATGGTTTTCATACCGGATGACGAGACGCACCGTCATTTCTGCCAACTCATACCCAGATATCCGGGCGGCAAACTCAGGCGTTTACAAGATTTGCCGGAAAAACTCGGATACTTTTAGATGGTCGGAGCCTCCCATTTTTCATAAAAGATGGTTGAACTTGCGACCTGCATAGCATTGAAAGTCAATGCTTTTTATTTTATTTACGGGCCAGGAACCGTCGGATGCTCGTTCTTTTAATTACCAGGCTTGAGACTGGAGCTAGGTAGGGGCAATTTGTCGTAAAGTTGTTTAAAGATCACTTTTTGGAAATCGGCTAATTGCCGGTTTTCGATGATTAAAACGCGTTCGGTGTTTAAGTCGATGAATGACAGGCGGTCGCCATAAACCAGCTGGATAATGTTTTGGTCAAAAAGATTCACCTCCGGCGGGATGTATTTGACGAACCGCTCAAGCCTGGGCAATTTTTTCGTCCCGGAAACCGGGTTGCTGATCACCATCCTTTCCAGCCTTTTTTTGTCGCGCAAGGCCCGATAATTCTTCGAAAGATATTTGTTTACCGCGTCCAAATCCCGCTCGGAAGTGTAGCGGTAAAACGTCGCGCCGCGCTTGGAATGCGCTATGACGTCGTCAAAGGCGGCCCGAACCCCCGCGAATCCACTCAAAAAACGGATTTCTTTTTGTTTATATAGATCGTCGGCAACGGCTTGTTTTGCCAGCCGATCTGCTACGCTGGCCGAAGTTTGAGCAAAAACGCCGGTAATTAAATTGGGGCTGGCAGCGTTATAAATTTTACGCCGGCCACGTTGGGTTACAAAAACAAAACGCCGCGCGACCAGATCCGCCAGCGCGCGATAAGCCGCCGGCCGGTGAAGTTTGGCTGACTCGCAAATAAGTGTCGCAATCATCGGCCCTTTGTGTTGCAACAATATATAGATGGCGTCGGCATGCTTTGGCAACCCCAGGCGCTTGAAAATTTCTTTTATATCCACGATACAATTGTACTTTTTTTAGTACACTTTGTCAATTGTTTATGCGCGCATTTCCGAATAGCGGTAAGCTCTAAGCGTACCGCTCGTTAACAGCAAAATAAATCGAATTAGGAGGTAAAAAATGGAGCTAAAGGATTTCATTCGGGATGTGGCCGATTTCCCCAAAAAAGGCATTGTTTTCAAGGATATCTCCCCTCTTCTGGGCAGCCCGGCCGCCCTGCGGGAAGCGATAGCTCGCATCCAGGACAGGTGGACCGGTAAGATCGACGCCATCGCGGCGCTCGACGCCCGGGGATTCATCTTTGGCGGAATGCTGGCCCTGGCAATGGGTTTGCCGCTGGTCATGTTGCGCAAAAAAGGCAAGCTGCCCGGCAAAACCAGGCAGGTTGCCTACGACCTTGAATATGGCAGCGCGATCCTGGAGATTGAGACCGACGCTCTCCCCCATGATTGCCGCGTGCTGGTCGTTGATGACCTGCTGGCGACGGGAGGAACCGCAAAGGCTGCCTGCCAGCTCATCGAAGTCTGTGGCGCCAAAGTGGCGGGTTGCGCGTTCGTGGTGGAACTAAAAACGCTTGACGGCAGAAAAATTCTGGACGGGCACGCCATACAGTCGCTGGTCGCCTGCTAGGAGGAGTTATGGAAGAAAAGATAATAATCTGCGCGGACGTTATCGCCAAGTATAAAGGAAAGATTGTCTTGGTCCAAAGGTTTACCAAACCCCCGGGATTCGCCCTGCCGGGCGGCAAACTTGACCCGGGAGAATTCCTCTCCGACACGATCAAGCGCGAATTCCTTGAAGAAACGGGATTGGTCCTGGAGGTGGACGACGTGCTTTCAATGTTCGCCAAGAAAGATCGTGATCCACGCGGACGCTATATCTCGACTGTCTTTATCGGGCACGCGATTGGAAAGCCAAAGGATGAACCCAACAAAACGGAAGTGATCTTTGCAACGATCGAAGAACTTCCCCGGATCAAAGATAAATTCATCTTTGACCACTGGGAAATTCTGGAGAATTATCTTGATCTGTTAAAAGCAAAAGGAGGCAGCGATGGCAAATAAAGTTAAGCCCATAAAGCCCAACGATGTGACCAAGGCCAAGAAAACCAATTTCCCCGACGCCGTGTTTGAAGCCTTCAACGAAATGATCACGGAAAACTACGGCGGCAGAGTCGCGACATTCACGCAGGATGATGTTGTTGAACGCATGGTAAAGAAAGGGCTTGGCCGCAACGATATCTTCAAGAAGGGATGGCTCGATATCGAGGACGTCTACGACAAAGCCGGCTGGGAAGTCGATTACGACAGGCCCGGGTACAACGAGACCTACGCCACCACCTTTACCTTCCGCGACCGCCGCGTTCACAGGTGACCGCCATATCCGTTCCCAAGCTTGCGCTTTAACGAACGGATCCTTTTTATAGAAATCCAATTAATGAAACGAGCAGTCAAAATCTTGACAATTAATATTTAATGTGCTAGTATAAATTATGGTATTTTAATAAAATGCAAGGAGTGTATCGCTAATGGATAAATATGAAGAAATCTTGAATGATAACGTCTTAAGAACAATCATGCTTTGGTTCGAAATATATCAGGCTAAGCTTGATGTCTCATTTGGAGACTTTTATCGAGCAAATATAGATCAAATGCTTGATATTGGGCCGGAGTATGGCGTCTCCTACGAATACATGCTGCTACTGGCACAGGCTTACGGGTACTATAAATTGCTGTTGCAATTCCCGGCGGTAAAGGCGGTCAACCGGCAATTAGCTGCCAGAGGCGCACATGTCCCGAAAGAACCATTTAGCGTTCTTGACGTACAGTCAGACCTTAAATTCTGGCTCGGACTGTATGGATCGAAAATAGATGGCGCAAAAGATCCGGAAATTGTGAAAATATTCCACGATAATTTGCCCAAGCCACCGGCAGGCCGCACAGAATACCACCAAACCATTTAGTTAAAAATACTGAGTGGTTATTTTATTACGAAAAATTATATGGAAGACAAAAAAGCCGCCGAAATTTTAATAAAGATGATTGATTCACACGCGCTCGAGGGCGAAGAAAAAGAAGCGGTCCTGGCCGCTATCGGCGTATTGAGCTGGACGTCCCTGGCCAAAAGCCGGATAAATTCGCTGGCAAAAAACCGCGAAGCCAAGCGGGAAAAAGACATTAAATTTTAGCAACCAATGAAGAATTAATCTTGCTTCCCCGGCCGCGATCGTTCATCGTCAGACATTTGACGCAATTACACCTCGCCGGATTCTCTTCGTTATTTTAAACTTTTACTTATTGGACGATTATTTGACCCTTCATTGAAGGATGGATCGCGCAGGAATAGTCATAGGTTCCGGCAGTTTTGAAAGTAAACGAAAATGTCTGACCCTTTGATAACGGATCCGAATTAAAAGTATCCGATTTTATTTGATGTTGTGCGGAATCATTATTCGTCCAAATCAGCCTATCTCCAACTTTAATTGTCACTGTTGCGGGATTGAAAGCAAAATTCTGAATTTCAATGAAATTTGAACCTACTAATTTTTGGCTTGGCGTCGTCGTCTCGTTTTGCAAAATCTGATTTTGCGTCGGCATCGCGTTTTGAGCCGGCGCCGGATAAATCTTTGAATAATAGTAAATTCCGCTTCCCGCGGCAACCACCAAAACCAAGATCACGATTAGGATTGTTTTGTTCATATTTTTATTCTATTTGATTGATCACGATACCACATTACTTAATTGATCACAATGCCATTTTATTTCGCGATTTTTTCCATAACTACTTGCTTTGCAAATCCAAGTATTTTCCCATATCAACGGCGATAGCATCGCTCACGAAATAGCCGGCAAAGTATTGGAGATGGACGCCGTCGGCGGTGCGGATTAATTTTTGTTGCCCGTTTTTGTCAGTCAAATAATCGGTATAATTGCCGTTCTTATCGGAAAGCAGGTCCCAAGTGGAAATAAAATGCGCGTTTGGGTATTTGGCGGTTTCTGCCTGATAAAGCGAATTGATCCGCTTTACATCTTGCGCCAATTGCGCGTTTTTCATCACCGGCACGCCAATGACAAAAACCTCCGCCTTCTGGGCTTTGAAAATATCCAGCATCTGGTCGATCCGGGCCGAGTACTGGCTATCCCAGCTTTTGCTTCCCCACGACGCCAGCATATGATCATTGCTATCGATGATCGGTTTGTTGTCATTGGAACCAAACATCATGACCACCACGTTAGGATTGTTCTGGGCAATCAATTTTTTGGCAAAGGTCGGCCAGTCGAAATAATCCTGGCGCGCCAAGCCGCTGGAAACTTTACCGAAACGCGCGACCGCAACATTCTTGAAATTCAAAAGCGTCCTTTCCAGGGGATCGCCCATTCCCCCGCCCACCGCCATAAACGAATCGCCGATGATCAAAATTTTATAATTGGCGGATTTCTGATCGGGGGCGGCAACTGGAACTACCGGTACCGGTATTTGACCGGTAGAAGTTCCCACGACGGCTGGCGCAGGCACGACGGCAGCCGACTCGCCCTTGGCGGTATCGCCGACAGCAATCGGAGCCACCGGTCCAACATCAGCCGGAGAAACATTATCGGCTTCCGGCTGGCCAAACACCAGCGGTGATTGTTTCAACGATTGCCAAGTATTATCCTCGCTTTCAAAAAACCGGCCCAAATTCAAACGCTCCTTGACCGACTGGGAAATGTTGGCGTACGCCAGCGCGATATTCCGAAAAACCACATCAGAACCGGTGTCCTGGCCGCTTTCCCAAATTATCACTTTTCTTGAATCGTAAAAACCCACGAGCAAAAGCATGACACAAAAAAGAGCGATAGCAATAATCGGTGTGTATTGTTTTGGTTTTATATCCATATACATAGGTAATTAGAAATTAAAATAAATAAAATCAGGCAAAGTATCGGAGCCGGCGCGGTAAAGCAATGCCACAGCCGCGGCCACGACCAAAACCCAAACCGCCAAAGGCATCCGCCGCTGGACTGCCGTCATCGCGCTTATCAGCGGTTTTTCAAAAGCTACAAAAACAAATCCGATAATAATGGCCAACAATACATACAGCCGAAACGCCTCATTTAGATTCTGGAATGAGAAAAGCTGGTTAATCATCGCAAAACCGTCGCCCACGCTTTCCACCCGGAAGAATATCCAACCAAAGATCACGAACAAAAACGTCAGCAGCCAGGAAAAGAAATTGCCGATACGGCCCAATGCCGCCGGAACGGTTAAGGCAAGTGTTTTTTTAAAATTTAAAAAAACCGAGTTCACGCTCAATGCCGCGCCCTGCAAAAATCCCCAGAAAATAAAATGCCCTGAAGCGCCGTGCCAAAAACCCATTGCCGTCATTGCCACGATCAAGCTCGCGTATTGCCTCAATCTTCCATGGCGACTGCCGCCCAACGGAATGTAAATATAATCGCGGACCCAGTTTGACAGCGTGATGTGCCAGCGGCGCCAGAAATCCTGAATCGTGCGCGACGCATAGGGCGCATCGAAGTTGGCCGGCGTCCGAAATCCCAAAAATCCGGCAAAACCGATAGCCATATCGCTGTAACTGGACAGGTCCAAATAGATCACCAGCGCGTAGGCCAGGACCGCCAACAAAATCACGAGCGAACCGTGATTTTGGGGCACCGTGAACACGTCATCGGTAATATTTGCCGTTAAATAATTGACTATCAGTAATTTCTTGAAAAATCCAACCATCAACAAGGTTGTGTAGTAATGAATATCCTCGATCTTTTTGGCACCACCGCCAACCAGCTGAGGCAAAAATTCATCGGCGCGGGCGATCGGCCCGGAAAGAAGCTGCGGAAAGAACGCGACATAAAGCGAAAAATCGAGGAGCGAAGGATATTCCTTGGCCTTGCCCGAATAGCAATCGGCCAAAAAGGAAATTATTTTAAACAAGTAAAAAGAAAGGCCCACCGCCAAGACCAACTCCAGCAACGGCAAATTTACCGCCAATCCAAGTTTGCCCAATATGGTTTCGGCGGACAAACGAAAAAAATCGTAATATTTAAAAAAAACCAAAACCGCAAGATTGCAAATCACGCCCAAAACCAAAAAAGTTTTCTTTTTGCCTCCGACATTGTAAAAAATCGCCCTGCCGACCCAGTAGCTTAAAAAAGACAAGCCAATAAGCGATATCAAAAGCCGCCAACCCCAGACATAATAAAAATAATAACTGGCGGCCAGCAAAAAAAGCCGCCAAACCCGCGGCCATGGTTTTAGAAACCAGTTAAACGCCATTACGAAAACAAAAAAGAATAGGAATTCAAAAGTAAAGAAAATCATTTTCAATCATATCATAAAACCCCCTTTTTTGACACAGCATGCAACTCTTATGAAACAGTTGGAATAATGTAAATCCCGCCACCTCGCGCAAAGGGCGGGTTTTTGGTAAAGTCTATATATAATTAATACGGCCATGAACGACACCAAACAAAAAACACAAATATTGGATCTTGATTACACGGGCCTTACCGCCGAAGAGCTCCTTGGCCAACTCAAAACTTCCACAAAGGGACTGGGCACGCAGGAAGCCGAAAAGCGCCTCGAACAGTACGGTTTCAATGAAACGGCCAAAAAAAAGAAAAGCATCATCATTTTCCAAATCCTTTCCAAATTCGTCAGCCCCCTGGTCGTGGTTTTGCTGATCATCGCCGTCTTCTCTTTGTTTTTCGGCGAAAAAATAAGCGCCCTTTTGGTCATGCTGATGGCGATAATGAGCGTGGCGCTGTCTTTTTCCCAAGAATACCGCGCGGGCAAAGAAGTCGAGAAGCTCAGCGAAATGGTGCGGACCACTTCCACCGTTTATCGCGACGGCAAGCCCAGGGAATTGCCCATAAGGGAGATCGTACCGGGCGATATCGTCGACCTGTTCGCCGGCGACATGATCCCCGCGGATCTGCGGATAATTTCCTGCAAGGATCTGTTTTTAAACCAGGCGTCGCTCACCGGCGAATCCTTCCCCGCCGAAAAAGTGGCAACTCCCATAAAGTCAAAAAGCAGTTCGGTTGCCGACATGGCCAATATCGTTTTTATGGGTTCCAGTGTGGTCAGCGGCTCGGGATTAGCCGTGGTCATAAAAACTGGACTGACAACCCAGTTTGGCAAAATTTCGCGCAAACTGGCTGCGATGACGGTCGAAACCAATTTCGACAAGGGCATACGAAAATTCACCTGGGTGATGCTCCGCCTCATGTTCATTCTGGCGATTGCCATATTCGCCATAAACGCCTACGTCAAGGGAAACATCACGCAAGCCTTTCTTTTTGCTTTGGCGGTCGCTGTAGGGCTTACGCCGGAAATGCTGCCCATGCTGGTTTCTTTAAACCTATCCAAGGGCGCCATCGCCATGTCAAAGAAAAAAGTCATCGTCAAGCGCTTAAACTCGATCCAGAATTTCGGGGCAATGGATATCCTCTGTTCGGATAAGACCGGGACGCTTACCATCGACAAGATCGTCCTGGAACGGCATTGCGACGTCGCCGGAACAGAGAACAAAGACGTGCTAAGATATGCCTTTATCAACAGTTACTACCAGACCGGACTAAAGAATATCCTTGACCGCACCATCTTAAACCATGAAAAATTTCCTACCGGGCAATATAAAAAGATCGACGAGATCCCGTTCGACTTTTCAAGGAAAATAATGTCAGTGGTAGTCGAGGTAAACGGCAAACACCAGCTGATCGCCAAGGGCGCGCCCGAGGAAATATACAAACGCTGCGCGAAATATGAATTGGAGGGAAAAACTTTCGATTTTGACGACTCAACTCAAAAAAACCTTAAGATCGAGTACGAAAAACTCAGTTCCCAGGGATTCAGGGTGCTGGCCGTCGCCTACAAAGATTGGATCGGGACCCAAGCCGCTTATTCCAAGAACGACGAGCAAGGCATGACGCTTAACGGATACATCGCCTTTCTTGACCCGCCCAAAACAACGGCCCGGACCGCCATCGATACTTTGCGCAATCTCGGGATCGATTTTAAGGTCCTGACCGGCGACAACGAATTGATCACGAAAAAGATTTGCGGCGATGTCGGACTCAACGTAAAAGAAACGCTTACCGGCGAACAGGTCGAAAAATCAAGCGACGACGAATTGAAGGAAAAGGTAAAATCGGTTACGGTATTTTCGCGGCTTTCGCCTTTCCAAAAAGAACGCATTATCAATATTTTGCGGGCCAACGGCCACACCGTAGGCTTCATGGGAGACGGCATAAACGACGCCCTGGCCTTAAAGGCGGCCGACGTCGGGATCTCCGTCGACAACGCCGTTGATATCGCCAAGGAATCGGCCGACGTCATCCTTCTCCAAAAAAGCTTGATGGTTTTGGGAGACGGCGTGGTCGAGGGAAGGCGAACCTTTGGCAACATCATCAAATACATCAAGATGGGGTCAAGCTCGAATTTTGGCAACATGTTTTCCATGACCGGGGC
>Ga0182027_10004977_pt1 | contig 20393 bp, 19 predicted proteins | sample 712E1DmetaG_FD_121300 | JGI IMG/M metagenome (GOLD analysis project Ga0182027, IMG submission 121300) | Permafrost microbial communities from Stordalen Mire, Sweden - 712E1D metaG (Illumina Assembly) | ecosystem: Environmental > Terrestrial > Soil > Wetlands > Permafrost | place: Sweden...
GATCTTTGCGGTTAAATAAATTCAATCCTTAACTTGCATCATAATTTCATGAACAAAAAATCAATCCATATCATCCTCTGGTCATTATGTCTTGCAGTACTTTTGCTGTTTATTCTGGATCTTATTCTGGGCAGTGTTTCCATTCCGTTGAAAAGTTCCTTTAATATATTAACAAGTCATCAGGATAATGAAAGCTGGGGATATATAATTCTGCAGCTTCGGTTGCCACGTGCTGTCAATGCACTATTGACCGGAGCTGGTCTTGCCGTGGCCGGATTAATGATGCAGACTTTGTTTCGAAATCCCCTGGCAGACCCTTATATTTTGGGTATCAGTTCTGGTTCCAGCCTGGGTGTTGCGATTTTTGTCATGGCAACATCTGCTTTTTCAATTAAACCGCTTATGCAATTCAATTTATTAAGCAGTTGGGGCCAGGTTATTGCTGCAATGGCAGGCGCCATCCTGATATTTATTCTGATTGTTTCCGTAGCATCGAAACTAAAAGATTCTGTATCGTTGCTTATAGTAGGGATTATGTTTGGAAGTCTCACAACAGCATTGGTCAGTGTTCTGCAATACTTTAGCAAACCCGAGCTGGTGCAAAAATTCGTGATCTGGACCTTGGGGAGTTTGTCGTCCGCAAATTGGCAACAGTTACAGATAATGATTCCGGTTGTAATTGCCGGCATACTGATAGCGCTTTATCTTATAAAACCAATGAATGCCCTTCTTTTGGGCGAAAATGATGCCCGTGTTACCGGCGTAAATATTAACCGCACACGCTACCTTATCCTGATTTCCACAAGTGTCATTGCCGGCGCATTGACAGCTTTTAACGGCCCGATTGCATTCATAGGCATGGTTGTTCCTCACCTGGTACGCATGTTGTTTGGAACTTCCAATCACCGAATCGTGTTTCCGGCTTCCATTATTTTCGGTTCGTCGTTGTTATTAGCCTGTGATATCATTTCCCAGGTTCCCGGGGGTAAAATTATTTTACCGATTAATGCGGTGACTGCCTTGTTTGGAGCACCAGTGGTATTATGGATTATCCTCGGTAAAAAAAATCTAAGAACTTCATTTTGATGCAGGAAGAGGTTATGACAAACGATCCATTGCTTAAGATCAGGAACCTGTCAATAGGCTATCGTCAAAGTAAGAAGAAAATGAATCTTCTTCAGAAAGACCTTAACCTGAATTTGTGCAAGGGCGATCTGATTTGCCTTATTGGCCCCAATGGATGCGGCAAGTCAACTCTCATACGAACTATGGCCGCCATCCAGCCTGGCATAAGTGGCAGTGTTACAATGAATGGCATAGAAATTAATCGTATGTCTGCCAGCCGCCGGAGCGAGCTTTTCAGTATTGTACTTACAGACAGGACTGCGGTTGACAGTATTACAGTTTTAGAAATTGTTGCATTGGGAAGATATCAAAGTTCCAGCTGGCTTGGATCGCTCAGTATAACAGATCAGCATAAAATACTGCGGGCTATTGAAGAAGTGGAACTTCAGGGTTTTGAAGACAGAAGGTACGGAACACTTAGCGACGGTGAAAAACAACGTACTTATATTGCTAAAGCTTTAGCCTCCGATGCTTCTATAATGTTACTCGATGAACCGACCGCCCATCTTGATATCCCAAACCGGGCGGAAGTGATGACTCTTTTACAGCGAGTGACGCGTGAGTTGGAATATTCAGTAATTCTTTCAACACACGATCTTGATCTTGCCCTCCAAATGGCTGATGCCATATGGCTGATGATCCCGGGAAAAGGTGTTTTTGCCGGTACTCCCGAAGAATTATTGCATTCGGGCTATCCTGATAAAATTTTTGGAAACGAAATGCTTAGGTTTAATCCCCACTCCGGCAATTTTGTTGTAATAAACAAAGATAAAATTCCGGCAAGGATTGAGGGTAGTGGTAAGTTGTTTGAGATAACGATCCAGGCTTTGCAACGACTTGGATACACACTGGATGAAAAGCAGGAACCGACGGTAAAAATTATTGTGGACGACACTAAATGGCTGGTTGAACACAAAGGGGAGGAAATTCGGTTTATAAGTTTGCTGGATACCTGCCGGTTTTTGAAGAATTTGAAGAAAGTAGTTAGAAATGCGAATTAAGAGTTAGATTTAGCAAATCTTATTTAACCGCAGGCCGCAAAGAGAATTACGCAAAGCACGCAAAGTCATTTAATTTAGCTTCTTTGAGCGAATAGAATTGCAGAACTCTTAATACCCTTTGCATAAACCGTTTCATCATTGAGTTAATATTTTATTATGGCGATTAAATTATTTAATATTTTTCTTAGCGTTCCCTGCCCGACGGCAGGCGGGTTTGCGCCTACTTTGAGTACCCTGCCCGACAGCAGGCGGGTTTGCGGTTTATCTTTTTTTTCGACTCTTAATTCGCATTACTAGCTACTGACTACACTAACTACTAGCTATTATTAAACTATTACTCAATACTCCAAAATAGAACCAATGATCAAATAGAATGAAAGATAAAACTCCAAATCCCCATCCCCTCCAAGACTACTACCAACATATATACAGACGTTACGATCTCATTAACCGATTGTTTACTTTCGGCATGGACCAGTCCTGGCGGCGGGAAGCAGTAAAAAAATGCCTGGCAATTGATCCAAAAAATGTATTGGACTTATGCTGCGGCACCGGAGATCTGGCCTTGAAAATTTGCACTTTATCGGACAGGAAAGTAGATGTTACGGGATATGATTTTAATGAGAAAATGCTGGAGATGGCCGATTTTAAGGCCCATCAACTTAATCTCACAAATTTGCATTATATACAGGGCAATGCAGCTTCCATGCCATTTTTAGAAAATGAATTCGATTGCATCACCATTGGTTTCGGATTCAGAAACCTTGTGTTTGAAAATCCTGACGCCGACAATCATTTATCAGAAATGCATCGGGTTCTGAAACCAGGTGGGAGATTGGTTATCATAGAAAGCAGCATCCCTCCGAACAGATTGGTACGTTTTTTTTACAGGACTTATCTGAAACTCATTCTGGTTCCTATAGGAGGTTTAATATCGGGCGATTGGAAAGCATATCAATATCTTGCCCATTCATCTGTTAATTTTTATACACCTGTTGAAGTGGAGAATATTCTTCTCCAAAAAGGTTTTGAAATCGAATTTTACAAAGCCTATATTTTTGGTTCTGCTAACCTGGTGATTGCAAGAAAAAATTAATTACAACAATATGAAATATAACCCTGACAGGGTGAGAATTTTTATAATTATTATTTAAAATTGTCACCCTGTCAGGGTTTATTAATTCTTAAACTTCAATGAATCGCTTTTCAATACGCCCGGTTTTCTTAAATTTGACAAGTATTTTTAATATATCAATAGCTGAAAAACTAAAATATAAGCTTGAGACAGAATTTTAATTCGAAATTATTAAGTATGACTATTGAAGAGATAAACAAAATTTGCAAAAACACTTTCGTGGATTATATGGGCATCGAATTCCTCGATTTTGGTGAGAATTATGTTGTAGCCCGGATGCCAATCGATAGCAATAAATTACAACCGATGGGTTTACTTCATGGCGGTGTATCACTGGCACTGGCTGAAACTGTCGGCAGCGGAGGATCGCTGTTACTGGTAGATAATAACGTTTATTCTGTGCTGGGCTTGCAGGTAACAGGCAATCATATTGCTTCGATTAGCGAAGGTCAACTTATCGCAAGGGCCGAAATTATTCACAAAGGACAATTAACGCATATATGGGATGTGAGAATCTCGACAGAAGATGGTAAACTCATTTCGGTTGCAAGGGTTACCAATGTTATAATCGAAAAAAAGAGAGGAAAAAATCCGGATGCCGACTGTTCCTGATAAAATATTTGCTATTAAAAGTGCAATAGAGGTTTGCCTTGAGAAAAAGTTAATCTTTGCTGCTTATCATTTACCTGGCAAAACGGATACTACTTTGCTGATCCAAAAAAGTCATGAACTTACAGAACTAAATGATATATCAAAACTTCCGGTCGAGGGAGGTTTTCTGGTTGCCCCTTTTGCAACGAATAAGACGGAAAAAATATTCATAATCCGTCCCGACATTATTATTCGCAATGTAGTTTCGCCAGCGCAAATGCAGCATCTTATCGCTTTGCCTTCAGGACCGCTGAACGGAGTTTCCAATATTAATCCGGAAGAAACACTTAAAGAAGATTTTATAGACCAGGTTGAACACACAGTTACGGAAATTAAGTCAGGAAAATTTGAAAAAGTTGTTCTGTCAAGGGTGAAGAATATAGAAGGGGAGTATTCCACACGCCTGGCCCATATTTTTGAAATGTTGTGCGAGTCATACGGCAATGCATTCGTTTATCTTTTCAATATAAAGGGACATTGCTGGATAGGAGCCACTCCCGAGCCTTTGATATGTGCAAGCGAAAATAAATTTATAACGGTATCACTGGCCGGCACAAGACCATTTAATGAGTTCAACCTGAATATCAATAACTGGAACAAAAAAGAACGGATTGAACAGGAGTATGTTACTACTTATATTGAAAGGGTCCTTGAAAACTATCAGGTTGCAGATTATGTTAAAAAAGGACCTACTATTAAAATGGCTGGCAAACTATTGCATTTATGTACCGAATTTATTTTTTCATTCGATTCTGTAGGCAGCAATTTGCCTGCCCTTATAAGCTCTTTACATCCTACGTCAGCAGTTTGTGGAATGCCAATGGAGAAGGCCCTGAATTTTATCCAGTATACTGAAAAACATAACCGGGAATATTATTCAGGGTTTCTGGGACCTGTTGGTCTCGACGATCGATTGCAATTGTTTGTTAACCTCCGTTGTATGAGAGTTTATAAAAATAAATTAGTATTGTATGTTGGAGGAGGAATTACAGCAGGTTCAGTTGCCCAGGACGAATGGGATGAAACAGAAATTAAAGCAGATACCCTTCTGTCAATTGTTCAACAAGTAAATTAAAGGATGCATCCAAAACAATATATTGTCGATCTGGCTGAGATATGCAGACTTAAAAATATAAAGTATGTAGTTATATCTCCGGGTTCGCGGAATGCTCCGCTGGTGGAGGCTTTTTATTATCGTTTTGGCACAGGTTGTATTAGTATTGTTGATGAGCGGAGCGCCGGCTATTTTGCATTGGGAATTGCCCGTTATACACAGTCTCCCGTGGTGTTGATCTGTACATCAGGAACCGCTGTATTGAATTATGCGCCTGCTTTGGCAGAAGCTTATTACCAGAAAATTCAGGTTATTGCTATAACTGCCGACAGACCTGCAGAATGGATCGACCAGCTGGAAAACCAGACTATCCGCCAAAAGGGGATATACCGCAATTTTATAAAAAAAAGTTTCGAACTCCCACAGGCTATACATTCCGAAGATAATATCTGGCATGCACAACGAATGATAAATGAGGCAATTAATAATTGCATCCGGAATCCTAAAGGACCTGTGCATATTAACGTTCCTCTCGAAGAACCTTTATATGACAAACTTCCATTAGTTTCTGAAAATACCAGATTAATCAATGTGATTCAGCCGGAAATGAATCTTTCTTTACCGGAAAGCTTTGTGCAGCAATGGCAGCGATCACAAAAAATAATGATCGTTCATGGACAGGATATTCCTTCGAAGGAAATGAATGATTCATTGAAATTGCTTGCAAAAGATCCGCGGATAACCGTTATAGCGGAAAACATATCAAATCTTCGCGGCGATTTCATAATCAGAAATTCCGATTTATTGTTTGCCGGCAATAGTGAAGCTGTCACCGATTATCCCGAAATGATTATTTATAGCGGTGGTCCTGTTGTTTCCAAAAAACTAAAGGCATTCTTGCGAAAAGCCACTGGCACGATAAATTGTCGCATTGGATGTGAAGAACAAATCATAGATACATTTAAGCATGTCACTACTATCATCCCATTTTCTTCAGAAGAAATATACAATGCCTTATGCTATATTAAAAGGGAGTCGACCAATTCCGACTATCAGAAAAAATGGCTGATAAGAAATAAAAATGCTGTGGATCGAAGAGACAAAATATTGTCTTCACTACCGTTTTCAGATCTAAAAGCTTTTGAAATAATCATGGGCTCTTTTCCTGAAAACTCAAACATAGAACTTGGCAACAGCAGTGTTATTAGATATTCTCAATTCTTCAATGTAAACGAAACAGTAACATACTATTCAAACCGCGGAGTATCGGGTATTGACGGATGCCTGTCGACTGCAGCTGGAACTGCTTTGGCATCAGGAAAACTGACCATTGCAATTGTTGGCGACCTGAGTTTTGTTTATGATTCCAATGCTCTTTGGAACCGCGTACTTTCGCCAAATTTGAAAATCATCGTTATTAACAACAAAGGCGGAAATATTTTTCACCTTATCAATGGCCCCTCTTCCAAAACCGGATTTAATCAGTTTATTGAAGCATTTCACCCAGTGAAAATTGATAAAATGGCAGAAGCTTTTGGTCTGGATTACTTCAGTGCCGACAATGAAAATGAACTTCGGAAAAGGTTGCCTGTTTTCTATTCAGGAAGAAAAAAGGCGGCAATCATGGAAATTAAAACAGATTCCGGAATAAACGTTGAAACCTTCTACCGCTTGATTGGAAATAAAACCGGATGATCAGAATTGATACATTGTAAAATTGAGAAGGTAATATTCCTGCAAAGGCTCGCCCGGGCGACCCGGTCGGACGGGCAGGAAACCAAATGGATAGGCAGGCAGAAATTTTATATTGGTTAATACAACCGATTTGAATGTTCAATTGCTGAGACACATTTAAAATTTTTCGGAGCAATCCGGGATAAACTAAAAAGACTTTACAATGAAAGAACTAAGAAAATGGTCGTCAATCAAAGAGTACGATGAAATAAAATTTGATTTCTTTGATGGGATCGCTAAAATAACAATCAACCGGCCACGCTATCACAATGCTTTTACACCGCAGACTACTAAAGAAATGTGCGATGCCATGACGTATTGTCGGGAAAATAAGGATATTTCAGTTGTTATACTTACGGGGGCTGGAGAGAAGGCCTTTTGCAGTGGTGGCGATCAAAATGTCAAAGGATTTGCAGGATATATTGATAAAGATGGAGTGCCCAGATTGAATATTCTTGATTTTCAGAAGCAAATCCGATCTCTGCCAAAACCAATCATTGCCATGGTAAATGGATATGCCATCGGTGGTGGTCATGTATTGCATGTGATTTGTGATCTTACTATTGCCTCTGAGAATGCAAAGTTTGGACAAACGGGACCAAAAGTCGGCAGCTTCGATGCCGGCTTTGGGTCTTCTTACCTGGCAAGAATTGTTGGTCAGAAAAAAGCCCGTGAAATCTGGTTCCTCTGTGAGCAATATTCTGCTCGTGAAGCCCTCGAAATGGGACTTGTAAATAAGGTCGTTCCGCTTGAAGAACTTGAAGATGAAACGGTTCGCTGGTGTAAAAAAATAATGCAACACAGTCCGCTTGCATTGCGTATGATTAAAGCCGGATTAAATGCCGAACTGGATGGCCAGGCTGGAATTCAGGAATTTGCCGGTAATGCAACCATGCTCTATTATATGACTGAGGAAGCTCAGGAAGGTAAAAAAGCTTTTCTTGAAAAGAGGCCCCCGGATTTTGGTAAATATCCTAAATTACCCTAATTTGTCCCATTGTATGAAAATTACTGTCTGGATAAAAGCATTTCGATTAAGAACATTGCCCCTGGCATTGTCAAGCACAATACTGGGTAGCTTTCTTGCCTTTGCAAAAAACAGGTTCTCCTGGAATATTTTTTTTCTGGCAACGCTTACAACACTTTTTCTCCAGGTCTTGTCGAATTTAGCGAATGATTATGGCGATGCCATGAATGGTGCCGACAATGCGAGCCGGATCGGGCCTGAACGTGTTACTCAAAGCGGGCTGGTCACAAGAATCCAGATGCGTGCGATGATCATCACTTTTGTTATTTTATCATTTTTTTCTGGCACATTATTAATATTCGTCGGATTGCACCACCTGGGTTGGGAAAGAATTCTGATCTTCTTTATTCTGGGAATTTCAGCAATTTATGCGGCCATTAAATATACTGTAGGAAAAAATCCCTATGGATATGTTGGACTTGGCGATGTTTTTGTTTTTATATATTTTGGAATTGCAGGCGTAGCCGGTACATATTATTTACATGTAAATTCCTTTGATCCATGGATTTTACTCCCTGCATCTGCGATAGGGTTGTTGAGTTCCTGCGTTCTAAATCTTAATAACATGCGCGATATTGAAAGTGATTCACTTACGGGTAAGCGGACTCTTGTTGTTCGCATTGGCAGTAGGCAGGCTAAAATGTATCACGTTTTACTTTTGGGACTTTCATTGTTTTTCAGTTTAGTTTATTCATTTATCCATTTCACTTCTGTTTATCAGTTCATGTTTGTTCTTACATTTCCATTGTTTTTTCTAAATGCAAAGGTAGTTCTGCTAAATACAAGACCGATTGAATTAAATGCTGAATTGAAAAAACTTGCAATTCTTACTTTTGTTTTTTCACTCACTTTTGGCATAGGGATGATTATTCAATGATTAAAGCTGTAATTAGACATAAAGATTTTATTTATCGTCGACCGGCAACGACTTCAAGAGGAATATATCTGACCAAAAAAGTCTTTTATATATTGTTGTTTCATGCAGAAGACCCATCAATTTTTGGAATAGGAGAGTGTTCACTTTTTCCCGGCCTGAGCATGGATGACGTTCCTGATTTTGAAAAGAAACTTAAGGAGATCATCAATCTTATTAATAAAGGTTGGTTCGATCTCAACAATACAGTGAGTAGTTGGCCATCTATCAATTTCGCCTTAGAAACAGCAGTTAAAGATCTGGAACAGAGAGGTAGTAAAATACTATATCCATCCGATTTTACACTGGGCAAGGATTCAATTTTAATCAACGGATTGATATGGATGGATAACAGGGAGGATATGAAAAAGCAAATAAAATTAAAATTGAAAGAAGGTTTTCATTGTTTGAAATTAAAAATTGGTGCTATTGATTTTGCGGAAGAAATAAATTTAATAAAATATATCCGTAGTAAGTTTACGGAAAACGATCTTGAAATCAGGGTCGATGCAAATGGGGCTTTCTCAACCAATGAAGCATTGGAAAAACTCAAAATACTTGCAGATTTTGAATTGCACAGTATCGAACAGCCTATTATACCAACACAGCTTGAAGCGATGGCGTCTCTTTGTGCTATTGCGCCATTGCCAATAGCGCTCGATGAAGAATTACTTGGGAAATATCCGATTGAAAACAGGCGAAAACTTCTTGAGATTATAAAACCACAGTACATTGTTCTTAAGCCTGGTTTGCTGGGTGGAATAAGTGCATGCGAAGAATGGATAAAAGTGGCAAATGAATTTGATATAGGTTGGTGGGTTACTTCTGCACTGGAATCCAATATCGGATTAAATGCAATTGCACAATGGACCTATACTTTAAAAAATCCGATGCCTCAAGGATTAAGCACTGGCAAACTATTCGAAAAGAATATAAGCTCACCACTTGCAGTTAACGGTGAAAAGTTGTATTATTTACCCCGGAAAAAGTGGGATACATCATTTTTTACATCTAACCATACTGGCTATGAGAACTAACTATCACGGGTTGTTATTAAATAACAGGATTTACCCCATTGATGATTTAAAAATTCTTTGTGAAGAAAAATTAAGTGACAAAAAAGTTCCGGTCTGGGAAAAAAAAGTGTACACTTTTATTTTGGAATGGCTGAGCGACGAAAATTATATCGTTCAACATTCATCTGGTACTACAGGTGCATCAAAAGAGATCCGTCTTTCCAAAGAATCCATGATGATTTCAGCGCAAAATACCTGTAAATTTTTTGACCTTAAATTTGGACATACAGCATTATTGTGTTTGCCAATCGATTATATAGCCGGGAAAATGATGGTTGTAAGATCATTTGTCGGGGGATTGAATCTTTATATGACCGAACCAACAAGCATGCCCGATCTTACACATTGCGGTAAGATCGATTTTTGTTCCATGGTGCCTCTGCAGGCTTTTAATTCACTCAACAGTGTTGAAGCGCTGCATAATATTAAAAAATTAATCATCGGAGGAGCTGAAATCCGCCCGGAATTGGAAGTTATTCTCAGGGATTTACCCGTTGAAGTTTTTGCAACTTACGGAATGGCAGAAACTTGTTCACAGGTTGCGATTCGCAAACTAAGCGGCGCCAGTTACGAACGTTATTACAACGCTCTGCCTGGTGTGGAATTTGAGTGCGATGAACGAAATTGCCTCATAATCCGTGCAGACTATCTACATGAGAAAATTATTACCAATGATGTGGTGGATCTGAGAGATACCAGATCATTCCGTTGGATTGGAAGATATGACAATCTTATTAATTCGGGAGGAGTTAAGATTGTACCTGAAGAAATTGAAGCCGTCATTTCAAAAAGTACCGGTTTGGATTGCGCAGTTATAGGGGTTCCCGATCTTAAACTGGGACAGAAAATGATCCTGGTTTTAGAAAAGGGAGGCAGTGAAATTACACCCGAAGAATTAAAAGCATCTTTGTTGGTAGAACTTCCGGAGCATATGCAGCCGAAGGAAATTGTTTTCGTAGATCAAATTCCCAGAAATAGTTCCTTTAAAGTCGACAGAAAAAAGCTTGTCAGACAACTTCAGTAAAGTTAATTGTGAGTATTGATAAACATTCATTATGAAAAGTTTCCTTTTCAATTAAATTGGAATTTGACGAGTACATGGCAAGTCAATTATAAATAATGAATCTGGACTACAAAAGATCATTTAAATTAAAGTACTAATTCTACAGATATTATCACACTAGTGGTTTGTAAAAAAAAACCTCAGAACAAGGCGGAAACCGCCTATGAAAAATTTTTGTAAAGATTAAGTGAAAATCGTGTGTGGTGGGATTCAAGGAACCCGGAAGCGAAGCGGCTTGGGTTCCGCAGGCAATCGATTTTCACGTAGATCTTAGAAAATTTTTCATGAGCGGAGATTTTACTTTTGTTACTTTTCTTTGTATAGCTGACAAAGAAAAGTAAATTCTTTCAAATATTTTATAACTGAATTTGCCAGCTGGTATGAAATAACTTTTAATGAAGGATAACAAAAATGTAATTTTCTGACCCTGAACTTTTAATTTCTTAAACTTTATATTTATTTCGCTGCAATTCATTCAAACCAAGAAGGTCTTGAATTAGTTTTGAATAAAATCCCCATAAATTGCAGTTTTCACCTAACATAAATAAAGGGCATTCGTACAATAAGGGAGATTTAAAAAAAGTGTACATTGATTTCAATTCAAGGACATGAAAAAAAATGATTGTGGTTGGATTTGCTATTTAGCCGGACTGCTTTTTATATTATTTTTTGCCGGCAGTTGCAAAAAAGATAATACAGATAAGGATAAAACAACTTTTGAAATTGGTCAGAATTACGGAGGCGGTATCATTTTCTATGTGGATGACTCAAAACAACATGGGTTGATATGTGCATCAAACGATCAGTCTGCATCAATCCCCTGGTGGAATGGCAGTAATATTGTTACCAATGCTGATGGTGCTGAAATTGGCACCGGAATGGCAAATACTTTAGCAATTATAGCTGCTCAGGGAGATGGTGATTACGCAGCGAAAATTTGTAACGATCTGGTTTTAAACGGTTATAGCGATTGGTTTTTACCATCAAAATCAGAATGTGCTACAATGTATTTTAACCTTAAAATATACAGAAGCATTGGAAATTTTGCCGATGAGCTTTACTGGAGTTCGACGGAAGCAAGCTCCGACAATGCTTATTCGCAATACAGCAATGACGGATATCCACCCAATGGAGGTTATTATAAAAATGCATCTTATCATGTAAGGGCTGTTAGGGCATTCTAATTATTGAATTTCTTATTTCATTAAGGACTGAGATTTCATATTTTAAGATTATTTAGTCTAATTCACGTCTGGTACGAAGTTTTGATCCATAGCCGTCAACTTAAGGGCTATTTTTATAGGAAAAATCTTATTTTCTTAAAACTAAACCTTCATAGAGAATAATAACACACCTCCTTCCACCTAATTACCTTATTTCTGCTATAACTGATCCATTACTAAGGTAATAAGGTATGGTAAAATAGGGGTTGCTTTTCTATTAAGCTTAAAGAATTAAAATAAGGTTTATTTCGATCTAATATCTTGTCTAATAATTATATATTCAGATTTTCATATTTACTAACTTGACGGCTATGGTTTGAATCTATGTCTATAATTCAAAAAAGATTTTATCATAATTGTTTGGACTGATTTGAATTATTTTACTTTTGAATCTTTAATAGACTTATATGGAATCAAAAACATTTGAACTCACTAGTGAATTCATAGAATTAATAAAATTGCTGAAGTTTATGCAGCTCGCCTCAAGCGGCGGAGATGCTAAAATGTTGGTTGAATCGGGTGAAGTAAAGCTGAATGGTGCAACAGAATTGCGTAAAAGGGCAAAATTGAGGAAGGGAGATTTGATTGAAGTTGGAGAAATGAAAATTAAAATAAATTAAAATTAACCCCTGACAGGGTTTTAAACCCTGTCAGGGGTTTTATATTTATCAAAACGTCAACGTAAAAACTGTCTCCTTCTCCGCCTCCGAATAAGCTGTTATCGTTCCATTGTGTAGGCGCATGATTTGACGGGAAAGGGCCAATCCAATACCTGATCCCGATTGTTTGGTTGTGAAAAAAGGAATGAAAATTTTATCCAGCACATCCGGCAGGATTCCGGGGCCATTGTCGGATACCTGAATTGTAAACCTACCCCGCTTATTATAAAATGCTGAAAGACGGACTCTTGCATCTGCTATGTCCTTTAAAGCATCAATAGCATTCTTTAGAAGATTTATCAATACCTGTTCTATGAGTTGTTCATCAGCCGTTATCTGCAGCTTTTCAGGTTCGATTTGAGTATCGAACAAAATATGTTGCTTCCTAAGATCTTCGTCCATCAACATTCTGATATTCAAAAATATATCCTCAACAGTAAATATTGTAAAATTGGGTTTTGGAATCCGGGTCAGGTTTCTATAGGTATCAACAAAATGGAGCAGGCCATTGCTGCGTTTATTGATGGTTTGCAATGCTTTCTCCATTTCATCAAGACTTTCATTATAAACCGGAGTATGTCCTTCGCCGCTGTGTGAATAGCCTTTTACTATATTTTCAAGGGTTGACGAAAGACTGGCAATTGGAGTAATTGAATTCATTATCTCATGAGTCAGCACCCGTATTAGCTTCTGCCATGCTTCTGTCTCCTGCTCTTCCAACACATTCTGTATGTCCTTGATAGTAACGAGGGTAATAACCTTGTCTTTAATTTTAATGGTGGTCGCATAAATTGCGAGCTGCAAAAAATCATCTTCATCATAAACTTTTACCAGTTCATTTTGACCGGGTTTAATTCGAAATAGAACATTGACCAGCTCATGACTGAATTTTTCAAGACCTTTTATGTTGTTAAGTCCCGATACCTGAAATAATTTTTTGGCCGACTTGTTGATGAGTTCAATGGTTCCATCCGACTGGAAAGCAATGAGACTTACATCAATATTTTGAATGATGGTTTGGAGATAGTAAAAATGTTCTTCTCTTTCAGACCTGACCCTTTGAAAATCTTTCATTACATCATTGAAGGCATCGTTCAATGCTTTAAATGATGAGCCCATCTGGTTCATATTAAATGAACGGGTGAACTCACTATAACGGATGGATTCAAGGAATGAGGTAAGCTCCCTGTTGGTTTTGTCAATATATTTTATAAGCGCCGAAACCTGAATTATGATAATCAATCCTACTATTAGAGGCGTAAAAATGAAATGTATTGTAAAGGAATAATAGAATAGAAATATTGAAATTATCAATATTATAACTCTGAAAATGAGGTTAAATCTGAAATTTTTAAAGGCCATATTTTTCCATTCTTCTGTAAAGTGATGTACGTGTCAGTCCAAGTTCCCGTGCAGCCTGTGTTATATTACCCTGATATTGCTTAATGATGCGAATGATGATTTTTTTCTCAACTTCTTCAAGATTATAGGTTTCAATTTCAAGCTCATTTTGTTTTTTCTTTGGATTGGAAAAAAGAAAGTCATCCGGTTCAAGGATGTTTGATTCGCACATTATTACAGCCCTTTCCAAGGCATGCTGTAATTCCCTGACATTCCCCGGCCATGAATATTGATTTAGCTTTTTTAAAGCTTCAGCGCCAATTTTATTTATCGCTTTTTTATATTTTTTAGCGTAAGTGTTTAGAAAATGATTGGCTAGAATAGCAATATCTCCTGTACGCTCCCGCAAGGGTGGAAGATGTATTTCAACCGTATTTATCCTGTAAAGTAAGTCCTGACGGAAGTTGTTGTCATCAACCATTTGATGAATATCATTATTCGTAGCGCAAATAAGACGGACATCGATGCTGTTTGTTTTATTAGAGCCAACCCTTGTTACTTCATGTCGTTCAATTACAGTCAATAATTTGGCTTGCATCGGATATGTGAGATTGCCTATTTCATCCAGGAAGAGTGTCCCTTTTGAAGCAATTTCAAACCGACCGGGCTTATCATTTTTCGCATCAGTAAAAGCACCCTTAACATGACCAAAGAGCTCACTCTCAAACAACGATTCGCTGATTGAACCAAGATCGACACTCACAAAAACCTCGTCTTTGCGTTGCGAATTCCGGTATAGCGCCCTGGCAACCAATTCTTTACCTGTTCCGTTTTCACCCAGGATTAATACATTTGCATCTGTCTTTGCTACTTTCTTAATGGTCTCAAATACGTCCATCATTTCAGGTGAATTGCCTATAAATTCATGAAATGGTTTGTCCATCATTGCACTCAATTCATGCTGTTTTGAGCGCAGTTGCTCGGTTTCTAATTTAGAATGACGTAATTTTATAGCAGAAGATAAGGTCGCAAGTAATTTTTCATTTTGCCACGGTTTCAGAATAAAATCGGTTGCTCCGTTCTTAATGGCTTTTACTGCTTTTTCAGCATCACCATAGGCTGTGATAAATATAACGATGGCTTCGGGATCAATCTTTAGAATCCGCTCCAACCAGTCAAAACCTTCTTTTCCACTACTGGCATCTTTTGTAAAATTCATGTCTAAAAATATCACATCAAAATCCCCGGATTTTAGAAGTTCCGGGATTTTTTCAGGATTGTTAAGTACAATTATTTCTTCAACATGTTGTTTTAACAGCAGTTTAATAGCGAAAAGAATATCTTCGTTGTCATCAACGACTAATATGCGACCATATTTATCTGACATAGATCCGTAATATTGAAATAAAATTAATTTTATACCAGTGGTTGTTGTATAACTAAAAATTTGAAACATTCCGGCCGGAATGAAATGGAGAGCCGAAATCCATATAGTAGAATACCAGTTGATTATGGATTCCTGAACTTCGCTTCGTCAGGAATGTTATTTTGTGAGTTTTACAAAAACCATATTCTATAAAACAAATGTAATTATTATTTTTAATTGTTCGGAATCGTACTGTTTTTGTTACGATTTCGTACAACAAGAATGATCGAATAAATATTTAAAATTCACAAATACAATATCATAACAACTATGGCACGATAAATGAGATATTCTGACTGTTCCTATTGAATTAAAAATGATTAGAACTGAAGAACTTGTCAAGTCATTTCGAAGCGAAGAAGTCGAAACAATCGCACTCAACCGCGTAAATCTGGCAATTGAAGACGGTGAGTTTGTTGCAATAATGGGTCCTTCCGGTTGTGGTAAGACAACACTTTTAAATATAATGGGTCTGTTAGACAGACCATCAAACGGAAAATACTGGTTTAATGGAATCGAAGTATCTGAATTAAATGAACTAAAACGCACCAGACTGAGAAGAGGCCGGATAGGGTTTATTTTCCAAAGTTTTAATCTTATTGAAGAGCTGAGTGTTTATCAGAATGTTGAACTTCCTCTACTATACCTGGGCACTTCATCGTCTGAAAGAAAAAGGTTGGTGAATGCAATATTGGAAAGAGTCAGGATGTCACACAGGAAAAAAAATATTCCACGGCAACTTTCAGGAGGTCAACAACAGAGGGTTGCTATTGCACGTGCTGTCATAACAAATCCAATGCTTATCCTGGCCGATGAGCCGACAGGCAACCTCGATTCTGTGAATGGCGAAGAAATAATGAACCTTCTCACAGAGTTGAATCAGGAAGGTACTACAGTTGCTATGGTCACTCATTCTCCGGTAGATGCAGATAAAGCACATCGTACAATACAGTTGTTTGATGGCCATATTGTTACTGAGAATATTAGAAAAGCGATAAGAATCAGCTGATTATGAACGAGATATGGTTGCCATGTCCGGGAATTCCGGAGGACGAAAGAGCGGTCGTAGAGGTTAAAATGTCAGGAACTAACTGCGTTTGCAGATACCGAATAGAGCCCTTGTTAATTAATGATTTGCATTTGAAACAAAATAATTCTGATCTTCGAATTAATAAATTGCGCAATTTGATTAAAAATTATGATAAACATTGGGAGCTGATTCAGATTTTTAATACGAATGAAGGTTCTGATTACGTTCATATCCTGTACCGTGAAAAATATACCGAAACTACATTATTAACAAATAAATAGATTTTCATCATGAAACAAAAGCTCTGGTTAGTTATTCTATTCGCTGCGATTTCTCTACAGACCTTTTCGCAAACCAAATGGACATTGGAAGATTGTATAAACTATGCTCATGACAACAACCTTCAGGTGAAGCGTCAGCAGTTACAAGCTGAAACAGCTAAGAACAATACAACGCAATCTTATTTTAATATAGCGCCATCCATCAATGGTAATATTAACCGGAATTATAACAATGGTCGCAATTTGGATCATTCAACCTATAAATATGTAAATTCCAGTTATACAAGCGATGCATATTCCTTGAATTCCACAATGAATTTGTTCAATGGCCTGCAAACATTCAACAGTATTAACATGAATCATTTTGCAATGCTGGCCAGCCTGCAAAATGTTGAAAAGGAAAAAATTGAGCTGACCTTGAATATTGCGACTGCCTACCTGAATATTCTTTATAAAGTGGAATTGCTGGATGTGAGTAAAAGCCAGCAATCGGTTACCAAGATGCAGGTAGACCGGACCCAAAAACTTGTCGATGCCGGAAACATTGCCAAGGGGGATCTCTATACAATTCAGGCCCAGCTTGCCGGTGAAAATTTGAACGTTACAAATGCCCGGAATGATTTAAACCTGGCATATCTAAACCTTGCACAATTGCTTGATTTGGATTCGACATCAGGTTTTCAGATATATATTCCGGATACTATAAAGCCAGATCTTATTACTCCGATTGTTTCTGCAGAAGATGCTTACCAGGAAGGATTGAAATTTCTGCCCCATATAAAAGCGGGTGAATATCAATTAAAAAGCTTTGAAAAGAACCTGGCTATTCAAAAAGGCAGACGAAGTCCGCAAATTTACATGGGGTTTAACTGGTCTACTTATTATAGTTCAGCAAATTTAGATAATTCAGGAGCAGAAATACCGTATAACACTCAGTTTAGTAATGCCATAGGTAGGGTGCTATCAGTAGGAGTCAATATTCCCATACTGAATTATTGGAGCGTTAATACAGCTATTAGCAATGCACGGGTTCAGTTAGACGATGCGTCGTATCAGCTGGACCAGACAAAACAACAACTTCTTAAAGAGATTCAGCAGGCGTATAATGATGCAATATCTGCAAAAGATAAATACAATGCGTCATTAGAGGCCGTCAATTCTTATGGTGAGGCATTTAAATATACCGAGCAAAAGTTCAATGTTGGAATTGTTAATTCAGTTGAATACAGTGTTGCTAAGAATAATTACATAAAAGCACAGTCTGATTTATCACAGGCTAAATATGAATACATTTTCCAGGTGAAAATACTTGATTTTTACAGAGGGATTCCGTTTAAACTGTAAACTGTGATCTTTGAACAGTCAGCAGTTAATAGTATTTAAAATATTATAAAAAGAGATTGTTTTATGTTTTCCCCCTCATAGGGGGAAATGTCCGAAGGACATAGGGGGTCATTACAATGAACAGTCAACAGTGAATAGTGAATAATGAAAATTTAAAAAGCGGAAGAAAGCTTTTCCCCATTTAGGGGGAAAAGTCCGAAGGACAAAGGGGGCATTACAGTGAACAGTCATCAGTGAGCACTGAACAGTTTACTAAAATATATTATACAGATCACGGATCACAGTTTACAGATCACAAATATGGTTAGGGTTAAAAGCTTGTGTGGTAAATCTCACAAGCTTTTTTCAAAACAGGAATAGGGTGCTCTTTGATAGGAGGTTTGGAAGGTACCGGCAAAAGTGAATTTTCTGGATTCAAAAAATTTCTCATCGATAGGATAATTATCAAGTGCATCCAGGCGGATACTTGTATAGTTATTTTCTTTGGCATATTGCTCGGCAAATTCAAGAAGTTTTTCACTTACATCCGAATCCTGCCATAGGGGATGGATTGCAAATCTCTTCACATACAAAACCTTATCCGGCTTGCTTTTCCAATCTACCTCCCGGTATTCATCAGAAATTTCGTCAGTAAGATTAATCATTCCTTTAGCGACACCCATTTCTTTATATAAAAAGAGTGTATTCTTCTCAATATCATGTTTCAGCTGACCAGGACTGGGGTTTGAATTATTCCACTGTTTCAGTCCTTTATTATTCATATCCTTAACACATTGCTTGACAAGAAAAAGAACTTCTACAAAATCAGCGGATGAAGCCTGTTGTATTTCCATAATATGAAACTGAGCTTATCTTTTAAGATCACCTGCAAAACTATAATAAATTTAATAAACTTAAATTAAATTCCGTATCATTATTAAATAATTTGTAATTAACTGTATTATCTTACCCAATTATAATTTATTTAAGAAAATACAGATTGCCAATGATTGGTCAGGCATTATATAAAAGGGTGCAGATGTGGCTTCAAAATAGAAAATTTCAAAGCGTATAATTTTTTAAGGTATTGGTTTAATTTTCAATATGGATGACCCTATGTGCAATTTTCATTTTAAAATATCGTTATAAAAATTCATCAAGTAACAGAAATATCTATTTTTGCAAAAATTTCTCTATGAGGGTTATGAAAAATCTGTTAAGTTGTTCAATTGTTTGCCTCATAGTTATATGCTCCTGTAAAAAAGACCAAATAATAACAGACAAAAGTGCCGGAATAGCATTCTCTGCAGATACTGTACTTTTTGATACAATACTGACCTCAATTGGATCAGTGACCAAACGATTTAAAATTTATAATCCTCACAGTGAAGCTATTGTCATTAAGGATCTTTATGTCGGGGGTGGAACCTCTTCTTATTATAAAATAAACGTAGACGGTACACCTGGCAATTCCCATAAGGATATCAAAATTGCAGGTAAAGACAGTTTATATGTTTTTGTACAGGTTACGATTGATCCATTGTCCAGCAATTCACCAATGCTTATAAATGATTCGGTCGTATGCCTTACCAATGGAAATATGCAAAATATAAAACTCGTGGCTTTTGGTCAGGATGTAAATCTATTCAAAAATAAAATATTTAAGACTCAAACCTGGACTTCTCAAAAGCCATATTTAATATACAACAATGCAGCCATTGATTCAAATGAGGTGCTGACAATTGAGGCCGGCACTAAAATATACTTCAATAATAACTCGAGTCTCTTGGTTTGGGGCAGGGTTGAGGCTACGGGTACGCTGGAAAACCCTATTGTCTTTTCCGGAGACCGTTTTGATGCACCATACAACCAGACTGCCGGACAATGGGGTACTATTTATTTTGATCCCAAAAGTACCGGAAATCTGATGGACCACGTGATCATTAAAAATGGCACTGCCGGATTACAAGTGGGTTATGCAGGTTCAACAAAAATACCGGGTGTCGAACTGAGAAACTGTATGATCCTTAATGCTTCAATTTATGGGATTCTTGGCATCGACGCAGATATAAAAGCCTATAATACAATTGTGGCCGATTGTGGATTCTACGCCCTTGCATTGATTAATGGCGGCAATTACAATTTCTACCAATGCACAATTTCAAATATTTCATCCTATGCCCCCAGTTTCTTTTCATCTCAGGGATATAAACCCAGAAGTACTCCTTCAATCCTCGTTGCAAATAATATGCTATGGCAGAAACTGGATGAGAATTTCAATATTGTAAATGTAACCTATCACAATGAAGTGAAAGCATTTAACTTTTACAA